>Ga0307434_1000312_pt1 | contig 37588 bp, 40 predicted proteins | sample SalMarWE160220MG_FD_202156 | JGI IMG/M metagenome (GOLD analysis project Ga0307434, IMG submission 202156) | Salt marsh sediment microbial communities from the Plum Island Ecosystem LTER, Massachusetts, United States - WE1603-220 | ecosystem: Environmental > Aquatic > Marine > Intertidal zone >... | reverse complement strand
TTTTCGTTATTCATTTTTCCGTCCCCCCGTAATTGGACCCCCTTGCATGATTTTGCGCGCTTTTGCGTTTTTTAAAAGGCGTGAATTGATGTAAGTGCTTGTTTATAAGGTGCTTAAAAAAATTTTATAATTTTTGATTTTTCGTGATACCCCCTTGCGTGATTTTGCGCGCTTATCGGGGACAGATGAGAGGAGAATTTTGTCATGATTTTGGCTTTTTGCTGTGTGAAAGAATTATTTTTTCTGTTGAAATCGTGGATTTTCGTTTATAATACGGCTGTTTGTTTAGAGGATATTTGTTAGTCCTTCCGGAATATCCTCTTTAGTAAGCGTGAGGGACGGATTTAGTTAGTGGTCTGTTTACAGGCCGAAGGAGTAAAGTAGTGAGTACAGGTACAGTAAAATGGTTTAATGAGAAAAAAGGTTTTGGTTTTATTACACCTGATGACGGCGGCAAGGATTTGTTTGTTCATTATACAGCAATCAAGGCCAAGGGTTATGCCACTCTTGAAGAGGGCCAGAAGGTCAATTTCGAGATTGGCGAGGGCAAGAAAGGCCCTTGCGCGACAGAGGTGGTTCCTGAATAGAAAATAGTGAAATAGCCAAAACACAAGGCCCCGCGAGAGCGGGGCTTTTTGTTTTGGGATGTCGGAAAGAGACCTCGTCGCCGTTTCGGCGACGGCTAAACGGAGAAAGTAATCGTATTGCGGATAGCGTATATGATTTTCTGGATTCCCGCCTCCGCGGGAATGACAGTTTCGTTGCTGAACCCTTCGACGGTTCGACTTTGCTCACCACACGCAGGCTTAGGACAGGCTGGCGACGGCTAAACGGGAAAAATAGAAAGCCCCTACGATGCAGGGGGCTAAAAACCTTAAACGAAAAAAAGACCTGAACACTTCAAATTGTTCGGCGGGTAAGCATTAAGCGAGGGGTTGGTAGAATTTTTTGGGTTTTTGGGCGAGGGTGTTTGTTAGGGTGCCGAGCTTTTCGATGGTGCAGTCGATTCTGTCGCCCTGTTCGAGGAATTTTCCTGTGGCGACGGCGACTCCCGCGGGAGTTCCGGTTGCGATGATGTCACCTAGCTCGAGTGTCATTAAATGACTTAAGAAAGAGACGATGTCGGGGACGGAGTAAATCATCTGTGCGGTGTTTGCCTTCTGGCGGGTGCGGCCGTTAACTTTCAATTCCATATCGAGGCTGTGGACGTTTTCAATCTCGTCGGCAGTGAGCAGATATGGGCCTGTGGGCAGGAAGCCGTCGGCCCATTTTCCGTTGAGCCAGTCGTAAAACTCGTCCCAGGGGCGGGAGAATCTTTCTTCTTTGAAAGTTACGGAGCGGGCTGATACATCGTTTGCGATGGTGTAACCCGCGATTGCGTCGTTCGCTTTATCGGGGTCTGCGTTTTTGATTTTCCGGCCTATGACGACGGCGAGCTCGATTTCATAGTCGATGTCGCGGCTGAAGACGGGCCAGGGTATTTTTTCATTTGGTCCGATAATAACTGTTGGCGGCATAAGGAAAGGTCGAGGAACGCTGTTTTGTCGAGCGGAATCGGACAGGCCGAGCCTGAAGCCGCGTTTGACGGAGGCTTCTTTTATGTGCTCGCTGTAGTTTCCTGCGAGGGCGATTACCTTCGGCGGGTTTTGGATTGGAGCGAGAAGCCTGACGGAGTCGATAGATAAAAGGTGAGTTGTAGTTTTTATTAATTTTTCGAGTTTTTCGAGGCAGGTTCGGCCCTGCTGGAGTATTTGTATCAGGCTCGAGGGTGGATTGGTGAGGTTTTTTGCTGATGGTATGTCGATTATGCCGGCATTTGTGAGGACGCCGCAACTTATTGAGCTGTCTTTGGAATATGTTATCAGCTTCATTCGCGAGCCTTTCGTTTAGAAAAACGCAGGTTTCATATTAGCAAAAATAACTTGAGCTTCCAGCAGAAAAGACATCTAATAGGAAATATGGAAGACAAAGCAAAAGGGAGTATAAAAATGAGATTAAAAGAGCTGTGGTCAAAGACGAATAATTGGATTCGTTCTCGCGCGCAATCTGCTGGTAAGATAAGCGAGTCGCAAGTAGATAATGAGGGTCTTATCAGAGAGGATGCTGAAGGCGTAACGGAGGCGGCGGGACAGCAGGCTGAGGGAGAAATGCAGGCGGAGCATCCGCAAGAGACGGTGTCCGGTGAAGGGACGGGCGAGGTTGTGGTTGCGTCTTCGAAGGATTCGGAAAAGGGCGAGCCTATCGAGAGATTTGAAAGAGGTTTTAACCGCCTGATAGACAGGCTTGCGAACATCAATGACAATTTGAATATGCAGGTGAGCCAGCATAAGGAGCTGATAGAGCGATTGGACAAGATGCCGGAATTAGTGAGGAGCTTTCCGACGATAGTGGAGAACCAGGAGAAGATAAGGACGCAGCTTGCCGAGCAATTAGGCACGATGGCAGCGAGCAACGAGCAGTTTGTCGAGACGATTGAGAAGATACCGGAGGAGACGGCCCGTCAGACGTGTATGCTGGATGAGATACGGGAACGGATGGAGAGTGCCGCTGATATTGATTCGAGGATGTCTGAGAGCTTCAGGCAGTTCAATGATATACTTGGGAATATCGACCGTAATACGGTGAGCCATACGGACAGTATAATGCAGATGTCGAAGACGTTCGCAACGAGCGACAGGTATTTGAAGTATATTATCAGCCGGCAGAGTAAGCGTTTTATGTGGCTGTTTGTGATTTCAGTGGGTGTGAGCGTTGTTGCGCTGGGAGCTTTGATAGGTATTATTTTTTACCTGGCTCGATAATGACAAATTTTTATTTTGCAATTGACAGGACGAGCCGGTTTCGATAAAAAGCTGGAAGAGGTGTTTTTTTTATTGCTCTTTGAGAAGAAAATAATCTGACTGCAGGTTTCGATTTTTTTTGGATACTTTTAAATCTTCCCGAAATCCTTAATGTTGGCGACTTCGATGCAAAGAAATAAGTTTTTATGAGGTTTTGGGATAACTTCTACAAGGGGAACCCGGTTTGAATCCGGGGCAGTCGCGCTGCTGTAAGCAGCCGTTCCGAGAAGTTCTCGGAAGACCGAAAGGCATTGTACCACTGTTCGCTTTTGCGGGCGGGAAGGGGCTTTTCGGCAGGTTGCGAGCCAGAAAACCTGCCTGTAGTTGGTTCGAGATATACTTTTGTTCCCGCGATAAGGAGCATAAATATCATTCTCAGCGAAGCTTGATTTGCTGAGAGATTAAAAAGGCGAGTTATAAGCCGTCGTTCCTTTCGCAGGAGCGGCGGTTTTTTTATTGCGCGTTGTGTTTTCGGATAAGGTTATAAAAAAATTTTAACAGGTTAAATGGTAAATTTTGGATTTTATTTTTGAAAGGAGAGAGAAATGGTGGTGAAAAAAGTTATAGGCCTGGTGGTGTTATTAATTTTTGCGGCGGTTGCGAACGGCGGGCTGACGTATGAGGGAAGTGTTGAATATACAGCAGGGACGGGAGAGAACGAGGCGATGATAGTAATCGACTTTGATTTTGAGGAGTATTTTGTGTTTGGATACCGATGGAACGGCGATGCGAGCGGCTGGGATGCGCTGGAAGCTATTGCACAAGCTGGCGCTCTTGAAGTTGATGCGCAGTGGTATGAGGAATTTGGGAATCATTTTGTGAGTGACTTTATTTATCCGGACGGTGAGGCATATGATTACGGCGGAGCGATTACCGGCTGGGGCTACTGGGGCAGCGATGACGGGGAGAGCTGGGCGGTAAATACAGGAGTTGACGGTCGAGTGCTCGGCGACGGTGACTGGGACAGCTGGACCTGGAGTAATTACGATTTCGATATAAGCTGGGACCCGCAGCGCTCACCTGGTGAGGCGCCTGTACCTGAGCCGGTGACATTATGTCTTTTCGGAGCAGGTATTCTGCTGTTTAGAAGATTCAGGTTTTGAGTGGTGGTTTGTGAATCGAGATGAGATTAAAGAATATAATTAGAGTAATTGTTTTTTTGGTTTGCTTTTTGCCTGGAGCGGCGAGCGGCTATGAGTTCGATGCGAATGATTTTGCTGCTGAGGTTGTAAGCTATGCGCCGGGAGATGGGGCGGGGATTTATATTTTCAGTGAAGTTGCTTTAGGCAGGCCTTCGGTAGATACGGATTATAACGGAGCGGATCGGCCGGTAGTGCCGGTTTATCCGGCGTATATAGAAAATGGTTTTACCAGTGTTGTTACCGTAGGACAAGGGGGACATTTGATATTGAAATTCAATCACAGGGTCAGTGACGATGAGAATAATCCGTACGGGATAGATTTTATTGTTTTCGGCAATGCGATGCAGGCGATAGGGTCAGAGACTATGTGGGAATATGGCGACCCGTGTGCGGTTTTTCTCGGCGGCGGTCAGGTCAATTGTGAATATGCGAAGGTGTCGGTGAGCCAGGACAGTGTTGTATGGTACAGTTTCGAGGATGGGCCATATGGGGATTGTTTTGCGCCGACGCTTGGAAGAGTTTTTGATACGAACGAGCCCTGTGACGTATATCCCGAATGGGAAAATTTGTGGTGGGGCGAGGTAACGGATGCGACGCTGCCGATAGACCCGAACTTAAACGGTGATGATTTTGCCGGCGTTAGTGTTGCCGAGATGTGCAGTGCTTACGGTAAGTCGGCGGGCGGGACGGGATTCGATTTGAGATGGCTTGCGGATTTTGAGCTATTGGGAGTCGATGAGAATGGGCGGCGATGGATACAGTATATTAAGATTGAGTGTATGGAAAGCGACCCTGAAGGGCTGCTGCCGGAAATCGATGCGGTGTCGGATGTGAGCTGCTGCGGCGATTACAAGCGGCCTTTTCCTGTGGGTGACATAAGCAGGGATTGCAGTGTTGATTATGAAGATTTGGTGATTTTTACCGAATACTGGCTTTTGGAGGTTGATGGTGCAGGCGGCGATGCGGAGTCGGCGGATATGTATGAGGATGGTGTGATAGATTTTCTTGACTTTGCGGTTTTGGGGAGCATTTGGTTGGTCGAGAGTGGTAATTAGAATTTAAAGAGGAAATTTTTTGGAGATTGAAATAATGCGAAGGCGTGGTTTTACATTGGTCGAGGTTCTGGTGGCGATATCAATAATAATGCTGCTTACGGCTATTGGGCTTCCCTGCCTTTCGAGGTCGAAGCAGCAGGGCCTTGGGGTGGTCTGCCTGAGTAACCTGAGGCAGATGGTGATAGCAGCGGATATTTATGCAACGGATAACGACAGTTTTTACCCTCTTGCTGGAGTTATGGATTTCAGTGACCTTTCGAGACAGCGTGAGTGGGACTATTTCAAGGTTTTTGAGAACGGCAGTTTGAAGGATTGCAGGGGGGGATTTTTGTGGCAGGGCAAGAGTTTACCCCAGATACATCAGTGCCCGGTTTTCAGGGGCAGTTCCAATTCGGCAGGCGACCCGTATACGGGCTATAATTATAATGCGAGCTATATAGGCGGGTTTATTACGAAGGTCAACGGGATGAAGCTGGGCAATAATTCGAGTAAGATAACCAGTGTGCGAAAGCCGTCGAGATGCGCGATGTTCGGGGATGGTGAGTTTGCGTTAGGCGCGAACAAATATATGCGTTCTCCTTCGGCGGGCAGGCTGGATAAGGATTTTGGTAATAGTAACCGATACGCGGGGACGCAGGGGTACCGGCATTTAGGGAAAACCAACGTCGGGTATTGCGACGGCAGTGCGAGGACGGTGCGAGAGCTTTATACGGAAACGAAAAGCAAGGAATTAATAGAAGAATATAACAGGGACAATAAAAACAAGGTGGGCTTTCTTTCGCCGGATAACCGGGCGTATGATATAAAGTAAAGAATGTTGAACCTGAGGACGGAAGACGGAGGGTGAACGTTCAACGTAGAACTTTGAACATTGAACTTTCAATAAGAGAAAAAGGGCGTAGAGCGGTTATCTAATATATGCGTAGGCGGTGTGTTATTTTAATATTTTTTTCTCATTCTGGCGGGAGGGATGTTTAGGAGTTTTCTGTATTTTGCGATTGTTCTCCTGGCGAGGTTTTCGATACCGGCATCGGCGAGCTTTTTTCTGATTTTGTCATCACTTAAAGGTTTTGTTTTGTCCTCGCTGTCAATAATCTGCTGAAGCTTTGCCCTGATAGCCTGCCAGCTATGCGAGTTTCCGTTTACGTCCTCGGTACCGCCTGAAAAGAATTTTCGCAGGGGCAGGATACCCTGGCTGTACTGGATGTATTTTGCTGCGACGGCCCTTGAGACGGTGGCGAGATGAACGCCGACCTCGTCGGCGATTTTCGACATAGGCAGAGGCTTCAGATAGAGCTGGCCTTTCTCGAAAAACGGGCGCTGGTACCTGACGACGGCGGAAGCGACCTTAAGGAGGGTGCTGTTTCTCTGCTGAATTGCGTCGATAATCCATTGGGCGGAGCGGATGTTGTTATGGAGGAAGTTTTTTGTTTTTTCGTTCGTTTTGGGGTTTCTGGCAAGCTTTGTGTAGTGGTCGCTGATTTTGAGATTCGGCAGGTTAGAGTCGGCTAATCTAACTGAGAAGCCGTCGGGGCTGTCGGATTCTTCGACGATTACGTCTGCGGTGATGGGCAGGTTTTTGTCGGGTCCGATCTGCAGGCCCGGCGAAGTATCGAACCTGCTGATTCTTTCGATGGCGTGGTTGACCTGCTCGATGGAGCATTTCATTTTTTTTGCGATTTCCGGAAGGCGGTTTTCGAGCAGCTCGTCCATATATTCGGAGAGCAGTTTCTTCTCGAATGTCATATCATCCGGTGATTGAGAGAGTTGGATGAGCAGACATTCTTTGAGGCTTCTTGCACCGATTCCGACGGGTTCGAGCTTCTGTACAAGGGCAAGGGCCTGTTTAAGCTGGTCAAGATTGAAGGGAGTTTTTTCCTTTGCGCAGAGCTGTTCGAGGGGGACGGAGAGGTAACCTCTGCCGTCGATGTAGTCGATGATAGTGAGGCCGGCCTGTTTTACGGGTTCCGGTGCGTCGATGAGCCTGAACTGGTCGGAGAGGTATTCGTGCAGTGACTGCTGAGGTGCGGCGGTGTTTTTTATGGCTTCGAGCTTTTTATCTGGTTCGCGGCTGTGAATTTTTGGCCGGAAATAGTCGAGCTGGGAAATATATTCGGAGTAATCATCGTCGAGTGAGTTGATTCGTTCGAAATCGTCGTTTTTTTCTGTTTCTGAATAAGTGGTCGTGTCGGCCTGAGGATTGTCATCCGTTCCGGCTTCGTCAGTGGATTGCTGATCTGCTGGTTCTGCGATTTCGAGGACGGGATTACTGTTCAGCTCCTGCTCGATTCTTTCCTGCAGTGCGAGGATGGGTAGCTGAAGGATTTCCATAGACTGAATCATATGAGGAGCGAGTTTCATCCGCTGCTCAAGTCTCATCTGTCCTGTCATCTGAAGCTTCATTCACCTTCCTTATGATTTTTTACGCGTTAAGCAAGTATATGATATTATATCATAATCGTTGAAAAATTTCGGCAATATTCGGGTGCGAATTAAAGAAGTTTATGAAGAAAATGCTGCAGTTTCAGGATTCGGCGATGAATGATTACGAATGGTTTTCAGGTTACTAAAAATTTTGTCTGCCGGTTATCGCGTCTGTAAGGATTTTGGTGTTTGCATATTCGATTGTTGAGCCGGAAGGCAGGCCTCGAGCAAGGCGGGTGATTTTGACGGAGGTATTTTTCAACAGGGAGGTTATATAGAAGGCGGTTCCGTCGCCTGCCATATTTGGATTTGTGGCCATAATGACTTCGGTGACGTTCTTGTCGCGGACCCTTTTTACCAAGCTTTCAATGTTGAGGTCTTCAGCGTCGATACCATCGAGTGGAGCGATGTGGCCGCCAAGGACGTGATAGACCCATTTGCAGGAGCCGGTTTTTTCGAGAGCGATTATGTCTTTGGGCTGTTCGACGACGCAGATGAGGGATTTGTCTCGGCCGGGGTCGGAGCAGATTTGGCAGACGGGTGATTCGGAGAGGTTGTGACATATTTTGCAGGTTCTGGTTTTGTTTTTGACGTCACTTACGGCTTTGGCCAGTGCTATTGCATCGTCCTTGTTTGCTTTCAGGATGTGAAAGGCGAGTCTTTCCGCGGTTTTCGGGCCTATGCCGGGCAGCTTGTTGAATTCGGCGATGAGCCTGTTGAGACTTTCGGTATAGATATCAGCCATAATTTTTTCTCTGCGTCGAGGACGATTGATTTTTAATAACACTATATATTACAATAAATCAATTGTCAATTGACAAAAGCTGAGCAGTAGTGCAATTACGCAAAAACTGGAGTTATAAATCGTTGTTTAAATCTTCGATGGCGGTGACGGCGGCGCCGAGCTCTGTTAGGATGGTTTTGACGGCGGGGTGGCTTACGATTTCATTTTCCTTCTGTTTTGAGGCAAGTGTCCGGGCGGCGGTGCGGGCGGCAGGGGAGGAGTCGATATCGCCAAGCTCAAGGTTTATTGCAATATCTTTTTTGAAATAACCGGATAAGACGTTTTTGATTTGGTCTGTCCGGCCGTTAGATTCGCACATTTTCTTTTGCGTTTTGGCTGAGGCGTCAAAAGTAATTGTCAGGATATCGTTTTCAAAACTGGTGGGGACGGCTCGCATGAGAAGACTTGATGTGCCGTTGCCGACTTTTTCGGTGAGAAGATTTAATAAAGCTTTCCAGTTGTTTTTCAGCGAGTCGATATCACTGAGGACAGGCAAAGAATCCTGTTGGGTGGCTGGTTTTGGAGAGGCGGCAAAGGGGGCGGGTTCGGTGGTTGTTTTAGCTACTTCGTTTTTTTTTACGGCAGTTTTTTGGGTTTTGTCCGGCTGAGAGAGGAGCTGGTCAACGTTAAGGAAGTGCTCGCTCAGGGCGAACCTGAGAAGTGCGGCTTCGAGAAGAGGGCGTGGAGCGTCGGCGGACCTGATTGAGAAGCGGAGCCTTTCGAGTGTGGTGATGTTATAGACCAGGGCGGCGATGTCGAATTTTTCGGCGAGTCTTGCGGCGTCCTGTTTTTGCTGTTCGGTCAGAATCAGGAGGTCGGAATCTTTGCCGGCGGATTTAACGACCATAAGGTCGCGCATATAATCGATGAGAGCATCGACGATGCGGACTTCGCCGAGTCCTGAAGTTATGATTGAGTCGAGGGCCTGCAGGGTGCCGGCGGCGCAGCTGTCCGCAATCTGCTCGATAATCTGAGAGATTTTTTCGGTGTCGGGACAGCCGAGAAAGTCCTGTAGCAGATTCGTGGTAAGGGGAAAAGAGCCTGTGCTTATGAGTCTGTCGAGCAGGCTCAGGCCGTCGCGCATCGAGCCGTTCGCCATTTTTGCAAGCGGTAAGACGAGGTCGTCTTCGTATTTGATTTTTTCCTTTTTGAGTATTTGTTTTAGTTGCCCGGCGATGAGCTTGGGGCTTATATTGTTGAAATCGAAGCGCTGGCAGCGCGACTGGATTGTTGCGATGACCTTATTCGGCTCGGTGGTTGCGAAGATGAACTTGACGTGGTTTGGCGGCTCTTCGAGGATTTTCAGGAGGGCGTTGAAGGCTTCGGTGGTGAGCATATGCACTTCGTCGATGATGTAAATTTTGTAGCGGCAGCGTGCGGGTGTATAGATTGCGTTCTGGATAAGCTCGCGGATGCTGTCGATGCCGCGGTTCGAGGCGCCGTCGATTTCGATGACGTCGATATCGTCACCGAGATTTATGGCGATGCAGGCGTCGCATTTGCAGCAGGGCTCAGTGGTGGGGGCGTCTGCGGAGAGACAGTTGAGTGACTTTGCGAGGATTCTTGCCATAGTTGTTTTGCCGATACCTCTTGTGCCGGTGAACAGGTATGCGTGTGCGACGCGGTCTGTCCTGATGGCGTTTTTGAGTGTTTGAGCGATGGGGTCCTGGCCGACGACCTCATCGAAGGTTTGCGAGCGATATTTTCGTGCGAGCACCTGATAAGTCATAGCAATAAATTTTTTAATGATGGCCGGGTTTGCCAGGCACGACTGAGCAATCGCTTATGGCTGCTCGGTTCCCCGCCTGACCAGGTTCACGGGCCCAGCCTGCATGGGACCCGGCCATAAAGGTTATCTATATCATTTCTGCACTGAAACAGGGCTTTAGTATATCAGAGAAAATAAGAAAATCCATAAAAAATTGAAATTGACAGTTTCGGCTTCCGTTTATAGGATTGCAGCGAAGAGGATTTTGAGTTAAATCCAAGAGACGAGAATATTGAAATACAAGAAAAGGGGTATGGATTATGACAGTTAAGATTGAAGATAGCTGTACAGCCTGCGGTCTTTGTGTGGATACGTGCCCTGATGTGTTTCAGATGGGCGATACGATGGCGGAAGTTGTTGTTGAAGAGGTCCCTGCGGAGCTGGAGGATGCTGTTCAGCAGGCGGCGGATGAGTGCCCGGTAGAGGCTATAATCATAGAATAACCAGTAACAGAATTTGTTGAGCTCAAGGATTATTTGCAGGCACCAAAATTATTTGTCCTGCCTTCGGAGCATGGATATCCCGAACATAAAGGCTGTTGCTCCAATCGCCAGGAGAATGACCAGCGGTTTGGTCATTTCTACAAAGCTTAAGTTACGCCAGATAGCCCCCTCAAGGGCATAAATTCCCCATTTCACCGGGCTAATGTGGCTAAACGGACGCATCCACACAGGCATAAAAGCCAGCGGCACCATACCTCCGCCGAGCATTGCCATAATCATAAGCATCGCCCATCCCGCACTGCCGGCACTTTCCTCGGTCCTTCCCAACGTGCATATGAACATCATAAGGCCAACAAAACACAATATTGTGCATAACGATGCCAGAACAAACAGCAACTGATTGCCTATCGGCATTTTAAAAATCAACCTTGCACTAATATACAGAATGCATATTATAACAATGCACGTAGCAAAACACGCTGTACCTTTTCCAGCAAGAATATGCGCCCTACCGACAGGACCGACCAATAATCGTTGAAATGTCCCGCCTGAACGCTCTTTTACAATTGAAATTGCAAATGTTGCAGCACAACTGAAGATTCCCCAGAGCATAGCCTGCGGAAATGTAATCTGAAATGATGTAACAGGGCCCTCATATTCTCTGTTGACATTTATCTGAGAAAAATTCAGAATCTCTCCATCGAATCCCGCCTCATAAATTTCACTATTGCTATCTGCTACGAGATTGTCTAAAGAGTTGAATAAATCGAGAAACAGATTCGACTGTTTGACATCCAGACCGTTTGCATCCTCAACATCATCGCGCCAGAGCTGAATCTGCCGCCTCATCCAGTTTTTATCAGTGAACTTATCGCTCAAGGCCTCGAACTGGGCCTTGGCAAGAATTCCCTGCAGGTATCCGCCTTCCATTCTGCGTGAAGGGTCGGCGGCAATCTCCAGTTTTGATTCTTCACTGTTAAACATAGCATCGAATCCATCTCCGAAACCCTTCTTTATGATAACGGCCGCGGAAATGTTACCCTTTCTCACCTGCTCTATCGCCCGGTCTCTGTCAGGAGTGATTATGTTCAGAGCCTCATTGGACTGAAGCCTGGAAATATAAGAGGCAGAAAAATCCGAATTATCCTCATCTACGACGGCTATTTTCATCCCGGTAGGCCCCTCGCCGCTACTGGAAAATATAGTACCAAAAAACAGGGCAAATATAACCGGAAATCCAAAAACAAAAAAAACATTGCCTTTATTGCTAAGCAATACTCTCATTTCTTTAACAGCAAGAAACAGCACCTTTTTCATTTAGTCTCGAAGCCTCCTTCCAGTTATGTTTAGAAAAACATCCTCGAGATTGGCTGTCTGAACTTTCAGCGAACGAAAATGCAGGCCGCTCCGGTTAAGTTTTGCCAGGCTTTCCATCGGCTGGTCGGTCTGAAATCTGATTTTAGTTTCTTCAAAAATGATATTATCATTTTCTATGAATAGCCTGATTTTGTCCGGATCGATAATTTTGTCTTCAAACTCAGCCTCAATATGAGATGGACCTCCGTGTTTTGTAATAAGATTCTCAACACTATCGATATCCAGAGTTTTTCCGTGGTCTAATATTGCAACTCTGTCACACAGCCGTTGAGCCTCCTCCATATAGTGAGTCGTGTATATTATTATCCTGCCTTGTATCTTCATATTCTCGATCGTCTCGAATATCAAATTGCGCGACTGCGGGTCAACACCAACTGTGGGCTCATCAAGCAGCAAAATTGGTGGCTCATGTAAAAACGAGCAAACCATATTAAGTCGACGTTTCATACCCCCGCTATAATTACCAGCTCGCTCTTGACTTCGCTCGCTAAGCCCTGCTAGCTCAAGGCAATTCTTTACCCTTTTCTTTAGGTACTGTCCTTTCAATCCGTACATTCTGCCGAAAAATTGTAAATTCTCCCGGGCCGACAGCTCCTCGTATATTGCCAGCGCCTGTGGTACCATTCCCAAAGACATACGAACCTCGACTAATCTTGGATTAGTCCTTCCGTCGAGCGTAATCGTTCCGCTGTCGGCCTTCAAAAGTCCGCAAAGCAATTTAATCATAGTCGTTTTACCCGCCCCGTTAGGCCCTAACAATCCGAATATCTCCCCCTTCATTGCCTCGAAACTCACATTATCAAGGGCGACAGTTTTACCGAACCTTTTTTTAAGATTTTCAACTTTAATCACCTAAACTCTCCACGTAAACACAAACGCTTATTCATTGTGCACTTTATTTTGCAAGCTCCTTTCCCCTGTCACGTGCTCGTTTCAGCGCCGCTGTAACAAGCGGGCCGAAACCGCCTTCAGTAAATACCTTCAGTGCGGCTTCTGTGGTTCCGCCGCGAGAGACGATTTTTTTGCGGAGCTCGGCAGGTGAAAGTCCTTGCGAACTTCCTTTTTCCGCGAGCAGGGCTGCACCTTTTGCAGTTTGAATGACAAGCTGTGAAGCGGTGTCTCTGTCAAGGCCGAGCTCGGCGGCGGTTTTTATCATTTCCTCCATCAGCAGAAAGAAATAGGCAGGGCCTGAACCGCTGGTTGCGGTGACGGAATCGATAAGGTCTTCGGTTTCGAGGACGAAGGCTTTTCCAACGGCGGAAAAGATTGCGAGTGCTTTGTCGAGCTTGTCCTTTGCGTTTTGGGGAGCGTAAAGACCTGCAGCACCGCAGCCTATAAGGGCGGGGGTGTTGGGCATCACACGGATTATTTTAACGTCGCCGAGGATGTCGGTGATGAATTTTATCCTTTTGCCGGCGGCGATGGAGATGAAAAGAGCGTTTTTATTGAAATTGTTTTTTATTTCGTCGAGAACAACCGCAAGCTGCTGAAGCTCAACGCTGAAGACGATTATGCTGGCGGATTCGGCAAGGGCTTTGTTATCGGGGAGGGTTTTAATATTGTACTGCTGTTTGAGGTAATCGAGGCGGCCGGGTTTTATGTCACTTACGAAGATGTTCTGCGGCTCGTAGATTTTAGCGGAGATGATGCCTTTAATAAGAGCTTCTGCCATATTTCCGCCGCCGATGAAGCCGATGGTTTCCATTTGTTTGTCCTTGTTAAAGCTTTTTTTCAGTATATAATTTTTGCAATTGTAGCGATGTCAGGGAATATAAGAGAATTTAAGGAGTTTTGCAATGCAAAAACGAGTCGATTATTCGCAGGCGATAAAGAGAAAGTACCCCGAGCAGGTGGTTATAGCGATAGCGAAGGACGAAAATGGAAAGGCGAATCCTGTTACGCTGGGCTGGACGATGATAGCGTCGGGTGAGCCGGCGATGATGGCGATATCGGTTTACCTGGGTCATTATTCGATTCATGCGATACGGCATTCGAAGTGTTTTACGATAGCTTTTCCATCGGCTGATATGTCGGAGGCGGCTCTATTCTTCGGCAAACATTCGGGCAGGGACTCCGACAAATTCGCCGAGTTCGAGTGTGCGACGAGCGAGGCGACTGAGATTGATTCGGTATTGCTCGATGATGCGGTAGCCAATTTCGAGTGCAAACTCGTATGGGAAAAACAGGCTGGTGACCATATAATTTTTGTCGGCGAGGTTGTTGCGGCGCATATCAATGCAGAGGATAAAAAGAGGTTATATACTGTCGGTCCCGGCCATAAGCTCGGTGCTGCTGGTTAAATCAGCTCGATTGGGAAATTTTGTCGTGTAGTTTTATGGGTGATACTTTTACCGAGAGATTAAGGAAATATTTTTTAGCTGCCAGGCCTGCATTTTTGACGGCGAGCGTGGTGCCGGTTCTGGTGGGAAGTGCCGCCGGCTTTGCAGTTACAGGGGCGTTCGATTGGGGACTTTTTATTTTGGCGGTAGTTTCCATAGCGCTGCTTCACAGCGGTGCGAATTTAGCAAACGATTATTACGACCATATTTCTGGAACCGACCGGTTAAATAAGAATCCTACGCCTTTTTCAGGCGGCAGCAGGTTTATACAGGACGGTGTGCTTTCCGCTAAGACGATTCTGGGATTGTCACTTGCCTGCCTGGCGATTGGAGCGGCGATTGGAATGGTAATCGTGTTGCTTACGAGCAGCGTTTTTATCTTTGTGCTCGGCGTTATCGGCTGTGTGGGCGGATTTTTTTACACGGCGCCGCCATTGAAATTAGGATACCGGACGCTTGGCGAGGTTGTGATAGGTTTTTTGTTCGGGATACTGCCGGTGACGGGCAGTTATTATCTGCAGGCAGGGACATTCGATTGGCTGATATTGTTACCGGCGGGGATTGTTGCGATATTGATATTTCTTGTGATACTTATAAATGAGTTTGCTGACAGGGATGCGGATTCGGCGGTAAAGAAAAAGACCCTTGTCGTTATTTTTGGTGTCGGAGCAGGAGTGTGGATTTACAGGACAGCTCTTATTGTGAGCTATTTAGCAGCAGTGATAGCAATTTTTGCTAAGGGGCAGTTATTTTTTGCGGGTTTGTTTTATCTTTTAACAGGGCCGATAGCGATTGCGGCGATTCGGTTTGCAAATAAGAAGGATTTGGCTGAAGCGGGCAGGTTGAGTGCGAATATGATAACTATTATGATGCATCTGGCCGGCGGGCTTGCTGTTGCGATTGGTTTTATTGTTAGAGGGATTTGTAATTTGAAGGCAGGTTAAAAGCTGATTGATTTTTCGATTTTTGTTGCTACACTAAGCGGTGATGGAAAAGTATGTCGTAATAAACGCTGATGACTTCGGTATGATGCGGGAGGTCAACGAGGCTGTTCGCAGGGCGCATACTGAAGGAGTGCTGACGAGCGCATCGATTATGGTGAATATGGGTGCGGCTGAGGAGGCGGTGGCGATGGCGAAAGAGCTGCCGGGCCTGGGGGTGGGAGTGCATCTTAACCTGTCAAAGGCAAAGCCGATATGCAAAGAGCCGGTAGTGAAGTGTCTTTTGAACAGGGATGGGGAGTTCGGATTGTCGAAACTGAAGCTTTTTGTTTTGTCGATGTGCAGTGATGAAGTGAGAAGGGCTGCTTTAGCGGAGCTCGGTGCGCAGATACAATGGCTGGTGGATAAAGGAATACAGCCGACGCATCTGGATTCGCATTATCATATTCATAGTTTTCCGGGATTGTTTTCAATAGTGTGCAGACTGGCGTCGCGTTTTAAGATAGGTGCGATACGATGGGTGTATGAGCCGAAAAAGGTAGGAGGAAAGCCCTGGCCTATGTCGAGTGACAGAGGCAAGGGTAAGGCGAGGCTGTATCGCGCGCTGGGAAGAATAAATCGTTTTCAGAATGAAGATTTTTTGAAAAGCGGAGCATTTTTGGGGATAGCACATACGGGCAGGATAGATGTGAACTTTTTTAAGGCGGCTGCTTTGTATAATTATGCGGCGGTGACGGAAGTGATGGCTCATCCTGCGGTTAATAGCGAGAGGTTCGACAGCCAAACAGGTCTGCAAAGAGAGGCGGAGCTGAAAGGTCTTTGCGATGAGAGGGCGAAGCGGCAGTTCTCGGATTCGCAGATTAAGTTAGTTCATTACGGCCGGCTTTGAAAGAAGAAAGGGACATAAGTTGGAAAGAATTGTTTTTGCAGAGGGCTGGCGGGAGGTTTTTGCTGATAGCGGGTATGAGAACTTCAACAGCTTTTTTAAATACAGCAGCGGCGAAAGGATAAATGAAAAAGGCAAGAGGAATGTTCAAAGCCTGACAATCAAAAGACAAGGAGCTGCTGCAACGGTTTTCATTAAGCGTTTTAATTATCCTCATCTCAAGGATTTGGTCGGTTCATATTTTAGTTTTGGCAGAGTACTTTCGCAGGCTGCCGTGGAGTGGGAGAATGCGAATTTTCTTTTAAATAAAAACATAGGGACATATAAGCCGGTCTGCTGCGGAGAAAAGACGATATTTGGACTGGAGAGGAAATCTTTTTTTGTAAGTGAAAAAATAAAAGGGCAGTGCCTTACGGATTTTGTCGGAGAGAAATGGGATAGAATAAGCCGGCAGCAAAAAGAAGATTTACTGGCTGGGCTCGGCAGGTTCGTTCGAAAGATTCACAATGCGGGGATAAATTTTCCTGATTTGTACGTCTGGCACATATATTTGAATGATAACAGGCAAAGCGACAAGTTCGATTTTTCGATTATTGACCTGCACAGGATGCAGCAAAATGTCACTAAACGTGAAAAACAAATTCATAATCTTGGCAGGTTTAAGTACAGCATGCTGGATAAACATTTCGACGAGTCACTTTACAGGATATTTATCGAATCATATGCGGTAGGCGGCCGGTCGGAAGATGTGGATGAGCTGGCAGCGAAGGTTATAAAATATTCACATATAAGATTGGGCAAGAGAAATCAGAAGAAGTATTAGCAGCAGCCGGATTAAGTTAACGAGAGGCTAAGTTGAGCCAATCAGTTTAATGATTTGTTCGAGGTCGTTTGGCACTTCAATCGGCGGGTTAGAGAATTTGCCTTCTTTGTTTTTATGGTAGTTTACGGTCAGATTGGGGTCTTTCAGCAGGTGTCCGGTGAGTACGCAGGCTACTCTTTCGTCGTTTGCGATGACACCGTCGGCAACCAGATGTTTGAGACCGGCGATGGTTGCAGCGGAGGCTGGCTCGCAGCCGAGACCGTGTTTGCCGATAACAGCCTTTGCGTCTTTTATTTCCTCGTCGGGAACGGCCATCACCAGACCGTTGCAGATGTCGATTGTTCGCAGGCATTTTTTGAGGTTTACCGGCCTTGAGATTTCGATGGCTGAGGCTATGGTGTGCGGTGAGAAATTTTTCGCGGTCAGCTCGGCATAATAATCGTCGATAATTTTCTGGTCAACAGAGCCGTTGTTCCATTTGAGCTTTTTGACATTGACAAGATGCGTGAGTGTGTCGGCACCGGTTGAGTTGATTATTGCGATTCTTGGTATTTTTTTAATCAGGCCGAGGTCTTTGAGCTCACCGAAAGCCTTGCCGAATGCGCTCGAGTTTCCGAGATTGCCGCCGGGGACGATAATCCAGTCGGGGACGTCCCAGTTCAGGCCTTCGATGATTCTGTACATAATGGTCTTTTGCCCCTCAAGACGGAAGGGATTGAGGGAATTTAACAGATATAATCCAAGCTCGGTGCAGACGCTTTGGACCTGTTTCATACAATCATCGAAGTCACCGAGTATCTGAAAGGTTTTTGCGCCGTAATCCATAGCCTGGCTGAGCTTTCCGAAAGCGACTCTTCCGGAGCCGATGAAGACGATGGATTTCAGGCCGCAATGATGGCCGTACAGTGTCATAGATGCAGATGTGTTTCCGGTCGATGCGCAGGCGCAGGTTTTCGCATTCGTCATCATAGCGTGACTGAAAGCCGCCGACATTCCGTTATCTTTAAATGAGCCGGAAGGATTGAGGCCTTCGTATTCGAGGAAGAGACAGCCGGGTTTCATATTTACGTATTTTGCGACGCCGTCGTTTTGCTGCAGAATGGTCTGGCCTTCGCCGATCGTCACCCTGTATTTGTCGTCACAGAAGTTGAGCAGCTCTCTGAATCGCCAGACGCCTGAGAAGTCGAGGGAATTATTTCTTGTGGCCCAGCGTTTCGCGAATTCATTCAATTTTTTGGGTACGCGGATTTTGTCCCAGTTATATTTAGCATCGAGCAGCTCGCCGCATTTTGGGCATTTAAAGAGGACCTGCATTACGTCGAACTCGGCGCCGCAACCGGGATTGATACACTTCTGATACGCCTTGTCAGCCTGGTTTTTCATATGTAACTTTCGCCAATTAAAGAAGTTATCGTCTCTTTTAAATAATTCGGGTATATATCAAGCTTACTTAAATAATAGTAACCAGTTATTTTAACAGAAAATTGATTTTTGTTAAATGAAAATATGTCCGAGCCGGTATGAAATTGACAAATTACATCTGCGGGATTGCCTGTGAGTTAATTTTTTGTACAAGGTCGGGCAGCTCAGAGAGGCGGTTTACTCTGCAGGTGTCTTTGGGTTTTTTTTTGCCTTCGTTGGTATAGGCGGATTTTAGGACGGTTCTCATACCGGCTTTAAGAGCAGGTTTTATATCGGTGGAGATAAGGTCGCCCACGAAAAGGATATTTTGCGGTAGTTCGCCGATTTTCTCGGCAGCGGATTTGAAGATACGGACGTCAGGTTTTCTGAATTTGAATTGATAAGAATACAGACGGACAGCAAAAAAGTCGAGTATGTTAAATTGGCTGAGGTGCTTTTCGAGTGAGCTGCTGTGGATGAAGGTGTTCGAAAGGATGCCGAGCTTGAGGTTAAGATTTACAAGTGTGGTGAGTGTCCGGATTATATCGGATTCAACTTTAGCGAGTTTGCTCAAAGGCTCGTACCAGAACCAGGCGAGTTGCTGCCATTGAGAGTCGCTGAGCTTTAATTTACGGTTGACTTTTTTTAAGAGGGCAAGTGCATCGAAATCTTTTTTTATTATGTTCGAGAGCACGTAATGGATTCTCATATGGAAGAGATTTTTGAAGCAGTATCGTCTGAATTTTCCAACGGGCTGGCTGAGATTTTTCAGGAATGTGTAGGAGAGCCTGGCACTTTGTCGAAACAGCCTGGCAGTGTTGACCCTGCCGAAAGTTAAAAGGGTCTCGCCAAGGTCAAAGAAAACAGCTTTTATTTTATAATCATTTTTCTGCATTGTCGTAATCTTAATAAAAATGGTTTATCAGACAAGCAAAAAAGTGTGTATAATAAAAGTAAATTAGTGTTTGCCAGAGGGTTTGCTGGTGTTGTGAATAAATTCGATTCCGGACAAAGGGGTATCTGCTTGTCGAAGTGGATTGTATCAATTAGAGATGGAATAGGCCATCTTCTCTGGCCGGGAGTTTGTATTAACTGCGGACAAATTATCGCTGCCGAAGAAAAGGGGCTTTGTAAGAAGTGCAGCGAGGCTCTTGTCCGGGTGAGCGGGCCCGATTACTGCAGGCGGTGCGGAAGAGATGTGAGCAGGTATGCTATGATTGAGGGGGCGTGTTCTTTGTGTGAGAAGGAGACGATTTTTTTCGATGGTATCGCCCGCAGCGGGGTTTATGAGGGCAGCCTGAGGGAGATGATACTTTCGTTTAAGAGCGGCAGGGACGAACTTTGCAAGGAGCTTGGTTTTCTGGCAAGCAGCGCTCTTGAAGGCAGCGGCTTCTTCGAGGGGATTGATTTTTTTGTTCCTGTTCCGCTGCACTGGTCTCGAAGGCTTTCGCGCGGCTATAACCAGTCTTTGATTCTGGCCAGGCAGTTAAAACACCCGTCGGCGAAGATAAATACGGAGCTTGTCCGGATTCGCCGTACGAGGACACAGGCGTCTATGGTTACAGCCGGACAGCGCCAAAAGAATGTTGCGGGAGCTTTTGCGATGCGGTCGGGACACAGGCTAAAGGGCAGCAGAGTTTGTCTTGTCGATGATATAAAGACGACAGGCGCGACACTCAACGAGTGTTCGAGGATATTGAAAGAGGCCGGTGCTTCGAAGGTTTTTGCTCTGGTTCTGGGTGTTGCGGGACAGGATGCTTTTCTGATGTAATGTGCGATAGATAATCAGCAGCGGAGGATGTTTTTTTATTTTCCGGCGAAAAACAAAAAAATGTTTAGTCCTTTTATATTTTTTTGCTTTTTATAGAAAATAAGCCGGCGTCTCAAAGATTTTCATATTTAATGATAGCTTTGTATAAGCCGTTTATTCTTTGACCGTCAACAATAATCGGGGAATAATTTTCGTTTCTTGGCTGAAGACGGACTTTGTTGTCGGGTTCGAAAAAGACTCTTTTGAAAGTGGTTTCGTGCGGAGTGGTGAATCTGACAAAGCAGTCGTCACCGTTGCTTACATCAGCGGCCGGTGAGAAGACAACAATATCGCCTTCCTTGAATTTTGGTTCCATAGAATCGCCTACTACTCGTACGGCGAAGGAATTGGGGTCGTGCAGGTCCGGGCATCGGACGTAATCGTCTGCTACGCCGACGGGATAGTCCAAATCATCAAAATCGTTCGGGTATCCGGCTGCGACTTTGTTTATTACAGGTACCATTCTTCCGGCAGCAAGAGCGGGGTGTTGCTGCTCAATCTTGAGGTTGCTTTCCGAAAGAAGGCTGTCGAGCTGGTCGATGTCGGTTTTTTTCTGGATAAGATTTTTAATGAACTGTCGCCATTTTTTATTTTCAGCCTCAGCGGATTCGTAGCCGCTGCGAATGTCGGAGGGCATTTTTTCCATATGCGCGATGTGTATCAGCAGTCCCGGCTCGAAGTCGAGCAGCTTCTCGAGCTTTCTGAGCAGCTCGTCACCCGGAGGATTGTTGACCCTTCCGGTCTCGATGGTGGATAGATATGGTTTTGAGAAGCCGACTCTGCTGCTGACTTCGTCAAGAGTCAGTTTTAGCTGTTCCCGCTTTTGCCTTATTATTTTGCCTAATGACATAATATGAATTTTATCGTAAATATTTCAGATTTCAACAGTCAGTTAGGTAAGTAATTAACGAAATTTTATAAAAAAATCAAGTGTTTTAGCAGAATTTTCAGGCCTATAGCGATAATAACCAGTCCTCCGATTGCCTCGATTCTGCTTTCGAAGAAGTGGCCGAGCCTGCTGCCGATAAATATTCCAATGTATGAAAGTAAAAAGGTTATCAGTCCGATAATTATCGCTGCGGTTATGACTGAAGAGGTAATGATTGAGAGTGTAAAGCCGACAGCAAGGGCATCGATACTGGTGGCGACGGAGAGGATAATCACGACGAGGAATTTAGCCGGGTCCAAGCTTTTGCCGGCAGGTTTTATTTTGAATGATTCATAAATCATTTTTATTCCGACGGCTGTTAAGAGTACGAAGGCGAGCCAATGGTCGAATGTTCGGATATACCTGCTGACGGTCAGGGCGGCTGAGCAGCCTACCAGGGGCATTACCGCCTGGAAGATTCCAAAGAACAGGGCGATTCGAAAGGCGTATTTTATTTTTAATTTTTTGTAGATGGTGCCGCTGGCGATGGAAACAGCAAATGCGTCCATTGCCAGCGCGAGTGCTATGATAGTGACAGTGATTAGCTCCATAATCTAATTAATCGTTTCGATGTCACCGGGCATAAGAAAGAGCGTTTACATTTATGGTTGACATTTTTTACAGGGTTTTTTCCCGGCCTGGATGGCCTGTTCTCTGGTTTTGTACTCGATGCGGTTTTTGGGCAATATTCTATCGACCCAGGTGCAATCGGGCCTGTGGAAGACAGAGCTGTTTTTTGAGGCGATGTAAAACTGCTCGACCCTTTCTTTTTCTACAGGTGTTTTGGGTATTTCTTTCGGAATTTCAGCAGGTGTTTGCTGTTTTGCCGGCGGCTGGATGTTATTAAAATCATTGACGTCGGTCATGGGCGTTACGTAAGAGTTGGCCTGTTTGAAATCCGAGGCGAATTGCTCAATGTGCTTATTAACAAGGCTGGTCACGGATGTGAATTCTGCCTGAAGAGATTGGGCCTGTATTGTCTCCGCTGCTGTCCAGAGCTCGATTCGCAGGAAGGTCGCGAGGTTCCTTTCCAGGGTTACATCCGCGGAGAAGGAAGTTCGTACGTAAAGAGCCGGTGGTCTCGCAGGGTTGAGAATGATTTTGTCAACGTTGATTGTGATTGTGGGGATATTCTGGTATCTGGCTGCGAAGCCTCGTTCAATCAAAAATGCAATTCGCGGGTCGGATGCAGCGAGTCTTTGCTCGGCCATTGCGCCGAGGTCCCTGTATATCCATTCGGCTCTTCCGACAAGGGCATTTTGGTATATAACCACGACCCGAATCGCCTCGATTCCGACGAGAGCAGGATTGGGTAGTCCTGCTACCTGAGCCTGCCTTGTGCCTGCCGTATTTGAACCGAATAGATTGTTGCAGAGAAGCGCTGTAACCAATATTGGGAGAAGTGTTTTTTTAAGTTTCATATTTCACCGCTCCTTTCTGTGTATTTAAATTTATGTACGGGTATTTACGCTATTAAAGCAAGGGCGTCATCGACGTTCATCCCTTTTTTTATACCGACTGTTTCGCCCTTTTGATTTACTTTTGAGATTTTTCGTTTGTTGAATCGTTCGAGGGTGCCGATAGGATTTTCCGGTGAGCTTTCGACGAGGGCGGCGGCGACGTTATATTTCTGGCAGGCGTCGATATCTATAGCCGGGCAGGCGAGGAATCCTTTTGGGCCGGCAACGAGCAGGATATTGAATTCGGACCATTTGACCTGGATGCCCTCGAGATGTCCGTTGGCGGTTTGAAATGTTTTTGTGTTAATCTGCATATTTTATTCTCCGTTGGTTGTTAAGGCTCTGTCATACCGGTTTGCCGAGCAGTTCTGTTATCTCGGACAGTTTTTGCTCGAGCATCTCTTTGGTTCTTGCTTCGATGTTCAGCCGTAGCAATGGTTCGGTGTTGCTCGGCCGGCAATTAAACCACCATTCCTTGAAACGCACCGTTACTCCGTCGAGCCGGTCAACCTGGCCGCTCTTATATATATTTTCGAGCTCGTCCATCTTTGCCTGCTTATCAATGACCCTGAAGTTTATCTCACCGCTGTTAAAGTATCTTCTCAGCGGTTCGATGAGTCTGCTTACGGGCATCTCTGTCTGGCTGAGGATGTTAAGCATATGAATAAGGGTAATGACTGCGGAATCTGCGTAGAAGTTATCCTGAAAGTAGAAGTGTCCTGAGAGCTCTCCGCCGAAGATGCCGTGTGAGTCGCGGAGTGCTTTTTTCATAAAAGCGTGACCGACTCGTTCTCTTCGCGGCGTTCCGCCGTATTTCACGATTTCTTCGGAGACGACAAGGCTGCTTCTGAGGTCGTAAACGATGACGGATTTCGGTGACATTTTCAGAAAGTACGGTACCATCAGTGCGGTGATGAGGTCGCAGCTAATGTTTGTTGCGTTTTCGTCCACCATCATCATTCTGTCGGCGTCACCGTCGAAACAGATTCCGAAGTCGCACTGGTTGTTTTTTACAGCCTGTTTAACTTCGGCGAGGTTTTCCTCTACGAGCGGGTTCGGCTCGTGTTTGAAGGTGCCGTCGTGCTCGAAATTCAGGCCGATTATCTCGATAGGCAAATCCTTGAAGACGAACGGTATGACTTTTCCTGCCATTCCGTTTGATGCATCGACGGCGATTTTCAGTTTTCGCAGATTCGGGTTTAAGAACTTCAGGATATGTTTTTTGTAATCTTCCGTGAGGTCGAATTTTTCTACAGAGCCGGTCGGCCTGGCCTTTGTGTGCAGCAGGGCCAGGGCGATATGCTCGATGTCCCTGAGGCCGGTGTTGACGCCGATTGGTTTTGCCTGCAGGCCCGAGATTTTGAAACCGTTGTATTGTTCGGGATTATGCGAGGCAGTGACCTGGACGCCGCCGCAGGTGCCCAGATAATTGATTGCGAAATACATCTGCGGTGTGTCAATCATTCCTATATCGATTACGTTTGCTCCGGTTGAATTCATACCTTTTGTAAGCGCATCGGCGAGCATCCTGCTGTGGCTTCTCATATCGTGACCTACGCAGATGCTGTGACAGTTTGCCATTCCTCTTTCGTAACCTGTCAGCATCGAGCGCAGAAAGCGTGCGCTTGCGTAGCCGATTTTCCAGGCGGTGTCTTCGTTTATCTGCTCGCCGAAGATGCCCCTGATATCGTATGCTTTGAAGATTGCAGGGTCCATTGTTTACTCCTTTTTTTGCCGGTCAGCCTTAAGCTGACAATTAGTCCTTAAAAGTCAACGGCTGTGAACTCGATGCTGTCGTTTGTGCAGCTTATTATATATTTATATCCTTTTTTTTGTAGAAGTCAATAAAAGATAGTTTTAGCAGCAGGTAAATTGGTTTATGGGCCTGATATGTAAATATTATTAAGGTTTTGGGCGGAGCTTGAGAAAAAATAAGGGATATTGATTATTTTATTTTCGGCAGGTTAAAGAAAATTCTGCTGGTGCCGGTTACGGTTTGGATGAAGTTTTCGAGGCCGATATTTTTCAGCTCTGCCAGGAATTTTGCGGTGTGGATTAGAAGGGCGGGCTCGTTTATTTTTTGCTTTCGCATCGGCTCGGGTGACATATAAGGACAGTCGGTTTCAATCATAAGCTTTTCGGAGGGAACGATTTCGGCGGCTTCGCGCGTTTCTTGAGCGTTTTTGAAGGTGACCTGGCCGGTGAATGAGATGTAAAAACCTTTTTCGAGGATTATTTTTGCCTCTTTGGCTGTATAGCCGAAACAATGAAAGACGATTTTGCTGACGCCTGTACCGTGCTTGTCGAGTACATCGAGTGTGTCGTCAAATGATTCTCGTGAATGTATGATTACGGGCAGGTTCGTTTCGGCGGCGATTTGCAAATGTGCGGCGAAGAGTCTTGTTTGCTCTGCCGGGCTGGAAAAATCGTAGTGAAAATCCAGACCTGTTTCACCTATAGCGACGACTTTTTTGTTTTGGGCAAACTGCTTTAGCTGTTTGATGTCGTCGTCGGTGACTTTATTTGCTTCGTGAGGATGAATGCCGACGGCGACGTAGAGGCCGTCGAATTTTTCAGCGAGCTCGAGGGCTTTTTGGTTTTCGGTGTTGTCGGTCCCGACCGTAATCCAGGCGGTTACGCCAGCGGCTCTGCTGCGTTGCAGGACGGCTTCGATATCGCCTTCAAGCTGCTCAAAAGTTAAGTGGCAGTGAGTATCTATAAGTTCCATTATTGGGCAATAGTAACTTTTGTTGGTGATTTTGTAAATACGGGAGCTTATCTTACGAAGGCGTTTTTGTAATGGTTAATCTGTTCAGCGCCGGCTATGTCGAGTGTGATTGTGACAACGTCAAAACGATAAGGGCGGTTTTCTATTTTCTTAACAGCTAAAAAGTAGCGGGCGGTTTTATATATTTTTTGCTGCTTTTCGGTTGTGATGAGTGTTTCAGCGGGTGTGAAGGACTCATTTGCTCTTGTTTTGACTTCGACAAAGACAATTGTACGGTTTGGGTCAACCATAATCAGGTCGATTTCACCGGCTTTGCAGGAGTAATTTTTTGCAAGGGGCAGCAGGCCTTGAGCTTTGAGAAATTTTTCGCAGCGTTTTTCACCCCATCGGCCGAGAAGTTTTTGGTTGTTTAACAGCTTTTGTTTTTTTAACAGCAGCATAGTCTTAAAGAGTTTTTCCGGTGGTGTATGGTTTTTACCGGCCGGCAGTTTTTACTTTGCAGCTGTGTGGTCGGTGTGTCTGTGTGCCAGCCGAACGGATTTGCCGGCTCTTTTTCGCAAAAAGTATAGTTTTGCCCGTCTTCTTTTGCCGCTTCTTACCGGTTTTATGTCGATGATGTTCGGCGAGTGGAGGGGAAAGATTCGTTCGACACCTTCATTTCCCACCATTCTTCTTACGGTAAAGGTCTGATTAATGCCTCGTCCACGGAGGGCGATTACGGTTCCCGTAAAGACCTGTGTACGCTCCTTATCACCTTCTTTTATCCTGCAATAAACATCGACGGTGTCGCCGGTCTCAAAATGCGGGATGTCTTTTTTCAGGTTCTTGCCTTCGACTGTTTCAAGCAGTTTAGTTTTCACCGGTATATTTCCTGTTTTATTTTAATTCAACACTTTATCTTGAGCGTCCTTCAATATTAAGTTAGCCCGAGATTATAGCTGATTTCAAGATTAAGGCAAGTATTTTTATGTAATTTATTTATCGAGCAGGTCAGGTCGCCATTTTTGTGTTCTTTCGATGGTTTGCTGCTGTCGCCATTCGGCTATTTTTTTGTGGTCTCCGGAGAGAAGAATATCGGGCACTTTCATATCTCTAAAGACCTCAGGCCTTGTATATTGAGGATATTCGAGGCAGCCGGCGATTGATTCGCTGAAGGATTCGTCGAGGGCCGAGGTTTCATCGCCGAGTGTGCCGGCCAGAAGTCTTACGACGGCGTCAATAATGACCATAGCGGCCAGCTCGCCGCCACTGAGGACATAGTCGCCGATTGAGATTTGCTCGGCGTCGAGGCCTATGCGTATTCTTTCATCGAATCCTTCATATCGTCCGGCAATGAGGATAAGACGCTTTTCTTTGCTCAGCTCGACGGCTTTTTTCTGGTCGAATTTTTGTCCCTGGGGCGTCAGCAATATGGTTCTGCCTTTATCGGCTGACAGTTTGCGGACGCATTCTGCGCAGTCGAATATGGGCTGGCACATCATCACCATACCCGGCCCGCCGCCGTAAGGTTTGTCATCGACCTTTTTGTAGCTGTCGGTGGTAAAGTCCCTGACGTTCGTAAGGACTATCTGAATGATATTATTATCCTGTGCCCTTTTTATAATCGAGTGCGCCAGCGGTGATTCGAACATTTCGGGAAATAATGTCAAAACGTCAATTCTCATAGGAATTTATTATATAGAAAGAAGGTTTTTAAAAAAAATAAAAAGAAAATTACCCCCGAATAATCCACAGGATAAAATTCGGGGGCTATATATTTTTATTGATTTACTGGCTTTCTTCTGTTTTTTCCTGCGGTTTTTCTTTTTCGGTTTTTGCTTCTTCGGGCTTAGTCTTTTCCTGCTCTGCTTTTGGTTTTTCGGCCTTTGCTTTTTTCTTTTTTGTCGGTTTTTCTTTTTCAGGTTTGACTTCAGCGGTCTTTTCAGGCTCTGCTTCTGGTTCCTCGGCCTTTGGTTTTTCTTCTTTTACCGGTTTTTCTGCTTTTGTTTCTTTGGCCTTAGCCTTTTCCTGTTCTGCTTTTGCTTCTTCGGCCTTGGCCTTTTCCTGTTCTGCTTTTGCTTCTTCGGCTTTTGCCTTTTCCTGTGCCTTTATCTCTTCGGCCTTTGCTTTTGCTTCTTCGGCTTTTGCTTTTTCCTCTTCTTCCTTGGCTTTTTGTGCGGCGACTTTTTCAGCTTTTGTGAAGAACTTTCCCCTGGCCCGTGCGATTTTTCTGGCCTTTTGACGTTTTATTTTTTCCTGCTCAGCGTATTTATTGCTGATACCTTTTCTCAGGAGTATCTGTGAGACTGAGTCGGATGGTATAGCACCTTTGTCGAGCCAGTATTTGACTCTTTCGATGTTGAGGACAATCTGTTTTTCGACATCTTTTTCGATGGGGTCGTAATGACCGACCTTTTCGAGGATTTTACCGTTTCCCGGTGCTCTGCCGTCAATGGCGTTGATTCTGAAAAATGGTCTGTGTCTTCTTCCGATTCTTGACATTCTTAGTTTTACTGCCATAATCTTTCCCTTTCTTTAATAGTATATAATCAATATTCGTGATTCATACAAGGCTAATCACGAAACACGTTTATTTTTCAGACAGGATAACAGGATAACTCTTATCTTTATCTTGTTAATCAGTTTCTAAATCCTTGACCTTTCGTTTAACCTCAACTTTTTGCTCTCCGAAGTTCAATATCAGGCCTACCGGTTTACCGGTTGCAACCAGATAGTTTACCAGTTGTATTTCATGGGCCTGCGTAATTTGCCTGGCTGATTTTAATTCCAATATGACAGTATCTTCAACCAAGATATCTGCCTTGAATTCTCCAACGACTTCGTTTTCATATTTTACAATAATTGGTTTTTGCGATTCAGCCCGAAGATTATTTTTTCCTAATTCAATCATTAAGCATTTTTCGTAAACAGATTCCAGGAAACCGAAACCCATCTTATTATATACACTGTAAGCAGCAGCAATAATTTCCTTTGTGAGCTCTTCATACTGCATATTTTGTTTATCTTGCCAATCTTGTTTACCTGTCCATAAATATTAAGATAGTGTTTTCAATCCTGTTATCCTGTCCATATATTTTACGAGACACGTTTGCAATGCAGGGCGTAGCCGTTAAAGAAAATTGCAAGGTTTGCAGGGTCAACCTGGGCGTCGCCGGCGATTTTCTGGACCTGCTCATCGGTCAGCTCTGCTGCTTTTGCTTTTTCCTCGTCTGTCATAATGGCTACAGCTTTTTTAAATTCTTTCAGCTCTTCGGCACTCGGTGCGACGAGCATAGCTAATTCGGTGTCGCCTCTGATGTCGGCGAATTGGGTTCTTATCAGCCTGCCGTAATCGCTGTTGACGAATTTTTCCAGTTTTTGGATGTACATGTCAATGGAAATTTTTGGTTTCATTATCGTCGTTTAATTTTTCCTCTTCGCATTATTTTTCTTTTTCTTTTCGAGCGCTGCTTTATTTTTCTTCCCGAGCTCATAGCTGCCGAGAGCGAATCCATATTCAGGCCTCCGGAGAACAGGGCCTTGAGTCCGCCGAGTTTTCCGCCTGAGACAGCTTTTAGCATATCTCGGCTTCTTTTGAAAGTCTTAACCAGGCCTGAGACGTCGTTCGGCTGGACACCCGCACCGGCGGCGATGCGCCTTCGTCTGGATGAGTCTATGAGTTCGGGGTCGCGTTTTTCTGTCTTTGTCATAGAGTGGACGATGCCTTCGGTCTGTTTTAGCTGATTGTCGTCGAAGTCGAGGTCTTTTAGCTGGGAGCCGACGCCGGGCATAAGTTTGAGCATATCCTTCATACCGCCCATTTTTTTCAGGGCCTGCATCTGTTTGAGAAAGTCGTTGAAGTCGAAGCTGCCTTTGGCCATTTTCTTCTGCATTTTCAGTGCTTCTTCGGCTTCGAACTGACCCTGTGCCTTTTCGACGAGAGTTACGACGTCGCCCATACCGAGTATTCTGCTCGCCATACGTTCGGGGTGGAATTCTTCGATTTTATCGAGCTTTTCGCCTATACCGATAAATTTGATTGGTTTTCCTGTAACGGCTTTTACGGATAGTGCTGCCCCGCCGCGGGCGTCACCGTCGAGCTTGGTAAGGATTACGCCGTCAAGCTCGAGGCGGTCGTTGAATTCCTTGGCGCTATTGACGGCGTCCTGGCCGGTCATAGAATCGCAGACGAGGTAAATCTGCTGCGGCGTGACAGCCTTTGCGACGTTCGAGATTTCGTTCATCATATCTTCGTCGATGTGCAGCCGGCCCGCGGTGTCGAGTACGACGACGTTGAAGTTATTGTCTTTCGCGAATCGTATGGAATTTTTTGCGACCTTTATAGAATCCCTGCTGTCTTCGCTATAGACTTCTATGTTGGTCTGCTCACCGAGGATTTTCAATTGTTCGATGGCTGCCGGTCTTTGCAGGTCGTCGGCGACGAGCAGGGGATGTTTGCCGTTTGAGACGAGGTATTTTCCGAGCTTTGCTGCGGTGGTTGTTTTGCCGCAGCCCTGCAGGCCGGCGAGCATAATGACGGTCGGACCGGGCGAGACGAAGTAGATTCTGGTATCGACCGGGCCCATAAGCTTTGTTAATTCATCCTGGACGATTTTAACCATTACCTGGCCCGGATGCAGGCTTTTGATTACCTCTGCGCCGAGAGCTGCCTGTTTGACGTCTTTGCAGAACTGCTTTACGACGTTGTAGTTGACGTCGGCTTCAAGCAGGGCCTTGCGGACGTCATGCATAGCGTCTGAGACATTCGCTTCGGTGATTCTGCCTCTGCCCGAAAGAGAGCGAAATACAGAGTTCAGTTTTTCAGTCAGTGAATCAAACACAATTTTTACCTAAAACTTAAATATTGGTTAAAGAACTTTCAACAGCTGAAACTCAGAATTCTAAGGTCAAAAAGGTCTTTTTGCAAGAGGAAAATAGATAGAGTTAATGCCGTTTGGGCGAGTATCAGGTCATAGTGGTTTTTTTTATTATCTGCTCCGGGCGCGGAAGATATAGTTAGACTGTCCACTGTGGACTCTTTTTAATGAATCGGTTCTGCCAGTACAGGCCGAAAAGGGTCGGTATTATCATAACGGCGGGGATAAACCATTTCGGGCCGAAAAAGAGCTCCTGAATCCTGTCAGAGGTTTCGGAGTACCGGTACAGCAGAGCTACCAGCCCGGAGACCAGAAGTGCTGAGCCGCCCATACTTGAAAAGAGCATAACAGCGATTTTGAAGACGATAAAGGAAATCATTCCCCCTGCGACGACACCGGTGATACCGCCGGCCCAGAGGTATTGCTCGGGCAGTTTTGCGGCGTACCAGAGACCTGCAGTTGCGATTCCACCGGCGATGGCACCGAGGATGCCGACAGCCCACCTCATCAGTGGGATAGCGACGATGCCGGCGACAATGCTGAGTATGATGCCGAGCAGCGGATTGTCGGGAGTACCCATTTTATTGCTTATCAAAAGTCCTGCGATAAGGCCCAAAATTGCGAAACAAATAATGGTCAGTGCCTTGAAGACGCGCCAGCCGTAAAAGAGGCAGACGGCACCGAACGAAACGAACGTCAGGGCTTCAAGTATATCGAGGTTGGTAATATGCTGCCAGATGAGGTCAACCGGTACGACAGTGCTTTTAGCGGCAGTTTCTTCGCTTGTTCCAGCCGTTTGTGCGAGAATGGTAAAAAAGTCCATCTTTGTGCCTCCAAATATTCCTAAGTTACCTATCTTTATATCTCTTTCGCTCAGTTTTCAAGGATTTTTTTGCCTGTTTGCACAGCAAAAGCTGCTCGAAGAGGCCAAAACCGGCCATTATTGCGAAAATAGCGGCAAAAAAGTACTGTTTTTGAATTATATAGCTTACCGGCTGAGAGCCTTTGTAAAGCAGCAGCATAACCATGCCGGCAAAGATCATAGCGGTTCCAATGACCGATAATATCAAAGCTGAAAGCAGACGCGGCATGATTGAGCCGCCCGAAAGCAAGAGAGCAATAATGGTAAATGTGATGGCTCCAGCGGCTGCGAATCCGATTGCGTGGTTTATGCTTTTTCCGGTCGAAAAATAGCCGAGCAGGGCACCGGCGGTCAGGCCGATTATAGCAAAGCTGATTTTTCTGAAGCTCGAGCCGGCCAGCCAGATTATAATGCCGACAATCACAGCAACTGTGCCGGGGCCGATTAATAGAATCGGCTTTATCTGGGCGGCTGAGGCTTCAAGCTCTTTTGCGAAATCGATAATATGGTCCACGTATAAAATGCCCCTTTTTAACTCAGTATCCGGATTAAGAGCATACATTCTTAGTCGTAAGTGCTAATCGCTTATTACGATATTTATCGGCCTGTTAGAGTAACTTGCGTTAGGGCGGAAGGGATTTTTCATAGCTGTGTTTTTTGAGGATTGAATGCGGATGAGAGGAGTCGAACCTCCACGAGCGTAAAGCCCACAGGCACCTGAAGCCTGCGCGTCTGCCAGTTCCGCCACATCCGCGGCTACGGTATTAATCTGACACGGATTAACACTGATTTACACTGAAAAATAAAGCGTTCAACTAAAAATACTAACAATTTACAAGTTGAAGTCAATGTTTTTCATTCTGGTCTTTTTTCAAATAGAGTGTTTGTGTTGGGAATGCGAACTCGATTCCCTCAGCTTCGAATCGCTTCATCATCTCAAGATTTACCTTTTGGTTGACCTCGTGAAAGAGCCAGTAATCCGGAGGATTTACCCAGTAGGATATATAGATATTGAGCGAGGAGTCATTGAAATCGCTGAAGTAAATCCTGGGTGGTGTTTCGGGGTCGGTATTGACTTCGGGGACTTTTTCGAGGATTTCCTTTATGATTTCGACGGCTCTTTCGGCCTTTTTGTGGCCTGAATCGTATGTGATTGTGATGTTCGAGGTTCTTCTGATATACGGGCGTTTGCCGATATTTACTACAAGGGAATTTGTGATTATGCTGTTTGGAACGGATACGAGATGGCCCTCGAGAGAGCGAATTTTTGTGCTTCTGAAGCCCACCTCCTCGACGAATCCGCGGTTACCTTCGATTTCGACAAGCTCATCTACCTGGAAAGGCCGGTCGGCGAAAATGGTAATTGAGCCGAAAAAGTTTGCGAGCGTATCTTTTGCTGCGAGTGCGATAGCAACACCGCCCAGGCCTGCACCGAGCAGGATTGATTTGACGTCCTGATGAAGGACATTGTCAACGATGTGTATTACAGCGACTATTGCAATAGTGATGCGCAGAGCCTTTCGGACAATGGGTACGAGCATATCATCGAGCTTTGTGTGTGTCTTGCTCGTCCATTTGTAGAGGTAGTGTTCGACAAGGTCAACGAGTTTGTAGAGGGCATAGGCGATAGCGATAGCGGCGACAGCCTGTGAGACTTGTATCCAGGTTGTTTCGACCGTAGGGCTGATACCCCCACTCGGAGGGACGGCTTCGGGATCGGCAAAGACCATACAGAGCTTTGCTGCATATATACCGAGGGCAAAAAAGATTACGGAAATCGGCTTGTTAATGCATTTTAGAAATAATGTCAGAATTGTAATACCCTTTTGCTTTTCTTTTTTCAGTGTGTAGCTGCTGATTGCGAACTGGACAATCCTGCTGATAATCAGTGTTACAATTATTGTCAGCAGGACAAGAATGTAGCGCCAGATGGGATTGTTTTCTGCAAGCTCGTAATTGAAAATGTTAAGATAACTATTACCTTCAGCGAGGATATTATTAAGTTTTTGTGTCAGCATAGAGACCCTCTTAAAAAAGTTATAATAATCGAACCGGGTTTTTAATAATACTAATGAACAAAGCTGTATAGTCAATAATCATTTTGCTGAAATGGAGTTGTTGCAAGCATTATATTTGGTTTGTTTTTGCTTTACGTGGGCAAGCTGTTCTGGGACAATAATGTTCTGAATATTGTTTTGTGTTAATTGTCAGCCGGCAAAGGAGATTGAAATTATGTGGATTGTTATTGCTGTAATTGCGGTGGTTTTGGTTGTTATTGTATTGATTTATAACAGCCTGATCGCAAAGAAGAACAGGGTAGCGAGTGTTTTCAGCACAATCGATGTTATGCTCAAGAAAAGATATGATCTTGTACCGCAGCTTGTCGAGACGGTCAAAGGATACGTACAACACGAGAGGGGCCTTCTGGAGAGGATAACCGAGCTTCGCTCGAAGGCTGCTGCCGGCAGGATGAGTGATAATGATGCAGTTATTTTGAATAATGAATTGGCGAAGCTGTTGAGCAGGCTGTTTGTAGTTGTGGAGAATTACCCTCAGTTGAAGGCAAATGAGAATTTTATGCACCTGCAGAGAACGCTCACCGAGCTCGAAGAGCAGCTCTCGGCGGCAAGGCGGGCGTTTAACGCTGCTGTCAACGACTATAACAATGCGGTTGAGATGTTCCCGACTAACATCGCAGCCTCGATGATGGCCTACAGGAGAAAAGATTATTTCGAAATCGCCGAGGATGAACGCAAGAAGGTCGATATAAATATTAAATAAGAATATTAATCCGCAGACGACGCAGATTATTTTTCACCACAGAGGTCAAAGTCATAGGGACTCCTTACGGAGAGAACGCAGAAATATTATATCATAAATACTTGACTGTTCCTTTTTTAAATAGGTAAACGTCCCCAATTATTAATTTTGTATATTTGAAATTTGATTTTTTATATTTGATTTATCTCCGCGTTCTCGGCGACCTCTGCGGTTAATATTTTCACTTTTTTTGTCTTATATTTTCATTGAAATCTGTGAAATCAGTGGCCAAATTTCTTTTTTATTTTTACTTTGTATATTTGAGATTTGATTTTTTATATTTGATTTGTCTCTGAGGTCTCTGCGAGCTCAGCGGTAAAAAAATCCGTGCGAATCCGTGTAATCCGTGGTTGCAAAATTATTATTTTTTCATTGATTATATCGCCTTAATTTGTATAATACCAATAATTGGGGGAGGCCCCGAAAACAGGGCTGCGGAGTCCCGCACGAAAGGCCAGCAGGCCAAGTCAAATATAATTGCAACTTCTTATTTATCAAGGATTTATAAATGTTCACGAGTATCAAGCATCTAGAATCCAGCATTAATAATCCTACCTCCACCCCCACTTCATCATTCCTTGTTCCTTGTTGGATACTTGTCCGGCGTAGCCTTGGCGAAGACGGATTCAATATTCGTTTTTCCCTTCGCCCTCTTTTAAGGTTTTTATGTTTGCGATTACGGCTCGGTGCATGCGAGCCCGTTATTACTAAAGTATCGCTGGGTTTTTGAAGTTTATTATGCCATCATAATTTATATCACTGGTTAGATACGCACGATTTTTGCTACTTTACCGGCCAGTCGTATGGACGTACGACAGCCAAACATTCGTGAATTCCAACAGATCTTCATAGTTGATCTTACCATCTTCATATAGATCAGCAGGCAGTCCGCTGCCAGTTTGCATCCAGAAAGTAGCGAACCTTGCGAAGTCCTTAAATTCGACTATGCCTAAATGTGCGCTGGGCACGAAACCACCCAACAGTTCATATTGACCACCTTCTGAGTATGGTGCATTTTGCTGACCTATCATGCCGATTAAAGTATATTGTTTACCACTGCTTATTCCGCCGCCATCAATAGTATGCTGCTGCAACGTATTAGCTACGCTGCTCTGGGAAAAAGACCAGGAAAATAGAACAGTAGTTCCCAAGAAAACAAAACATACTATTTTGGCTGTTATCATTTTATGGAGCTTTGATTTTAACATTAATAAATCTCCTTAGAATTAACATTCACTATCAGACTAATTATAAATTCAAATACAAATATAAGCCTGCTCCGTGTCACTGTCATTTTCCTCTCTTGAAACTTTTATTGTACTTGTTCCCAAAATGGTCCATGGTAAGAATCTGACTGTACCGTCGTAAATTTAAAAAAGATTAGCGTATTTTTATTCTCCCACTGGCACCCACCAAATTCTTGCCGAACCATAAGAGCCGTTATCATCAACCATCCAATAATCACCCTTTTTTACTGGAATACAAAAAGGATACTGGTTACCGCCTGTTATACTACCGGCAGAATAAATATGAGCTATAACCGTAGTCGGAGGACTTTCGGAACCTGAAAGTATTTCACAAATATCGCCGTCATCAAGATTTGATGTATTCCCGAACACAAAACCATCGGTTGCTGCAAAATATGTCGCGTTGTTTTCTTTGCTCGCCCGGGAACCGAAAGCAAGAGATTCCCAACTGGCAAGGCCACTGGAGTTCGATGTAAGGACTCTGCCTTCTGCTTGTGTGCCATCGGTAATCTTAATTTTACCATTAACATCCAACTTCGATGCCGGACTCGTCGTCCCGATACCAACATTGCCCGAAAACGCAGCATCGCCCGCTACATCCAGCTCCTGAGAAGGGCTCGTTTTCCCAATGCCAACCCTGCTACTTGAAAAATCGCCGTATATCAGAACATCATCACGCGAATTGGCAATGTACAGCTTGTCCGAGCCGGTTTCATAGTAACCTGCCTCGAAACCGATAAAAATATTGCTATTTCCCGTGGTGTTAGAGAAGCCTGCCTGGTATCCTAAAAATGTGTTGTTATTGCCTGTAGTAGTTCCTCCTGTCTCCAAACCAACAAGAGTATTACCGTCGTGCACTAATAGGCCGCGTGTTTGCTGAGAGTACAGTGAATATGGAACGGGTGTTATCTTTTGCCGTGGGCTCAGTTCTGTAAATTCGCATGGATCATTCTGATCTCCAGGTCTTACACCTATCTGAAGCCATCTGGCATCACCATTAAAAACACTGCTGCCGAAATCTAATTCTACCGTAAAGTAGCCATCGAAGACATCCACGTCGGGAACATTTACATCGTTGCCCAGCTCCGTGCCATCGTCGTTCATATCGAAAAGACCGAACGAAAAATCATACTGCCCATTGGCAGGAATGTCTTCATCAAAGAGCATGCCAATGTAGGTAAATGCTGTACCCATGCTTTCTGCATAGGCTCCGCTGCCTTGGCTAATTACAATCACCAGGGCAACAGCCAAAAATGAGACTAATCTTAAATTCTTCATTTTTAATCCTCCTTAGAGAAAGTAAAAACATTATTTTTAAAAGGTCACCCTTCATATACGGCACTTTTTAAAGTAAAGATTGAACAACCATTGCGGAAAAAAATTGTTGTACCTAAAATGATAGATATAGTATGATTTATATCTGAATGTTTACTTCCTCCTGAAGCATCTTGTTGACTTTCACACCTCCTCATTGCTTTTCCTATCCGATAAGAAGCTATAGTGGGAGTTGACAGAAACCTCCTGCTTCCGTGGAAATATTCCATTTAGTATATTAAATGCCTTAACATTTGTCAATCAAAATCTCAAATTTTCTGGGCAAGAATCACTATTTCGCAATACCGCCCCCCCCAAGCTCCCCTCTGTCTTCTGAATTCTGGATTCTGACTTCTGAATTCTTTTTTTATTATTGAACATATCGCCTTAATTGGTATAATACTCCTAACTGGGGGAGGCCCCATTCCGGGGCTGCGGAGCTCCGCACGTTTAAGAACAGCCCGCCCTGAGCTTGCCGAATGGGCAGTTCAAGTCATAATTTATTAGTAACTTCTTTTATATTAAGGACTTATAAATGTCCACGAGAATCCAGCATCTGGAATCGAGTATCAAATATCGAGATTACAGTTACTTACGTGCCTATAAGGCACCTCTACATCTGTCGAGAAAGCTCTACAAATCAACCCTTTTTATGCAAAACAAAGCCAATTTGTACCACGGATTTGGCGCCCGTGTGTCATCGCTAAGTGTCTGTAATATAAGAAGATATGTAAATGTACACCCTGTCGGTTTACACGAAAACCGCCCAAAAAACGAACCCAAACGAACCCAAAACGAACCCAATTCGTATCACGGGCATCCTGCCCGTGGCTCATCGCTAAGTATCTGTGGTATAAGCAGATATGTAAATGTATGTCCTTCTGGATTATCCGAAAACGAGCGAAAAAACGAACCCAATTTCAAACCCAATTCTGTTAAAATAGGTAACCTCCGACGGCCCACTCCATCCAGAAACGTTTTTCGATTTTATTCTGTATTCTGTGTTCTGTGTCCTGTATCCTTTTTTGTGCCGATTATGACTATAAACTGCTGGCAGATGTTCGAAAGGAGTCCTAATGAAGACGGTTGAAGAGTTGCATGAGTTTTTTCGCACTGAGCTGCTGACAGATTTACAGGTGATTGAGCGGCAGCGCAGAAAAGTTGCCGGCCGGGTCGCGACAGCCGCGGCTGTTATTTTCGGCTTAGTGGCGGTTTTTGCAATTGCTTTGATTGCCGGAAGCGGTGAGTTTGGTTTTATTATATTGGCGATGGTAATAGGTACAATGGTATTTATATTCGTATGCAGGGCGATAACAAAAGGCTATGTCTCGGATTTTAAG
>Ga0307434_1000310_pt1 | contig 37667 bp, 34 predicted proteins | sample SalMarWE160220MG_FD_202156 | JGI IMG/M metagenome (GOLD analysis project Ga0307434, IMG submission 202156) | Salt marsh sediment microbial communities from the Plum Island Ecosystem LTER, Massachusetts, United States - WE1603-220 | ecosystem: Environmental > Aquatic > Marine > Intertidal zone >... | reverse complement strand
TTACCTCAGACGGGTGATGGAATACAACTTATGGATAGTTGCAATCGAGCTTTTTCTTATCGGGCTGGTAGTTTACTGGGTGGTGGATTTTTTAGAAGGGACTCGTGGTGAAAGGTTATTCCGCAGCGTAATATTCATTTTAATCATCGGTTTTTTAGTTTTGAATCTTATCGTTAAGCGTCTCGATTTCGCAAGACTTCAATACCTTTACAACGGCTTTTTGATTTTCGTTTTGATAATTGCGGTAGCAGCCTTTCAGCCTGAAATAAGAAGAGCGTTGATAAGAATAGGACAGCCGAGATTTCTGGGGACATCGTCTCAGAAACTGGCAAGAACGGTCGAGGGAATAATAACCGCGGTTACGGAACTTTCGGCATCGAAAACCGGCGCCATAATTGTTATGGAAAAGCGAGTAGCTCTCGGTGAGTTCATCGAGACAGGCGTTCGGCTTGACGCCCTTGTCAGCGGTGAGCTGTTAAAAACAATCTTCAAGCCCGGAACCGCGCTTCACGATATGGCGGTTATAATACGGGGTGACCGAATAATAGCCTCTCGTGTGCAGCTTCCGTTAGCGGAGGCGGGAAGCGAGCACGGTGTTGAGCTGGGCTCCCGGCACAGGGCCGCCATAGGAATCACAACAGGTTCGGACGCCCTGTGCATCGTGGTCAGCGAGGAGACGGGAATTATTTCCATCGCCGAAGGCGGAGGACTCGCAAGAAATATAAGCCAGTCACAGCTTAGAAGAAAGCTGACGAGCCAGGTAGATGAAATGCTGCCCATATTCGGCAGAATATGGAAACATCGAATGAAAAAACACGACACAGAGAAACAATAACGGGTTCGATTCAAATGGCGAAGAAAAAATTAAAGCTCGGCAAAATTTTCGTTGTGATATCACTTACAATACTGATATGGGTATGGGCGGACAGGGCGAAAACAGAAACGTTAACCGTAACGACAGGAGTAATAAAAATCAACGAAACGGCCGAGCCGAAGCTGTGGATAACCTTCAATAACAAGAAAACAGTCAACATTGAAAAGATAGAGCTCGAAGGAGCGGCCTCAAAAATCGACGAGGTGCAGAGAAAACTCCGTGATAGGAGAGTTACATTCGAGTTTTTTCTCGGTCCGGAACAACAAAGCGGCTTAAGACAAGCCGGTGAACATTCTTTGAACGTACTTGAACTGCTGCGAAAAAGTCAGAATATAAGACAGCTCGGACTTTCAGTTCAATCCTGCGTGCCGACAACGGTCAGCGTACAGGTTCACAGACTCGTGGAGAACTCCTTAAGTGTCGAATGCATCGATGAAAACGGCTCGGTGCTTAAACACGAACAAATAGAACCATCTAAAGTGACAATAATGGTGCCCGAAGACTGGGCACATTCGGCCCAGGTCAAGCTGACGGAATCGGAGATAAAGCAGGCGAGGTCTCAGGCGATAAGCGAAAAAATTCCTTTTATTGAACTTCCTGACGACCAGCTCAGGTACAGCGGCACAGCGGTAACAGTGAAACTACCGCCGGCACAGGTTGAGAAGCCGGCCCTGACGATACAACAGGCTGGTCTCGGGATAGTTGTAAGCCCGAACCTGTTCGGGGAATATAACATCGATATTAAAAACAGAGCCGACCTTTCGATAGTCAATATCAGGGCGACCTCGGCTGCGGCCCAGCGATACAAAAATGAGCCGTTCCAAATGTATCTGTATATCCTCGATGAAGACGCAAAAAAGGAGGGCAAACAATCGAAGCCGGTCATCTATAATTTCCCGGATGAATTAGTGCGTAATAATGAGATTGAGCTGGTTCCGCCGCCGGCAATAGCTGAATTTGAACTGATACCCATTTCCCCCGCCCAGTAGCATAAGAAAAAGCTGAAAAGATTAAAGACTGACGACTTTTTTAATTGTTCTGAAAGCCTCGACTATTAAAAACACGGCCAGCAATAACAACACACCTGCAATAAAGCCAATCAAAGAAAACCCGCCTTTTATAAGCAGCAGGACCAAAGCCCAGACGGTCATAACATTCATAAAAATCATCGGACCAAGTGTGAACCATATTTTTTTGCCCATTTTACTGAGCCAAACGGTTATAACCAGGAGAACCAGTCCGGCGAGGAGCTGGTTGCTGGCGCCGAAGATAGGCCAAATCGCCTTCCAGGCGGGTATCGGTTTGCCGGAGGAGTCCTTCAGGGTAATCAGAACAAATATCGCAGGCAGCAGCAGAGTTGCTATAGTTGAAAGATAGCGGCTGCGAGTGGTCTTAAGGTTAAAAAACTCTTCAAAAATATATCGGCCTAACCTTGTCGCAGTGTCAAGAGTGGTAAGAACAAAAGCCGACAATGCAAGCAGGCCGAAAGAGAAACCCAGCTTTTCCGGTATTCCCAACGACGATAAAAATGAACCGATTCCTTTTCCGTAAATAACAAGGGGCGCTTCGGCGACGAGTGGGTCTTTTGTGCTAAGCATTGCAACCGTCGATAAGGCGACGACAGCAACAAGTCCTTCGAGGAGCATCCCGCCATAGCCGATGGCCTTGGCATCGCTTTCTTTGTTGAGCTGCTTCGAAGATGTGCCGGAAGCTACAACGGAATGAAAACCTGAACAGGCTCCACAGGCCACCGTTATGAACAAAATCGGAAACAAAGTTCCCATCTGAGGTACGTTCCAGGCGGTAAAGGCGGGATAATTGATTGCGACACCACCCAAAAATATACCGAGCATTGCGCCTAAAACGGAAGCGTAAAGAAGATATGACGACAAGTAATCGCGTGGCTGTAATAAAATCCAAACGGGGGTAGTCGAAGCCAAAAAGCAATAGAAAATCAAGGCCAGTGACCAGGTCTTTTTGGGGTCGTTACCAATAATAACAGGTATTATATCTGCCGAAAGAGGTATCTTCTGGCCGAGCCAGACGGCTGCGAAAATCAGCGGCACAAAAAACAAAGTGGACCACAAGAGCGAGACTTTGAACCTGTTTATACTCAGGCCAAACAAGACGGCCAGTACTATAAACAAAATCGAAGCGGTTGCAACACCGCCATCCTGAATAAACGTCGTTGCGGTCAGGTCGGCGAAAACAGTCAGGACGTAAACGAGGCTCAACCAGATAAAAGCGAGCAGGAGCCTGTATGCAAGAGGTGACAAATATTGTCTGGCAATTTCTGCGATTGAGCGGGCCTTGTGGCGCACAGACGCAACCAGAGAAGAAAAGTCGTGTACGCCGCCGATAAAAATCGAGCCTAAAATGACCCACAATAAAACGGGAAGCCAGCCAAAAGCTATGCCTGCGATAATCGGCCCGACGATAGGAGCAGCTCCTGCAATGGAGGAAAAATGATGGCCAAGTAAAACTGCTTTGTGAGCCGGTACGCGGTCAACGCCGTCGTAATCGGTATGAGACGGCGTGGGATGGCTATCGTCCAGATTGTATTGCCTGGCTAAAAACCTTCCGTACAAAAAATAAGCCAGAACAAATGAAAGAATAGCGATTAAAAGTATTACAACCAACATCGTACCAGCCCTTTACGATTACAAAATCAATAAAAAAATCCCTCAGCCCAAACAAGTTTATTCCAAATTAAAGCTTCGCCTTAACAGATGTTTTACTGCTTCGAGGTCTGGCCAGCAGCCGTACAGGCACTTCGGCTATCGGGAGCATTGATTGCAACCTGCCTACTATATATCTTCGGTAATTGTCATCAAAAAGTTCCAGCTTATTTACAAACATAAGTATAGTGACTGGATTCACGGCGATTTGGGTGGTATAATATATTTTAGGCCAGCCGGCCCGCCTCGCGGCGAGGCCGCGGGCTTTTCTTCGTCTAACGCCTCCCGTCTTTTCAGCCTTTATAAGCTCAAAAGCCTTATTAAGCCTGGCTGTCTTTATCCAGGTCGAGGACTGCTTGAAAATATTGGCGGTAAGGTCCAATAGACCTTGTACATTCTTAGCCTTAGTTGCTGTTGTAAATGCGATGGGGGTATTTTTCAAGGCGGGCAGCATTTTTGTAAGATAATCCTCATAGTCACCGGTAGAGGCCTTTTGTTTGGCGAGGTCCCATTTATTCACAACGATGATACAGCTTTTGTATTCGGCGGTGATAAAACGAGCGAGCTTTTTGTCCACCTGCGACACGGGGACTGTTGAATCAATCAGAAACAAAACAACATCAGCGCGACGAATCGAGTGTGTCGCACGAACATAGCTGTAAAATTCAATACTGTCGGCCATTTTACCTTTTTTTCTCACGCCTGCGGTGTCAATTGCAACTATAGTCCTGCCATCTTTTTCAAAAGCCACATCGACAGCATCCCTTGTCGTGCCGGGCAGCTCACTGACAATCATCCTCTCGTCGCCGACCATAGCGTTAACAAGAGTACTTTTGCCGGCGTTTCTTTTACCCACTATCGCTATTTTCATCACGGGCACAGCCGGCTTTTCCCTCGCCGGTTCCCCGAGTCTTTCAATAATTTTTTCAAGGAGTACATTTTTGTTGATGTTGTTCGTTGCCGAGATACAAAGAAAGTCCCCGAAGCCCAGTTTTGCAAACTCTCCGGCAGCGGGAAACAATTTTGCAGAATCGGCCTTGTTGGCTACGCCGATAATGTTGAAATTTTCCTTACGAAGCAGTTTTGCTATCGTCTGGTCCAGCGGGACCAGGCCGTCACGGATATCAACCATAAAAATGATAAGCTCGGCTGAGCCAATGGCCTGGCGAATCTGCTGCTCGATATGCCCGGTCAAATCGCCTCTGTCCACTATTCCATAGCCGCCTGTATCCACAAGCTCAAAATACCTCTTGTCTTTCTCAATAACAGCACTGACCCTGTCCCTTGTGACACCGGCAGTCGGCTCAACGATGCTTATCATCCGGCCGGTGAGTGCATTCAGCAGGCTGCTTTTTCCGATATTGGGCCGGCCGATAATCGCTACTTTAGGCAATGACATAAATCACCAATTATATATCCTTATCTGTTGTGCCTGATACCTGTTTTTTACATATAAAGCTATGATATGATTTTAGCAAAATTTTACTTATTTGAAAGGGGCTATTCAGAAACGCGAATCGTCTGAGAAATCCAGCTTTGCTCTTTGCTGCTTTAAGGCGCTTCTGCTTTTTTTTTCCTGCCGGCGTTTTAATTTTTCTTTTTCAGGGACAGTAGTCTTTTTGCGTATGGTTTTCTTCTTTAATGCATTTTCCAAGAGCTCTTCAAGCCGTTTTACAGTCTCCTTGCGATTGGCGGTTTGAGTCCGGTATTTCTGTGACACTACCCTTAAAATTCCGTTTTTGTCAACCCGCCGGCCAAGCCGTTTCAGTATTCTTCTTTTTTGAGTTTCGCCAAGCTCGTTACTGCCGGCTATATCAAAAAAAAGCGTAACTCGGCTGTTAACCTTATTTACGTTCTGGCCTCCGGGCCCGCTGCTTCTGGAAAACTTAAAGGTGAGCTTTTCTTCTGAAATAATTGTGTCGGAGTTTAGTCTAATCATAATGCGACAGCCCAAAAACGACATCCAATGCGAGTTACGAGCCTTTTGCGAAAAAACTTTGCAACAAATAAGCAGTTCAATTATACTGCAAAACGGGCTTGTAAACCCTGTAAAAAATGAAATTATAGGGCCAACAAGCTAAAAATGTCAATATCCGATAAAAGATTGACACGTCGGCTTAACAGCCGTTACAATGATGAGCTTAATTGCGAAATCACAAGGACGTGAGCTTGATTTTATATCTATTTGCCGAGGCATTAATGGCTGTAAAAACAAAGAACAGCACTGAGAAAACCTCTAAAAGGGCGAGCAGCCTGACAACATTATCCAATCGCACGATGCCCGAATCGCTCGAGGCTGAAGCTGCGGTGCTTGGTTCCATGATAACCGACAATAAATGCATCAGCGAGGTTGTCGAGCAATTAAACAGCGAGGCTTTTTATCACATCGAACACCAGATGATATTCGAGGCTATCATCGGCCTATATGAAAAAAACAGAGGCGGTGTAATCGACGGAGTCCTGCTGCGTGACGAGCTTAAAAAACGCAAGCAGCTCGATGAGGTGGGCGGCGCGGAATACCTGGGGAAAATTATGGAATCCGTTCCATCGTCGGCAAACGTAGGATACTATATAACTATCGTCAAGGACAAGATGCTGCTGCGTGAAATGATTTGGGCTGCAAGTGAAATCATTAACGAATCATACGAGCCCGGCGGTGAGCCGGATGAAAAGCTTGACGAGGCTGAACGAAAGATTTTTGCCGTTACCGACAAAAAGATAACGGACTCGGCAGAAGCCTTAAAGGACCTTGTTGTTCGAGCATACGAACTGATAGACAAGCGAGAAGGCAAACACGTTACCGGCCTTGCCTGCGGCTATTACGAGCTTGACGACAAGACCTGCGGTCTTCAGCCCGGAGAGATGATTATCATTGCAGGCAGACCGAGTATGGGCAAGACCAGCTTTGCCCTGAACATTGCGGAACATATCGGCGCTGCAAGTAAAATTCCGGTTGCAATTTTCTCTCTCGAGATGGGCAAGCAGCAGTTAGCGGAAAGATTTTTGTGCAGCAACAGCAAGGTCGAATCGCAATTAGTCAGAAAGGGGATGCTGAATACGGAACACTACGAGAAGCTCGTCGAGGCCTGCGGGCTGCTGAGCGAATCGCAGATATATATCGATGATAATTCGGCGCTGACACCACTTCAGCTTCGCGCAAAAGCAAGGAGATTGAAAAGTCAGCACGATTTGCAGTGCATTATTGTAGATTACCTGCAATTGATGCACCTCGGCACGCGTATAGAATCACGCCAACAGGAGATATCGACGATTTCAAGGTACATCAAATCACTGGCACGTGAGTTGAATATACCGGTTGTGGTTCTAAGCCAGCTCAACCGGGCGCCTGAAGGCAGAGAAGACCACCGGCCAAGAATGAGTGATTTGCGGGAAAGCGGAAGTATCGAACAGGACGCCGACGTTGTGATGCTGCTTCACCGGGAAGATTATTACCACCGCGGCGAGAAGGATTACCCGTTCGATAACGCGGCAGAATTAATAATAGCCAAACAGCGAAACGGTCCTATCGGAGTAATAGATCTCAGATTTCTGGAAAAATACACCCGGTTCGAAAACGCTTCTCATATGGCAGAGTCAACGGCCGAGTTTGAGAGCAGCTCCGAACGGGCTGTTCCATTTTAGGAGAAAATTTAATGGACAAACCCTCATACCCGAGGCCAAAAAGGACTTATATTGTCAGGCTGGCAGCTAACAGAGGCGGCAGCCTGCTGTTTGCCTGCAGCATTGTTCTGCTTTTATTCAGCGGTATTTCGCTTTGTGGTGAACAAGCTACCGACGAACAGCTCAGCGGTCTTCGCATCGGCAGTATTGAGACGGCCGGGAACAGAAACGTTGAACGAAGTGAAATTTTGTCAAAGGTGCGCAGCAGAGCCGGTGACTTTTTCGACCCGCAAACAGCAAACGAAGACGTCAAACGCATAGCTGAATTACCCGGCATCCAGCGAGGCTGGTACAATACAAGTATCGTTAACGACCAGGTCAGGCTTATTTTTGCCGTAGTGGAGCGGAACGTCGTCAGGTCCATTGAATTTATCGGTAATGAAAAATACAAGGCGGAAGCGCTGCGCAAGAAACTCGATTTTAAGAAGGCGGACTTTCTCGACCCGATAGCGGCCGAGGCCGGCCGAGGTAAACTCCTCGAGCACTACCATGATAAAGGCTTTGCCTTCGCCACTGTTTCGCTCGATATGCAGGAATTATCAAAAGGCAAAGTGCTCTACAGGATAAACGAGGGCAACAGAGTTAAAATCGCATCGATAAATTACACCGGCAACAAGCAGATAAGCGTAAAGGAGCTCAAGAAGGTAGCTAAATTGAAGAAAAAAAGGTTTAGTTTCTGGACGGTATATTACGTCAAAGAACATGTTGAAAAAGCCGTTACAAACCTTCAGAGCACCTACTATAAAAGGGGGTTCCTGAACGTCTATATCGATGTCCTGGAAAAATTCAATGCCGATAAAAGCGAAGTTGAGCTTACCTTTGTAATTAACGAAGGCGCCGCTTATACGGTCGATAAAATCACCCTCAGCGGAAACAAGCAATTCGATGATGAACAACTGCTCCCGGAGCTTAAAACAAAGCAGGGAAAGGTTTTCAATAAGCTAAAAGGTGATTCCGACGTCAAAGAGCTGAATAAATTATATCGTCAAAGCGGTTTTATCGATGCAACCGTCGAGCAGGACATCAAATTCATCGCAGAAGATAAAGTCAATGCGGGCTTTATGATAAACGAGGGCCGACGTTTCCGAATCGGCCAGATTGATATTACAGGCAATGAGCAGGCCCAGGACAGGGTGATTCGCCGAATACTCGATGAATATGACTTCACGCCGGGCAATTTCTATAATGCCGATATAGCGCGTGGAGACGGCAAAGGCTATCTTGAAAAAATGATAAGGTCCAATGCATATACCGAATCGGCTACAATAACGCCTGTCGAATCGCCAAAACCGGAACAGAAAGATGCTCTGGTGACAATCGTTGAGGGCAAAACCGGTATGGTTATGGCAGGCGCGGGCGTTTCCGCAGATATGGGCGCCGTAGGTCAGCTTATCTTCGACGAAAGAAACTTCAATATCAAAAATAGGCCAAAAAGCCTTCGTGAATTCATAACGGGCAAGGGCTTCAAGGGCGCAGGTCAGCGTTTGAGAATCGCAATCGAACCCGGAACCGAGGTCAGCCAGTACTCAATCAGCTTCACCGAACCTTATTTGAGAGATAAGCCCATATCTTTAGACCTGGCCGGCTCGAGCTGGGAAAGAGCGAGAGAAGCCTACGACGAAGAAAGACTCAAAGGCTTCCTGGGCTTTGAAAAACGCTACAAAAACCGCTGGCGAAGAAGCCTGAGCTTCAGATTCGAGGACGTAAGTATTAGCAGCATTGAATGGGATGCACCGAAAGAGATAAGAGACATAAAAGGCGGCAATCTTATCGCCGCGGTTCGGATCGGGCTCAGCAGAGACCTGACAGACGACCAGTTTAATCCCACAACAGGTTACATCCTCGACATCGGCTATGAACAGGCGGGGGGCGATTATACATTCGGCAAATTAAGCGGCTTTTACCAGAAGTTTCGTACCCTTCATGAGGATTTAGCCGAGCGTAAAACGATTCTGACAACCAAGCTGTACGGGGCAACAATAGTCGGTAATGCACCACCCTTCGAGAAGTTCTACGCCGGCGGCTCAGGGACATATTATGGTATAAGAGGCTTCGACTACAGAGGCGTAAGCACGAGAGGCGTACCGACGACGGCAGACGGTTTGCCAATAGCCGGAAGAGATAAAGAGGACCCTATAGGCAGCAACTGGATAGTACTTGCCAATGCCGAAGTCATTGTGCCGCTGGTGGGTGATAATTTTTCAGCACTGTTCTTCGTTGATACGGGCATGATTGATTCCGGCGGCCCCCGCGCTTCAGTAGGTATTGGAATACAGATATTAATACCCCAATGGTTCGGCCCGGTACCGATGAGGTTTGAACTGGCTACACCGGTTTTGAAAGACGGCGAGGATGAAACGCAGATATTTAGTTTCTCAATCGGCAGGCTGTTTTAGATTCTTTAGATACATACAAATATATGTGAAAAAATCGTATTTTAAATCCAATCCGAAACGAAAACCAGGAAAGGGTCATTTATGAAGATTAAGTTACTTGTTCTGAGTTGTTTGATGGGCGTAATCGTTTTATTTGTCGGCTACAAAAGCGGCGATGCACAGCCAAGCAAAGAAGAAAAGACAGTTCGGAAAATCGGTGTAGTCTGTATGCGCAAGATTTTTCAGAACTGCAAAAGAAATGAAAAATACAGAAAAGAGGCGGAACTCGAGCAGGAACAAATCATCCAGGAACTTCAGCAGCTCAGCGCGGAAATCAAAGCAGCCGAGGCCGGCCTTGAGACAAGAAAAAGAGGCACAGAAGACTTTCTTGAGCTGGCAAAAGAACTGGCCCAGAAAAGAGCGACCCTGCCGCTGAAACAGGACTATTACGAACAGAAGCTTGCAGCAAAAGACCAGCAGTGGACCGAACAGATTTATAAGGATATCCTGCTGCAAACAACCGAAGTGGCAAAACAAATGGGGCTGGATATGGTCCTCGAGAAAGATGAGCCGGAGTTTCCCGTCGAGAGCGCCAACGAGCTTATGCTCGCAATCAGAACAAATAAGCTGATATATAGCGAGGGCTGCATCGATATAACCAATGAAGTTATGGCTCGCGTCGATGCGATGAGTAACAATTAATGCCGGAATAATACAAATCCATTATCTTACGAGAAGCAGTAATGGAATTGACGATTTCACAATTAGCCGAACAGCTCGGCGCTGAGCTGGCGGGCGATGGCAGGAAAAATATCAGTGCGGTAGCACCGATAGATACCGCGGGTGAAAATGATGTTACATTCGTCAGCAACAGCAAACACACGGCAAAACTCGCCGGCTCAAAGGCCGCAGCGGTGATTGTCCAGAAACGCATCGAAAGTGCCGGTATTGCCCAATTGATTGTTAAAGATGTTAACGAGGCTTTGATAAAAAGCCTGAACATTTTTGCCCCAAAATTAAAGGCTCCTGCCAAAGGAATCGACCCTTCCGCTGTAATAGCAGAGGATGCACAAATCGCCCCTGATGCTTGTATCGAGCCTGGTGTGTTCATCGGCAGCGGCGCAGGCATCGGTGAAAACACAGTAATTGCCGCCGGCAGCAAGATAGGACAAAACTCAAAGGTCGGCAAAAACTGCCGAATCGACAGCAACGTCGTAATCTATCACAACTGCACAATAGGCAATAATGTCATCATTCAGGCAAATACAACAATAGGCTCAACAGGTTTCGGTTATGCTTTTATCAACGGCGAGCACAGACTGATACCACATAACGGCGGCGTTGTAATCGAAGATTGTGTCGAAATCGGAGCAAATTGCTGCATTGACAGGGCAAAGTTCGGCAATACTATAATCGGGGCAGGGACAAAAGTTGACAACCTTGTGCAAATCGCTCACAACGTAAAAATCGGTAAGTGCTGCCTGATTGTTTCCCAGGTCGGTATCGCAGGCAGCTGCAAGATAGGCGACGGTGTTGTGCTCGGCGGGCAGGTCGGGCTGATAGATAATGTCGAAATCGGAGACGGCGCTATGATTGGTGCCCAGTCCGGCATCATGCAAAATGTATCAGCCGGCCAGAAAGTCTTAGGTTCACCGGCAACAGAAATAAGAAATGCCTTAAAAATTATGAGTTTAACTAAACGTCTGCCGGAACTGTTAAGGCAGCTTGGCAAGAGGGTGGATAAACTTGAAGCATCAAAAAACGATAAAGACTGAAGCAAAGCTGTCCGGAAAAGGGCTATTCTGCAGCCAGGAGGCCAAGGCTGTTTTTCGTCCCGGCCCGGAGGATTCGGGAATAGTCTTTATACGCACCGACCTTCCCCAGCCGGTTCAGATTAAAGCCATTGCAACAAACATCGCCAACCAAAGCAGGCGCACCACCATAAAAAAAGGGCCAGCCTCAATCGACACGGTAGAACACTGTATGGCAGCTATAAACGCCCTCGAGATTGACAATCTGATTGTTGAAGTTGACGGCCCGGAGATGCCCGACCCAACCTGCAGCAGCGAGGAATATTACAAAGTGCTAAAAAAGGCGGGTGTGAACGAGCAGCCGGCAAACCGAAAGGAATTCACTATCAGTGAGCTTGTCTCGATAAACGATGGCGATGCTTCAATATACGCCCTTCCGTATGCCGATGACGGCCTGAACATCACCTACGACCTCGATTACAGCGGCCATACCGGTATCGGCAGGCAAATTTTTTCCTGCCGAATCACGCCGGAAGGTTTCGAAAAAAATCTGGCACCTGCCCGGACGTTTTTGCTTGAGGCCGAAGCGAAACAATTTCAGGCCAAGGGAATGGGCACTCATCTCGGCCCGAAGGATATCCTTGTAATAAGCTCAGACGGGCCTATCAAAAACAGCTTCAACTTTCCGAACGAATGCGTCAGACACAAAATAGTCGATTTGCTCGGCGACCTCGCCCTCGTCGGAAGAGCTCTGAAGGGAAGAATAGTAGCCTATAAAAGCGGCCATTCCCTTAATCAACGGCTTGTAAAAAAGCTGTTTGAAGCGGCTGAAGCGGCAGAACGAATCCACAAAACCGGAACCGATGCAATCCTCGATATCCGACAAATAGCAAAAATCCTGCCCCACAGATTTCCATTCCTGCTCGTCGATAAAGTGGTCGAAATCGAAAGTGATAAGCGTATAAAAGCAATAAAAAACGTCAGCTTCAACGAGCAGTTCTTCCAGGGTCATTTCCCGGGTACTCCTATTATGCCGGGCGTGCTAATCGTCGAAGCAATGGCCCAGGTGTCCGGGTTACTGTTTGCCCAGACACTCGAACATACCGGCAAACTTGCTGTCGTGCTCGGTATGGACCGTGTAAAGCTGAGAAAGACGGTTGTCCCGGGCGACCAGCTTGTGCTGACGGCAGAAACTATCAGGTCAAGAAAAAGAACCGCACAATGCAAATGCAGGGCAAAGGTCGGCAACGTGCTTGTCGCCGAAGCGGAGATTAAATTTATGCTGGTCGATAACGAGAAAGTATGAAAAAGCCGTCAATTACAAAACAAGGAGAAAAATAAACCGGTGGAAAAAATACAAGCTGAAAGGAAAATCACAGTACATCCGAGCTCAGTGGTAGCAAGTGACGTTCAACTTGCTGAGGGCGTTAAAATCGGCCCGAACTGCGTTATCGAAAGCGGCTGTTCAATCGGGGCCGACTCTGTTCTTATAGCAAATGTTTACATCGGCAAAAATGTCAGTATCGGCAAAAACAATTACTTACATCCCAACTGTTCACTCGGAGGCCCGCCACAACTGCTGGGCTCAAATCCGGATGACAGTTTCGGCAGAATCATCATAGGTAACGGAAACACCATACGTGAGCAGGCCACTATCCACCCAAGTATGCACGCAGACAAATCCACAAAAATAGGAGATAACAATTTAATTATGGTCGGCGTGCATATCGGACACGACTGTGTGCTCGAAGATAACCTTGTGCTGAGTAATTTTTCCCAGATAAGCGGGCATTGCAGGATTGAGACCGGCGTCTGGTTCAGCGGGATGGTATTGCTCCACCAGTTTATCACTATCGGGAAATGGTGCTACGCCGCAGGAATGGCAGGTATTAACCACGATATACCGCCGTTTGTTATCGTCAGCGGACACTATCCACCACTTGTGCGCGGTATTAACAAACGCGGCCTGAAAAGGGCGGGACTGGATGAGCAGCAGCAGCAAAACATCTGCGAGGTATATAAAAAACTGTACCGAAACGGCAGGCCTCTGCTGGAAAACGCCAGGGAACTCGCCGCTGAAGATAATCTCGATGAAAACGTCCGGGCAATGATCGATGCGATAATAAAAAGCAGCAAGCACCGTTTCGGCAGATATCTCGAATTGTTCAGAGATTAAAAGAGCAAATCCTTTTAGCAATAGAAAGATACTATGGACAAATTACGCACCGCCGTCATAGGCGCAGGCAAAATGGGACAGATTCACGCGAAAGTTTACGCAAGCCTGCCGCAAAGTGAACTAACTGCAATAATCGATACCGATTACAAAAAGGCCAAAAAACTTGCCAAAAAATACAAATGCTCAGCCTTCAAAGAACCAGCCGACATTTTAGACAAGGTCGATGCCGTAACCATAGCAACACCCACAATAACTCACTTTGAGCTGGCAAAGCTCTTCATCGAAAACTCGATACCGGTTCTGATAGAAAAACCTCTCGCGGCGAGCGTCGAAGAAGGCGAAAAAATCGTCGAACTGGCAAAAGAAAAAAACTGCGTTGTCGCAGTCGGTCACTCAGAGCGCTGCAACCCGGTCGTGCAGGCAATAAAGCGGCTCGATATCGAGCCTAAATTCATCGAGTCCACCCGCATCAGCCCGTATCCTTTTCGCTCAACAGACGTCGGCGTTGTGCTCGATGTGATGATTCACGATATAGATATCATTCTCTCGCTGGCGAGAAGCAAAGTTAAAGAAGTCACCGCGGTCGGCGTTAATGTAATCGACGAGGCTGAGGACATATGCAACGCGCGGATTGTTTTTGAGAACGGCTGCATCGCAAACATCACGGCCTCAAGGCTGGCACTGAAAACCGAAAGGAAGGTAAGAGTATTCAGCAAGCAGGCGTATTTGAGCCTGGATTACTTCAAGAAAACGGGCACCATTATCAGGGCCGCTCAGAATATCGATATTGTTGAAAAAATCAGAGAGCTCAAGAAGAAAGGCAAATTCGGCCTGCTCACAACCGACTGGACATCTTTATTGAAAATCGAAAAGCTCGACATCGACGACAAAGAGCCTCTGAGGACCGAGCAGGATTCTTTCCTGAAAGCCGTAGCAGACAGGATAAGTGTACCGGAGGTAAGTGCTGAAGAAGCCCTGGCGGCTATGCAGTGTGCGGAAATGATTCTTAAATCCTTAAGCAAGCACAAATGGGAATAAAAAGACGATTTGAATTTCGGCAATCGAAAGGTTAAAAACAATAAACTGCTTATTTGGAATTTTTTTTAAGGAGTTTTTTATGTTGGTCAAACTTAAAATCAGCCTTTTTGTTTGTATGATAATTTTGATATCGGGCTGCGGAAAGGAAAATGACAAAGCTATGGGAACAAAAACAGAAGGGGAAACTATGACTGAAACACAAAATGAAACAATGAAAGGGCCTACAAAGGTGGAACTTAAAACAAGTATGGGCGATATTGTCATTGAGCTTGATGAAGACAAAGCACCGATAACAGTCGCAAACTTTCTCAAATATGTCGAAGAGGGCTTTTTTGACGGGACGATTTTTCACCGCGTTATAAATAAATTTATGATTCAGGGCGGCGGTCTTACTCCGGATATGCAGCCGAAACCGGCACACCCTCCCATCGTTAACGAAGCATCCAACGGCTTAAAAAATAACCGCGGGACGATAGCAATGGCCAGAACGAATAATCCCAACAGCGCGACAAGCCAGTTTTACATTAACCAGGTTGATAACAATCCTCTTAACTTCGTTGAAGGACGCAATCCCGGCTATGCGGTCTTTGGAAAGGTCATTGAAGGCCTTGACGTGGTTGATAAAATCGCAAATGTGAAAACGACTACACAAAACGGGATGGAAAATGTTCCCGTCGAGCCTGTCGTAATAAAATCAGCGAAACTTATAAATTAGCTTTTTAACTTCAATTTGCTTACAAGCTGATGTGCAAGTCGTGTCGGTTCAGGGAGTCTATACTTAGCCGTACAGGCCAGGGTGACATCTATGGCATTCTCAAACGTGCACTTATGCCCGACTGAAATAAAGACCGGCTTGACATTTTTTCTTGTTCTTACTACCGCTCCGATAGTCTGTCCCTTATCGGTCAACAAACTATAACAGCCTTTTTTAACAGCGGGTTCTTTGAAGCTGCCGGTAAGTCTGCTCTTTGCACAGCCGACAGTCGGCCTGTCGAAAAATAAACCGAGATGCGCCGCCAGGCCAAGCCGACGGGGATGTGCTATGCCCTGGCCATCAATAATAAAAAGATCAGGCTCAATTTTTAATTTGTTCACTGCGGCGATGCAAACCGGGGCCTCTCTAAAGGAAAGCAAACCGGGTATATACGGGAAAGTTACTTTACGTACAGCGCTCTTTGTCTCGATAATTTCAAAAGTGCCGAGTTTCAAAACCACAGCTACTGCAAGAATCTTTCGGCCGTCCCTGCTGAAGGCGCAATCGAGACCTGCAACAATTTTGGGCTTTTTTACAAGCGATACAAAGCGAATCCTGCCAGCAAGCCGATTTTGCAGGTCAACCGCCTGTTTATAATTCAAATCCCAGTTATGTAAATTTTTTGTGCGCATTGCAGTCCTGCCGACAAGTTATTCGGCGGCCTTGATTGTAGCAATCCATAAAAGATATAACCAGTGAACAAAATAAATAAAACTAAATTTTCTCGGTCTTTACCTTTCAAAAGAATTTTGTTACAATAGCGAGTTTGGGTTATTATAAAAATTTATGTAAGCTGTACATTGGCTGTTTAAGACGCATATGGCTAAACAAGCGGAAAAATCCATTCAAATCACGGGTGCAGCCGAGCACAACCTCAAGAACATCAACCTGAGCATACCTCGTGACAAATTAGTCGTAATCACAGGGATAAGCGGCTCAGGTAAAAGCTCTCTGGCCTTCGATACGATTTACGCCGAGGGCAGAAGAAAATACGTCGAATCGCTCAGTGCTTATGCCCGCCAGTTTCTCGAACAGATGCAGAAGCCTGCAGTCGGCAATATTACCGGCCTGCCGCCTACCATTGCCATCGAGCAGCGCGGTGCAGGCTCAAATCCGCGTTCAACTGTTGCAACGACAACAGAAATCTACGACTATTTCCGGCTGCTCTTTGCGCGTACGGGCCTGCCGCACTGCTGGGTCTGTGGTAAGGAAATCACAAGCCAGCATCCAACGCAGATAGTAGAGTCGCTGCTCGGCCAACAGGAAGGCACAAAAATCCAGATATGCGCCCCCCTCGTCCGCGGCAAAAAAGGCGAGCACAAAGAAATCCTCGCAAACATTCAGCGTGAAGGCTTTGTACGTGTGCGTGTTGACGGAAAAATTTACGATGTCAAAAATGTTCCATTCCTGAACAAAAATAAAAAACACGACATTGCCGCCGTCGTTGACAGACTGATTATAAAAAGCGACAAACAAGGCCAGAGCGTCAGGCTCGCAGATTCAGTCGAAACGGCCCTGAAACTGGCTGACGGTATCCTGCTGGCGCTGATACAAGCACCGGATAAGCAAAAAAATCAAACCGAGAACAATGCCGAAGCAATCTGGCAGGAAATTATCTATAGTGAAAAGTTTGCCTGTCCGAAGCATCCGCAGGCCTGTCTTGAAGAGATGTCGCCGCGGCTGTTCAGCTTTAACAGTCCGTATGGTGCGTGCAAAAGCTGTGACGGTCTGGGGACAATCCTTGAATTTGACGTCGATTTGATTGTGCCGGATAAAACCGTCTCACTTGAAAATGGCGCAATCACCGCCTGGAGAAAAGGCGGTAAAAGAATGAATATTTTTTATAACCGGCTGATAAAGAGATTCTGCAAATACGTCGGCATCAGTAAAAAAACACCCTTCGAACGCATCGGCCAGGACATAAGACGAATCCTTATGTACGGAACAGCGGCTGCCGACAGAAAAAAATACGGATTTTCATTCGAGGGAATTATACCAAATCTTACCCGACGGTGGAAAACAACTACAAGTGAGTATGTCAAGGCAAGGCTGCACAGCTATCTGTCGGAGCAGAGCTGCAGAAGCTGCGGCGGTGCGAGACTGCGGCCTGAGGCTGTCGCGGTAACAGTGGGCGGCAAGAATATCCACCAATTAGCTGCGATGAGCATCGAGCAGGCGCAGACTTTTTTTAACAAGCTGCAGCTCGATAGTGAAAGAACGATAATTGCGACACAAATACTAAAAGAGATAAAAGCCAGACTGAAATTTATGGTCGATGTCGGCCTGGGGTATCTAACGCTCGACAGAAGAAGCAGCACGCTCGCCGGCGGCGAGGCCCAGAGAATCCGATTAGCTACACAGGTCGGCAGCGGGCTGGTCGGAGTCTGCTACGTTCTCGATGAACCCACCATCGGGCTGCATAAACGAGACAACGAGAGACTGCTCGGCATTCTGCGGCGGCTGACAAGAATCGGAAATACCGTCATCGTCGTTGAACACGATGAGGACATCATAAAAAGCGCCGACCATATCATCGACATAGGCCCGGCTGCCGGCGCACACGGCGGGGAAATAGTCGTTCAGGGCAGCTACAAAACAATTACATCCTGCAGGAAGTCGCTGACCGGCCGATACCTGAGCGGAAAAGAAAAAATCGAGCTGCCTTCTCAAAGACGAAAGCCCAATATGAAAAGATACATAGAAGTAAAAGCCGCTGCAGAGAACAATCTTAAAAGTATCGACGTCAAATTTCCCATTGGAGTTTTTATCTGTGTTACCGGAGTCTCCGGCTCCGGCAAAAGTACTCTGGTAAATCAGGTTCTGCTAAGAGCTCTGAAACGCCGGCTGTATGAATCCCGGGAAAGACCCGGCAAGCACAAGACAATCACCGGGGCCTCCAATATCGACAAAGTGATTGAAATCGACCAGTCGCCCATCGGCAAGACTCCCAGAAGTAACCCGGCGACCTATACCGGCGTATTTGATTTGATTAGAAAATTGTTTTCGATGACAAGAGAAGCCAAAATCCGCGGTTACAAGGCGGGCAGGTTCAGCTTTAACGTCAAAGGCGGCCGCTGTGAGCACTGCAGGGGACAGGGCACCATAAAAATCGAAATGCACTTCTTGCCCGACGTTTATGTCACCTGCCAGCAGTGTAAAGGCAAAAGATATAATCCTGAGACACTGCAGGTTACTTACAAGGGCAAAAATATCGCTGACATACTCGATATGAGAATAGACGAAGCACAAAAATTCTTCAAGAACTTTCCGACAATCGTGCGGCTGTTAAGAACACTAAACGACGTCGGGCTTGGGTATATGCAGCTCGGACAGCCCTCAACAACCCTGTCGGGCGGGGAGGCACAAAGAGTAAAACTCGCCGCCGAACTGGGAAAAGCCGCAACAGGACATACCCTTTACATACTCGACGAGCCAACGACCGGTTTGCACTTTGCCGACATCCATAACCTTTTAAACGTGCTTCAGCGGCTAACCGATATGGGCAACACAGTCATCGTAATCGAACATAACCTTGACGTTATCAAAATAGCCGACTATATAATAGACCTCGGCCCCGAAGGCGGCGATGCCGGCGGACGAGTCGTTATCGCAGGAGCACCCGAGGAAATTATAAAAAATAAAAAAAGCTATACCGCCAAGTATCTGAAAACAAAGTTGAACGGCTTATAAGCTATCGGGATAAAATTTATGATAGCCTCTGCACTGAAATGGAAAGGTGACAGCAACGGCTTTCTGGAGATTATCGACCAGAGAAAGCTGCCCGGCCGGCTGATAAAAATAAAATGCACGAGCGCCGATAGTGTTTACAAAGCGATTAAAAGTCTTGCCGTGCGCGGGGCACCGGCGATAGGAGTCGCCGCCGCTTACGCGACCGTCCTGTCACTTAAAAAAACAGGTAAAAATACCGAACTTCAAAAAGCATTCTCACAGCTAAGTAAGAAGTGCAAATACCTCTCAACAGCTCGACCAACAGCAGTGAATTTGTTCTGGGCGCTGGAAAGGATAGAAAAGACAGCAAGAGAGTTTATCACAAGAAATCCCAAAGCAACGTCTCAACAACTTAAGGCAATTATATTCCAGGAGGCCAAAGCTATTTACCAGGAAGACGTTGATATGTGCCGGCGTATCGGAAGAAACGGTGAAAAATTTATAAAAAACGGTGATGGTATCCTGACGCACTGCAATGCCGGTGCTTTAGCGACTGCAGGGGAAGGAACAGCGCTGTCTGTTTTGTACCAGGCACACAGAAAGGGTAAAAGATTCACCGTTTATGTCGATGAGACCAGGCCTTTACTGCAGGGTGCCCGATTAACTGCGTGGGAATTAAAGCAGGCCGGCATAAGGACAATAGTGATATGCGATAATATGGCGGGCTGGCTGATGAAGCAGGGCAAAATCAACGCAGTCATAACCGGCGCGGACAGAATCGCGGCAAATGGCGACGCTGCAAACAAGATTGGAACCTACAGCCTCAGCATCCTCGCAAGGCAACACAATATTGCCTTCTACATTGCCGCACCGACAAGCACATTCGATTTGACGATAAAAACCGGTGCTGAAATACCCATCGAAGAAAGAAATGCCGATGAAATAAGAAGCCTCTGCGGAAAAATAATCACTCCCAAAAATGCAAAGGTTTACAATCCCGCCTTTGATGTTACCCCGGCGTGTTTTATAACAGCGCTCATCACAGATAAAGCTGTAATAAAAAAACCATCGCGAAAAAAGATAATCGAATCCTTAAAATAAAACTCTTAAAACTAACCTACCGCTATAACCTCTTTTACTTCAGGCGCTTTTTCTCTCAATAGACGTTCGATACCCATTTTAAGTGTCATCGCAGCACCCGGACAGCCGCTGCAGGCACCCTGCAAACGGACCTTTACAGTGCAATCCTGCTCAACACTTACAAGCTCCACATCGCCGCCATGACTCTGCAGGCTAGGCCTGACCGCATCTATAACAGCCCTGACTTTGTCTTCGAAATTCTGCTCACCCTCTGTTTGTCCGCAACCACAATGCTCGCACATAACTAATCTGCCTTTCTGCATTTATGGTAAGATTGACAACAATGCTCACAGCCAACTGCCGTAAAGTCATAATCATTATACATAGTAATCCGACTTTCAGCCAGCTTTTTTGCGCGATTAAAAACAATAAAACATAGAACCAAAAAAATAAAATTTTCGGTTGCGGGTTACAAAAACAGTTGATATACTGCTGTGCTCGAAGCTGTTAGAATCGGCACAAAAGGAGTATAAATGGGACCTGTATTAAATGGGTTGATAAAACTACAAAGTGTTGAAAATCAACTACGAGCTGCAAAAGCAAAACTCACAAGATGCAGAAGAAAAGTTGTCATCCAGGAAAACCAAATCAGAAGCCTCCAGAGCGCCTTCGAAGCCAAGAAAGAAGAAATCCAGTTAACCAAAGTCCAGTGCGACCGGCTCGAGCTTGAGCTCAGGAGCAGAGATGAAGAGGTGAGCAAACTAAGAGCCTCCCTGAACACTGCTAAAACAAACAAAGAATATGCGGCGGTACTCACACAGTTGAACACAACAAAAGCAGACAACTCCAAGCTGGAAAGCCAGGTGCTTGAACTGATGAAAGATATCGAATCCGATGAAAGTGAATGCGAGAAAATTAAAGAACAGATAGACGAGCAGAAAACAATACTCGAGCAAAACCGCAAAGAATCAGAACAGCTTGCCGCCAAGTACGAAACTGAAATCGAGGAAATTCAGACAAAGTGGGACCAGGAGGCGCAGTTAATACCACCCGAACAGTTGCAGATTTTCAAGCGCGTCGCAGAAACATACGACGGCGAAGCACTGGCAACAGTTCAAAGCCAGCAGGGAAAAACAACCGGCTATACCTGTGGAGGCTGCTTTATGGGCATCACAGCGGAATCTGTAAATTTGCTAATGGGCAAAGATGACATCATTCGCTGCCCTAACTGCACGCGTATTCTTGTGCTCGACAGCTCTTCTGAAAACTGAAAACCCGATTACAAGCTGAATGCGAAGTCCGAATGGTATTAAAAAGCCTGATGCTCAGCGCTTTCCAACTACCGACTAAGTTATAAACAATACGAAACCGTCAGAGGAGGAAAAACCGTGGCGGAAAAAATAACGATTTATACCGATGGCGGCAGCAGGGCGAATCCCGGGCCGGCCGCTGCTGCTTTTATTCTGCTGGATGAAAATGAAAACCAGCTCCAGGCGAAGGCTTTTTTTCTCGGCAAACAGACCAACAACGCAGCAGAATATACCGCAGTCGTAAAAGCGCTTGAGGCTGCAAAGCAGGAAGGCGTAAAAGAGGTAACCGTTTTCAGTGACAGTGAGCTGCTCGTTAAACAAATCAACGGCTTATACAAGGTTAAAAACCAGAATCTGAGACCACTCTTTCAGCAAACTATCAGCCTACTGGACAATTTCGAAGCTTTCAGTTTCAAACACATACCAAGGTCAAAAAACCAACAGGCCGACAAGCTTGTCAACCAGGCTTTAAATCTTGAGAGGGACATCGACAGCCCGGCAGATAAGCAGGCAAAAATCACCGACCAAAGCTCGAAACGCAAAAAACCGATTCGGCTCGGAGTGCTCATAAGCGGCGGCGGCAGGACACTGATTAATATCCTTGAATACATCAAAAAAGGAAAACTGAACGCGGAAATACCGCTTGTGATAAGCTCACGTTCAACCGTTGCCGGCGTGGAAAGAGCAAAGGGTGCAGGATTAAATGTCAAAATCATACGCAAAAAAGACTTCCCTGACATCGATGAATTCAGCAAAGAAATTGTAAAGCAACTTCGCAGTTTTGACATCGAACTTGTTATCCAGGGCGGCTGGCTCTGCCTGTGGAAAATACCGCCGCAGTACAACAATCGGGTTATGAATATACACCCGGGGCTGCTGCCGAGTTTCGGAGGAAAAGGTATGTACGGCCATCACGTCCACGAAGCAGTTCTTAAAACCGGCTGTAAAGTCAGCGGCTGCACGGTCCACTTCTGTACAAACGAATACGATAAGGGGCCTATCATCGTACAGCGCTGCTGCCCTGTCGAAAACGAGGACGACGCGGATACACTCGCTGCGAGAGTGTTTGAACAGGAATGCATTGCCTATCCACAAGCTATCAAACTATTTGCAGAAAATAAACTGCTTATTGTGAATCAGCAATTAAAAATAATCGAATAAGATCTATAAAACGTCAGGTTTTTTATGAATAAAAGACAAAAGATAATCGTTGCAAAATTTGCCGTTGTGGCAGCGGTTACCACTGCCGCAGCACTGGCAATGATTAATATAAAGGATTTAATTAACAGGTCCGAAGGTATCCGAGCGATGCAGCAAATCGGCACCGGATTACAAAACTACCGGCAAGAATTCGGCTACCTGCCGCCGGAATCTTATCTTGATACAATCAGAGAGAAAGTCCAGGGCCGCGTGCGACTGGGGAAAATTCAATACAGAGCTCTCTGGATTACACTCGAATCAGAACCAAACGAAATAATCGCATACACGGAGAAAAATTATAGCTCTTTATTAATAAATGATGGTTACATTTTTCTATTGCTGAACGGAGAGGTTAAGTGGATGGAAAAAAAGAAGTTTGAGAAATTGCTCGAAAACCAGCAAAGCCCGATGGAAATCGAAACAACACAATAAAACAAAAAGGCAAAAACCGGTTTACAAATCGCTTTCTACTTTTTGCTTTTTTTTGCCCTTGCCCTCAACAACATCAGCTGTCTTAAAACCCTCAAGTTTCAAATGCTCTTCATCCTGAACATCAATCTTAATAAGATTTTTGCCCTTGAACTCTCCGCGAAGCATCGCTTCTGCCAGGGGGTCTTCTATATAGTGCTCAATAGCTCTTCGCAAAGGCCTGGCCCCGAATTCCGTACTGTAACCCTTTTCAATCAGGAACTCCTTGGAAGCATCCGTAAGCTCCATCCTGAATCCGTGCTCAACTATCCTTTTGAAGACCTTCGCCAGCTCATACTCGACAATCGTTTGCAAATCTTCTTTTGTCAGAGGCCTGAATACTATTACATCGTCAAGACGGTTCAAAAATTCCGGCCTGAAATGATGGTCCACCTCCTTCTGCAGCATATCTTTCATCTTCTCGTAGTTTGCCTCTGCAGTCTTTTTGCCGAATCCGAAACCTGATTGATTTTTTATTAAATCAGCTCCGATATTGCTGGTCATAATGAGAATCACATTTTTGAAATCGACATTTCTGCCGAAATTATCGGTCAATCGTCCCTCATCCATAATCTGCAGCAGCATATTGTAAACGTCCGGATGCGCTTTTTCTATCTCGTCCAAAAGCAGCACTGCATAAGGCCTGCGTCTTATCCTTTCCGTCAACTGCCCCCCTTCTTCATAACCGACATATCCCGGAGGGGCACCTACCAGCCTGCTAACGTTGTGCTTTTCCATAAACTCACTCATATCGAGCTGAATAAGTGCACTTTCGTCATTGAACATAAACTCCGCCAATGCTCTGGCAAGCAGTGTTTTTCCAACACCGCTTGGCCCGAGAAGGATAAAACAACCGGTCGGTCGATTCGGGTCCTTCATTCCGCTTCTGCTTCGTCTGACTGCTTTGGCAATCTTATTAATCGCCTCATCCTGAGAAACAACTCTCTTATGAAGCTCAGCCTCAAGCTCCAAAAGCCTCTGGGCTTCTTTTTTCTCAAGCTTGGTCAGAGGAACACCGGTCATTTTGCTGACTACTTCTGCTATAATCTCAGCGTCAACCACACCGGCAGAGGCCTTATTCTCATCGTACCATTTCTTTTGAAGCTTATTTTTCTTATCCAAAAGCTGCTGTGCTTCATCTCTCAACGATGCAGCTCGTTCATAGTCGGCGTTCTTAACCGCCTCATCTTTCTGCCCCTGCAGCTTTTCAATACTTTCTTCTATTTCCGTCAAATCAGATGGCGGCGTCATATTCTTAAGTCTCACCCTTGCCCCGGACTCATCGACAACATCTATAGCCTTATCCGGCAGGCATCTGCCCGTGATATACCTTGTCGATAATTCCACCGCCTGATATAGCGCCTCATCAGTAAAACGCACTCTATGATGCGCTTCATACCGGTCCTGCAGGCCCTTTAGTATATCCAAAGTCTCGTCCTTCGATGGCGGTTCAACAATTATCGTCTGGAAACGTCTTTCGAGAGCGCCGTCCTTTTCAATATATTTTCTGTACTCATCAAAAGTCGTAGCCCCGATGCACTGGACCTCACCGCGGGCAAGCGCGGGTTTTAACACGTTTGAAGCATCGATAGCTCCCTCGGCTCCGCCGGCTCCAACCAGGGTATGCAGCTCATCGATAAACAGGATTACATTTTTATCTCTTCTTACCTCGTTAATGACGGCCTTTATACGCTCTTCAAACTGGCCACGGTATTTTGTGCCTGCGACCATCATCGCCAGGTCAAGCACCACTATTCGTTTGTCCTTAAGCAGTTCCGGCACGTGCTTTCCGACTATGTTCTGACTGAGCCCCTCAACTATGGCCGTTTTGCCGACGCCGGCCTCGCCCAGCAGAACAGGATTATTTTTAGTCCGCCTGCACAGAATCTGAACCAGCCTTTCTATCTCATTTCTCCTGCCTATAACGGGGTCCAGCTCTCCATCAACCGCCAGCTTTGTAAGGTCCCTGCCGAAACTGTCCAGCGCAGGTGTCTTGCTCTTTGGTTTGGCTCGAGTTACAGACGGGCCCATCTTCATATCAAAACCCGCGGCTGCCTCATCAACTCCCGCACCGAGAAGATTCAATACCTCCTGGCGAACATCTTCGAGCTTTAGGCCAAGATTCATAAGCACCTGCGCAGCTATTCCCTCGGCCTCACGAAGCAGGCCAAGAAGAATATGTTCGGTACCTACGTAATTGTGATTAAGATGCCTTGCTTCTTCGATTGCATATTCAATGACCTTTTTGGCCTTTGGTGTCTGGGGGAGCTTACCCATCGTAACCATATCAGGCCCGCTGTGAACGAGCTTCTCAACTTCGATACGAAGCTTCTTAATATCCACATCAAGATTTTTCAGAACGGTAGCACCAACACCGCTACCCTCCTTAACCAGGCCAAGAAGGATGTGCTCAGTGCCTATGAATTCATGGTTAAAACGCTGGGCCTCCTGATTAGCCAGCGCCATTACCTTGCGTGCACGGTCCGTAAAGCGTTCAAACATCTTTGCCCTTTCACAAGTACTGATGCGGAAAAATCCGCCATAAACCTTAATTATATCACAATAGCCGCAATTGTCAAAACTTTCGAAAAATCGCAAACAATAAAATTCCAGATACTCTGTTTACCTACTTCTTTTTATTTTAGAAACCTGAATAATGTTCGTTCTCGGACGTTATTTTTCAGGCAGGTATGGTTTTTATCGTCAAAAACAAAGACCATCTTTTCGGTAACACAGGTAAAAAAGCAATAATCTTATAACTTAAAACTTCCGAAAATAAGCTTGTCAGAAAAATTTTTGTAACTTTTTCGCATAACAGCCGTCTTTTATGGTATAAAGCTAACATTTAAGACCCATAAGAAACAACCTTTTAACATTTATTTTAAGGAGGCACAAAAAGTGGCTATATCAAAAAAATTACAAAATGTCGCCGTTATCACCGTAGCAGCCGTGATTATATCAGTTTTTACGCCGCTGATTCAGGCTGGTGATGAGCCGCTTAAAATGGCACCGGCTAATGCACTTTTCTACGTCCAGATTAACAATCTCGATTACACACTCAATCAGACCGACCAGTTTCTCGCAGGCATCTCACCCATACCGCTCGGCCTGCAGATGATGATACGCATGCAGCTTGCCCAGATACTGGGAAACCCGGCGCTTCCCGGCCTAAACACAGCCGGCGGCTTCGCCGTTTTTGCTGTAGCCGACGGTGACGAGCTGAGCGACGACTCCATAACAATACTTGCAGCCGTAAGTGACTACTCAGAGCTTATCAATTCAAATAACAACCTTTCGGAGCCGGATGCAAACGGCATTTCAGAAATAAAAAACATCGGCGGCTTTGTCATGCAGGTCGGCAGCTTTGCCGTGATAAAACCACCAGATACTTATAATAGGCTGATTGCAGAAAAAAAATCACTCTCTTCCGGCAACTTCGAATCACTCGCAGATACACTTGATACGGCGCAAAAATCAGAGGCTTCAAACGCACCATTCTGGATTTACTGCAATCTCGAGCTCGTGAATAAAACTTTCGGTTCACATCTTGCCAAAGCACTCGATGAAATGCAAAAAGAGATGGAGCAGATGCCGACCGGTATGCAATCCTCTATGCAGAACTCTGCAGAAATAATGAAGGTATATTTCGATTGTATCAAGGCCTTTCTTGCCCAGTCAAAATCGATAACTGTATCCTTAACACCCAAGCCGGATGTTTTAAGAATCAGCGAAACAATTACCGCCCTGCCGCAGACAACTCTGGCAGAGCTGTTCACTAAAGAATCAACCGCAAAAACCGACAACAAGTTGCTCTACTATCTCAAAGACGGTGCAATGTTCAATATGACTGGCAAAATGTCAGGAACATTCAATAAGCTCGGTATAGACTTATTCACAAAAATATACGGAAAGAACTTTACAGAAGAGCAAAAAAACAGGATGAACAATTACCTCACCAACTGGGCAGATGTTTTCAGCGGAAACTTTGCAGGCTCCTTCACCATAACTCCAAAAAACCAGCCGCTATTTGCCGGCGAAGCCATCTACGAAATAAAAGACAAAACCAAATTCGATGAGGTTATGAAAGAGGGTGCGACGTTTCTCGAATACTCGGGAATGACCGAGTTTTACAAAAATATGGGTCTCGATATGTCAGGCGTCTATACACCGGACGTCGATAGTTATAAAGGCTTTTCAATAGGCTCCGCTAAATTTGCTATAAAGGCAACCGACATGACTTCCCCCGAAGCACAGATGATTGAGAAGATGTACGGCGAAGGCTTTGAGACAAGATGGGCACTCGTAGATGACCTGTGCGTATATTCAATGGGGGCCAACGCTGATACACAAATAAAGAAACTGATTGATGAAGTAACCAATCCGGGCTCCAAGGAAATCTGTTCTGAAATAAAAGCTGCAACGGCATTGTTGCCTGGTTCAGAAAATGCAGATCTATTTATGACTTTCAACCTGCTGAGAGTTTTCAAAGCGATACCCGATATGATGGCCATAATGCCAATGCCCATACCTATGCCTGCAATGGATTTTGACACAACAAGCAATATCGTCATAGCCGCCAATACCGGCGAAGGTAAACTCATCTTCGATGCTGCAATACCCAAACAGCATTTGATGGAGATAATGCAGGCCGTCCAGATGATTATGATTTATAATCAGCAGATGCAGGCAACCAGCAACGCCACGAAGGCAACTCTGAAAACGCTGCATAATGCTGTAATCGAGTTCAAAGTTGATACCGGCCGATACCCAACCAAAGCTGAAGGGCTCAGAGCGCTAATCGAACAACCTGCCGATGTTGAAAATTATAAGGCCGGCGGCTATATCGGCAGCACACAACTGCCAAAAGACGCCTGGGGAAATGATTTTATCTACGAGCCAGAGCCTGAAGAAGGAACACCCTTTTTAATAAGAAGCTGCGGGCTTGACGGCCAGCCGAACACAGTTGACGATTTGTTAAGCACCGACAAAAACGGATGCTAAATACCGAATAATTACAGGTTCATCAATATATGCTAAAATAGGCCGGATACTTTTTAGCGAAGTATCCGGCCTTTTGTATGCAGCTACACCGCAGCTCTTTTTTAGTAAAACCTGCCTGGCAACCAAAAACTATAAGCCTACAAAGCGGCTAAAGAGTCAGATATATTATTCTTCAAGCAGCCTTTTCAGATATTCGTTCTCTCTACGGGTTGCCTCAAGGTCGAAGGCCTGGTACTTAATACACACTCGCAGATAGTCCAATGACTCCTGCAGGCCATCAACAGTTTCCTGTAGCTTTCTTTGGCTGTTCTTTGCTTCTTTGGCTAAGCTTTGGAGCCTGTTACGCTCGGTGCCGGCCGGTCCTCTAAACTCCCTGGCCAATTCTTTCAACTCATTTTTCAGCTTTGTCTTATTCATCTCCCTTCCCGCAACTTAACATACTATATATCAATAATCTACTTCGGCCTGTTTATTCCTCACTAAAAAATCCTACCAAATCCCTTTCTGTTGACAAACTTTGATAATATGCAAAAACCATACCCATACAGGACAATATTAGCAGGCGAGCAAAATTATTTTAGCCACAACCATAGAAGCTATTACAAGCCATCTATAGACCTGTCCGGCAACGACTTTGAACCATTTCAAAATAAGGGGATTTTATTGGTTACACCTTTACGTTGCCGAAAAACAACGCAAACACTTATTAAAAAACCAAGGCGTGAATATAACAATATAAACAAAAAGCCCTTAAAAGTCCGTTGCTTTTTATAAACAAGCCTGTTGTTTTTTTAATACACGCGGGACCAAAAAACGAAATCCATTGTAATTATAGCTACCGTTAGACTATAATCTTATATATGAAAAATGCCGCATTAAGTGAGCTTTTCGACCAGATGGCGGATATCATGGAAATCCTGGCCGAGGACCGCTTTCGCATTAACAGCTACAGGAAAGTTGCACGTCTCATAAGGGAAATGCCGACCGACTTAGAAGAGATGCTTTCAACAGGCAAACTTGCAAAAACGCCGGGTATCGGCAAATCAAGCCTTGCAAAAATTGAAGAGTTTGTAAAAACAGGCAAAATATCGGCATATCAGCAGCTTTTAAAAAAGATACCAACCAAGCTGCTCGAGCTCTTAAAAATCCCCGGTATGGGACCCAAGGGTGTGAAAGCGTTATATGAAAACTTACAAGTCAAATCAATGAAAGACCTGAAAAAGGTTCTCTCAAAGAATTTCGTTGCTGAACTGCCCGGTTTCGGTGAGAAAAAAGCTGCTGCAATCACAAAGGGTATAGAATTTCTCGAAAAGTCAACGGGACGAATTCTGCTTGATGAAGCGCTGGAAGCGGCAGAAGTGGTCGTCGAATTTCTCGAAAAGCTTTCCGGAATTAAAAAGATACAGCCTGCAGGCTCGGTTCGACGAATGGCTGAGACGATCGGAGACGTTGATATACTCGTTGCAGCCAGGAACGGCAAAAAAATCATACAGGCCTTTACCGGTGCACAGTTTGTTCGGGAGGTAATCGCGGCTGGGCCGACAAAAGGCTCTGCTATTGTGCAGACAGATACCTGCCCGGTACATGTTGACGTGCGGGTCGTGCCGAAAGAAAGCTTCGGCGCTGCAGCACAATATTTCACCGGCTCAAAACAACACAACGTGCGATTGAGGGAGATTGCCGTCAAGGCAAAACTCAAACTGAACGAATACGGCTTGTTCGACAAAAAAGGTAAGGTGATTGCAGGAAGCAGCGAAGAAGAAATCTACGAAAGGCTTGGCCTTGATTATATTGACCCGCTGCTGCGAGAAGACAGAGGCGAAATAGAGGCTGCTCAGAATCATAATCTGCCAAAATTGGTACAGCTTAAGGATATAAAAGGCGACCTGCATATGCATACAAACGCTTCCGACGGCGACTGCAGCATAAAGGAGATGGCCCAAATGGCGAGGCAGTTAGGATATAAATATATCTGCATTACCGACCACTCCAAGTCATCGGGGATTGCAAACGGCCTGTCCGCGAAAAGACTTGCCAACCAAATCAAACAGATACACAAGCTCAATGAGAAAATTAAGGGTATCAAAATTCTGGCAGGCTCAGAAGTTGACATCCTCGCTAACGGCTCAATCGACTTCAACGATAAATTGTTAGCCGATTTGGATTTCGTAATAGCATCGATACATTCCGGCATGGGCAGCTCAAGAGAAAAGGTCACCAGCCGCACACTGAAAGCGATGGACAATCCATACGTTAACTGCATTGCCCATCCGACGGGCAGGCTGTTAGGCCAGAGAGAGCCGATGGACATCGATATTGCTGCAGTAATCAAACATGCGGCTGAAACGGGAACAGCACTCGAGGTGAACGCAAATCCCTGGCGGCTGGACTTAAAAGACATTCACTGCAAAATGGCCGTCGAAGCCGGGGTGAAACTTGCAATCGGAACAGATGCTCACAACATTGAAGGTTTTTGGTTAATGGAATATGGTATTGCAACAGCAGGCCGAGGCTGGGCAACAAAAACTGATATACTGAACACCTTAACCTTATCCAAAATCCAAAAGTTTGTTAAAAACAAAAGACCGAAATAAAATATCTTATATCTGCAGGCAAAATTAATTATGTCACCAAAAGCGGTGAAAATATTACTCACAGGTCTGCCGGGCTGCGGCAAAACGACAACAATAATGCAAATCCTGGAAAAATTAAAAGACAAAAAGACTGCCGGCTTTTATACACAGGAAATTCGCGAAGGCAATACTCGCAAAGGTTTTCGCTTCAATCGCCTTGACGGGCACACAGGAATATTAGCACATACCAATATCAAAACTGCTTACAGGGTCGGTAAATATAGGGTAAATCTCGAAGAGTTCGAAAAAGCCATTGTGCCGATACTGAATCCAGAAGAAACCGATGCAGAGATTTTTATAATCGATGAGATTGGAAAAATGGAGTGTATGTCGGGCAAATTCGTAAGCGCCGTCCGCCGGCTCTTCGATTCAGACAGAACCATCATAGCAACCGTAGCCCAAAAAGGCCGTGGATTTATCTCTGAGATAAAAAAACACCCGGCAGCCAGACTGTACAATCTAACAATTCAAAACCGGGACAGTGTTGTAAATGAGATTATAAAAGCTATTATCAAATCTGCTTCAGGTTCCGCGCAGCTTTATTGACATCCGCAGCACTATCAAAAGCGAAATAAAACACCGCACGTTTGGCAACAGCCACAGCGGACAGGCCGCGGATGTTGATACCGGCTTCTGCAATTTTCTTAGCAATTGCAGCTCCGAGGCCGGCCTTGTCTGCAGCCCCAAGACGCAAGGCAAATAAAGATTTGGTCTTTTTGAATCCGGCTTTTTTGGCTGCCGCTGTTTGCCTGCCTGTTTTGATTGGTGCGACAAATACCACACCCTGTCCCGGCTTTTCCGGCCGCCTGCGGGCAATAAGAAATTCAAGACGAGCACCTGCCTGGGCCAGAGCTTCGAGCTTTTTAGCCAATTCGCCGGGACGGTCTTTGATACCGGCTGCCCAGACTTCAACACGCTTAATGTCAGCTTTCATAATTTGACCTCCCAAAAATTTTTAATAAAACAATTATAAGTTTGCTGATTTCGTAACGCCCTGTCAACACCTTTGGCAGATAAAACTAAATAAATTTATGGGCTGATAAAAGATATACAAAATGCTATCATAATCCGCAGTTTGTAATGTCTTGTCAGCAGACAATGTTTCATTTTGTGCAGATAAAAAAATGAACGAGGCAAAGCTACTTCTTAATGCGTATTACGAAGCCCTTTATGAAAAGCTTAAATCCGACAAGCAAAGCCTGCAGACAATAATAAAACAATTACTAACAGACGAAATAAAAAAACAAGGCTTTGAGAACTTTAACGATGACAAGTTTGCAGCATATCTTGATGCGTGTCTTGCCTTTGTTGATGAGCGACTCGAAACCTATAATCCAATCGGTATCCAATATACCTTTGACAGGATAAGGGCAAAGGAGGCAATCGAACTTGAACTGCAGCTAAACTTCTATGACAGCCGTGCGGAATTCGAGTCGCTGATGAAGGCGATTTACAGCAAAGCGGAATGTGAGCCGAGCGAAGAAAGATTGCACCAGCTTACAGAAGAGCTAATCAAAGAATTCGGAGCTTACCCCGATAAAAGCATTATCTCTGAATATCAGTCGCGTCCGGCTTTAGGTAAGCTGCCGGACTACATAGTCGCCTGTGCAATAGAAAAACTAATCAGGTAATCGCCGCCTGGTCTGTTCCACAAAATTAATTTACGGGATTCGTATTATGTGTGATAATCAGCATTTATTTTCACGTATTCTTTACTGAGGTCACAGCCGTAATAAAAGTCACTTGCCTTTCCAGCACCCAGCTCTATTGTGATTGTATGCTCCTTTCGTGAAATAATCCTCCTGACCTTTTTAAGGTCAAATTTAGCAGGCTTGCCGTTTTTGAATACCGTGACATTGCCGATTTTACAGGTGAGTTTGCGTTCGTTAAGTTTGACACCGCACGAGCCGACCGCGCATATAATCCTGCCCCAGTTCGCGTCGGAGCCGTGAACCGCACATTTAACCAAACTATAACCAGCAACAGCCTTTGCCGCCTTCACAGCATCCGCCTTACTCGCCGCGGATTTGACAACTACCTTAAAACTCTTCGTTGCCCCCTCCGCATCAAGCGCCATCTGCCTGGCCAAATCCTGACACAGCAACGTCAGCTCTCTGCTGAATTTCTTATAATGAGGACTTTGTTTAATTATAGGCTGATTACCTGCAGCGCCGCTTGCAAGAATTATCGCGGTATCGTTTGTGCTCTGCCAGCCGTCAACCGTTAGCCTGTTCAGAGAATTCTCGATTGCCTCTTTTAGCGACTTTGCAAGCAAAGCTTTGCTTATGGCTGCATCAGTTGTAATAAAGCAAAGAGTGGTTGCCATATCAGGGCCTATCATCCCTGCACCTTTCGCTGTGCCCGCTATAGTGACATTTTTGCCGGAAATACTGAATCTGCAAACAGCTTTTTTGACCTTCGTATCTGTAGTCATTATTGCCTTTGCAAAATCAAGGCCCGCCGATGCTGAAGCCGAAAGCCCTGCCGCGGCTTTTGAAATACCTGCGGTGACCTTTTTCATCGCGAGCTGCTCACCGATTATTCCCGTTGATGCAACAAGCACGCTCCGTGCCTCGTTTCCCGTGCCTCGTGACCCGAGCGACGAGTAACGAGCGACGAGCGACGCCGTAAGGGCGCACATTTTTATCGCATTCTGCAATCCCCGCCCACCGGTACAGGCATTTGCATTGCCGCTGTTAACGACTACAGCGAAGATTTTTTTGCTTCTAATATGATTTTTGCTGACCTGAACGGCGGCTGACACTATCTTGTTTGTAGTAAAGACTGCCGCCGCACTTGCCCCTGAAGGGCACACTATCAAACCCAGGTCCAGCCTGCCGGATTTTTTCAATCCGCAGCTTACACCCGCCGCAATAAAACCTTTCGGTGAAGTTATCATATTATTATCCATTTATCCTCTTTCAATTCATAGCCTTTGTTCAAAGCCGGCACCGCCCTTTCGCCGAGTCCTTTTAACATCTTATAATAATCCAATCGCGAATCCTTTTCCACCCCTACATAATTTTTTTCCACTATCGTATAGCCCAGTAACTGATAGTATTGCCACGATATATCCGTTGCACGAAGAATCACCTCGTCGTAACCCTCCTGCAGCGCTCTTCTCTCCAGCTCCCTCATAATCAGCCTGCCGATTCCCGAAATCCTTCCATCGGGTCGTAAAACTTCTGCGATAAGTCAACTGTATTTATCATCAGGCCAGGTTTATTTCTTTTTAGCTGCTTTACGATTCTGCCGTCCGGCTGGATAAAACACGATGGATATGGCGAATAATACCCGCTCGAATTGCTCATACTGGCCCAGAAAGCGTTCGTCGCTGCCCGGCACTGCATACTCTGACGCATAATCTCACTGTGCACACTCTCACCCTTCTGATGCGCATTATAAAACGACTGGAATATACATTTGACACCTTTTTTATAAAGCTGCCTGTAAATTTCAGGAAAGCGAACATCGAAACAAATCAGCAGCGAGCATTTCACGCCGTTTATCGTAAAGTAAACAAATCTGTCACCCGGCGTATATCTTTTCAGCTCCGCTTTTATGCAAAACCGCTTATCGTATCTGCACTGAATTTGGCCTTTGGGATTGATAAGGTACAGACTCTGATGCGGCTTATCCTTTCCCCTTGTGGTGAGCCTGGTCGAACCATTGATTCGATGTGCACTTCCGTAAACGACATAGATTTTATTTTTTGCCGCTGCCTGCTGAATTTTTTCAGTTTCGCTTCGTAGTAAATCCCAGTCGTAATCGACAAAATTCGGTACATCTATTCCGCCGTAACCGCTAAGTGCCGATTCCGGAAAATGCACAATATCCGCTCCCTTTTTTGCAGCCTTTTCTATAAAGAAGCAAATCCGGTTGCTGTTACGCCTTATAGAGCCCCCTACTGCAAACTGGCACGTCGCTACTTTTAAGATTCCTTTAGCCATAGAGTCTTTCCTTATAATTTTTAAACCACAGAGAAAAAATATTAAACCACGGATTTCGCGGATTTGCACAGATTATAATTGTTTAGCAGTCGCCGGTACGGCGACTTTTTTAGCCCCTTGCACCGCAAGAGGTTTTGTCTTCTTATTTTTAACCATGAAGTTATAGAGATACGAATTTGTTTTTTATATAGTTACTGAACCTAATTTGTTGATTGTTTTTTTCGTTTTTTGAGTTTTTAATTATTCCTAATTTCCGTCCAGCTTATGTGTATATGATTAGTTCGGCAGAGGAGTCTTTTTGATTGATTAATCGCCTAAACACGATTTATATTTGATGTCATTTCTTATTCTTATTTTTATTTCTTCTTCTTGTTCTTGAGATATTTCAACTATTTCTTTCAATATTTCAACTATTCTTTCTGAGGATTTATGTATATTTTCTGAAATAGGATCAAAACTAGCAATGAGCCCGTCTAAGTTATCTTTTTCTAATTCACTAATTTCTTGTCCTGTTTCATTTTTAATTTTCTTTATTTGTCTTTTCAGTAACCATATTGGTAAATTTTTATTACCATTTTTCTTGAAAAGTTTTTCTCTTATTTCTTTATATTCGTCTTCAGGAAAATCAACAGTAGCAACTCTAGAATATAGGTTTCCCACGAGCCAGCCCAGTCTATTTTGAAATTGTGGAGTTAATCGACCGGAACGCGAATTTAGTAAAGAATCGTAGTATTCTGTAGCTTTGATAGCAAAGCTTTCTTGTAACATTGCAATTGAGTTATGGCTTAATCCAAAATCTGCGTTATCGTGGAGAAAAAAGATACCGATAGACCATTCGTTTTGGTTGCATATTCTTTGAAGTAACTCACATGCAGAATCTTTTCCGCTCGAAGCATAGTATCCATATTTTTGTCTATACTTACCGCATATTTTATCTACTAAGGTCAAAAAAACATCTTCTAACCGTTGCACGCCAACCAAATTTATGTAATCAGCCTTGCAACGATTTTCATTTTCTTCTCTTCGGGCTAAATCGCAAGATTGTGTAATAACTAAATAAGCTATATATTTTTTATGTGGCAAAGTTGGGAAATATTCCTCTATGATTTTACAAATATCATCATCATACTCTGGCCTACGGATTATGATATCACCTTGTTGGAGATCCTCATTTATGTTGCTAATTTCTTGGTATAGTTTGTATTCCGAAGAATCCATAAAGTTATTAATCTGTTTCTGTTGATTCAGATGGGTGTTTTTGAATATCAGAAATACAAAAAAGCCAAACTCCACCTTTCATTTTTGTCGAACGAACGGTGTCTCCTTTTGTGCTTGATTCTTCAGAAGTTTTTTTTGGCCCTTCTTCAACTTCATTAGGTGTTATTGTTTCAGACGGTTCCTTTGGAGAATAAGTATTTGTTTCTATATTAAAATTATTGTCTGATGTAAGCATATCATACCTTTTAAATAACTTTAATTTTTTCAATTATATCTGTTGAAACTTTTTCTATTTCTTCTTGATCTAAATTAAACCATTCCTTAGCATCCTCTGCTTTTTTGCAATCTCTATGGAAATTAAAAGTTATCTTAAATGATTCGTTTTCATAAGAGGCTATAATATTTAATTTTCCTTGTTTATATCTAATAGTTCTAGTTGTGGACCGTCCCATTATGTCGCCAAGGTCAGAGTTTAGTATATGGTCATCTATATTTGTCTTACATAAATCAATTAGGTTTTGATTAGTATCTGAAGTTTTAAATCTGATATTTATTCCGGCGCCAGAACAAGGTGTTTCTGGGAGCCATTCAAGAATTTTTCTTCCAGTTTCTAATGTTTCTCTAAGAACAGAAGGTTCTATTTTATTCAACTGTATTATAATTCTATTATTTTCTGGTATAATGGTTAGTTCTTTTTTCTGATTCATAACGCGATATGGAGACAAACCGTCTAGAGGCACCTCGATAGGTATTCCTTCTTGAGGTCTTAATCCAAATATCCTTTCTGCTATTCTTGCTGGTGTGAGAATTGAAACGTTCCATCGACCAACTATTATGACATTCCAATCAAAGGTTTCAAAATTCATTTTGTGTTCCTAGTCATGTTGGTTAAAATGAAGATAGTTATATTGTAAGCACTTTACATAAAAAGATTAGGTTTTGTTCTAGTTTTATTTTTTTAAACCTTATGTGTGTTGCCTCTCCTGATTTTTTAACGGAATCTGTGGCTATATTCTGTACTACGCCATCAATTCCTTCTTTTCTTAATTATAGTTATTCACGACTAAGCAGCAATAATTTTTTTCTTGAAATATCGGCCATTTATGGTATAAAAATGGCAGTGTGTTAGCAAACACACGTAGGGAGGACAGTTCCTCACGCATCGGCCCGTCGGCCAAAGTAAAACTTTGTTCCATAAGTTCATCCTGGCAGAGGACTTACAAATGTCAAATAATCACGAGGCACAAGAAACGAGTCACGAGACACTAAAAACGTGTATCACGTATCAGGGGTTGAAAATCAGTAAACTAATTAACAAATTAACCAATTCACCAATTAACTTTCAAAATGCACCTTTACAACTGTCGAGAGAACTCTACAAATCAAACATTTTTTTGCAAAACAAAGCCAATTATAAAATCGCCCGAATTAATATAAGCGACTGTATTACAAATACTTACGGCAATTTAATTGCCCTTGAAAGCCCCACAAAGCCAATTCAAACCCAATTTTGGCCCAAAATTGGGTTCGTTTTTCCCGAAATTGGCTTTGTTTCGGGAGGAAATTTACGCATTTGCGTATAAGTTTAACTTCTTAGCTGACTTACAAGGTAAGAATGCTGAGCATTCTTGTGGCCGAAGGATTTTTTGTGTGAACAGCTTGCTTTTCAAAGCAAAAAATTCTAAGAACACCAAAGTCAGCGAAATAAATCCGTGTCAATCCGTGAAATCCGTGTCAAAAAAATCTCTGTGGCTATTATTCCAGGCCGAGAGATTCTTCCAGGCTGAACATTATATTCATATTCTGAACGG
>Ga0307434_1000308_pt1 | contig 37768 bp, 43 predicted proteins | sample SalMarWE160220MG_FD_202156 | JGI IMG/M metagenome (GOLD analysis project Ga0307434, IMG submission 202156) | Salt marsh sediment microbial communities from the Plum Island Ecosystem LTER, Massachusetts, United States - WE1603-220 | ecosystem: Environmental > Aquatic > Marine > Intertidal zone >... | reverse complement strand
AGCTTTGTCTATTGAGTATCTGCTGAAGAATAAAGGACTGAAAAATAGGGTTTACAGGGTGCCAAAAGAGATAGACGAGTTTGTGGCGAGCCTGAAATTGAAGACTTTAAATGTGGAGATTGATGAGCTTACTGAAGAACAGAAAAAGTATTTGGCTACTTGGGAAGAGGGAACTATCTGATTTGACAATAAAGCTTATAATAGGGTTTTAGATAGAATTGGCTAACGTTATGGTGAATGATAGATGGTTAGTAAAGATCAAGCAATCGGATGGATAATATTTATTGTATGCGCAATAGTAATCGTTGGATACATCGTCGCACTCTTTGGTTATAGCTGGCTACAGGACACACTTGGCACAAGCTTGCTGCCTTGGACAGAATCAACAGTTCAATTCTGGCTGGTTGCAATTCCAGTACTTATCGCCTTTGTTGCAGTTTTGGCGATAGGAGCATGGATTGGCTGGACAATGGGAACTACTCCACCCCCGAGACCAATCGAAGAGATTGAATCCGAGAGCACAACAGAATAAAAAAAACAAAACCCTATTTTCTTCCTTTTCCTTCATATTTAGGTAGTGTTTAAAATGCGTAAAGTCAAAGGAATAGTTCTTTGTGGTGGAAAAGGCACCCGACTTAGACCACTTACCCATTATATTCAAAAAACCATGGTTCCTGTGGGCTTGAAAGAGAAGCCGCTTCTAGAGTATGTGGTTCGCCTATTCAAGTTTCATGGAATCAAAGACCTGGTTTTTCTGGTCAACTATAAGGCAGAGCAGATTGCAAATTACTTTGAGGATGGCTCCAGATTTAACGTGAACATCTCCTATGTGGAGGATGACCCCTCTTCAAAAGGAACTGGCGGCGCCATTTTAACAGCCTACAATAATGGTGCAGTGAACAGCAAGGACACTTTGCTTGTGTATTATGGTGATATAATAACAAACATGAACCTCACAGACCTGTTAAGTTATCACAGAGCCAAAAAGGCGTGGGGAACTGTCGCCCTGTCCTCAGGCTTCAAAGTCAGGGTTGGTCTGGCAAATCTGGACACCGATGGAAAGATTCTCGGATTCGAGGAGAAGCCAACATTGGAGAAGCCAGTGAGTGTAGGAATTTCTGTTTTGAAGGGAGAAACACTTGAGGACATGAAAGCTTTGAAGGGAGAGAAGCATGAACTAGATTTAATGGGAGAAGTTTTGCCTCATCTCCTAAAAGTCGGCAAACCAGTTTACGGTTATGTTACAAAGGCTTTCTGGTATGATGTTCTCAGCATCGAAGCCTACGAGAAACTGGACCCAAAACTTGTCGACGACATGTTTAGGGAAATTTTGGGCTAAGTGCCGCCTCCGGTTCACGTCTCTTTACATTCTTCTAGAGGTTAACGTGTCCAGGCGGGCGGTTCTTTTTATTGTTTGCTCATAACTTTTATAAACCGTCGCTAGTGTTAGTAGTTGGTTGCTGGTGATTCGTTGGAGCCAAGTAGAAAACCTTTGAATGCGTTAACAAAACAGTTGAACAATTATGTAGCCATTGTCCTGAAAAACGGAGTTGAATATAGAGGCACCATGGTTCGCTGTGACAGCCACATGAACGTGTTGCTTGAGAAGGCTACCGAACGGGTTAATGACCGATTGACCGCCAACTACGGAAGCATCCTCCTAAGAGGAAACAACATTCTGTACATCTGCGTCGATGTGCCGCACGAAAAATAAACGGGCATTCAAGTTTCCAGTTCAGTGTCTCGTCGTCAACTTAGTTTTGGAATTCTCTCGGACATAGGTTAAGGCATCTTTCAGCCTGTTTTTTAATCCGTACTTACGTTGGAAAAAGGTTAGAACGTTCCGCAGGTCTCTTTCCAGCAGTTCCTCCGCATTTGGGTGTTTTGTGGATACGTTTTGTGGCCAGTCTATTATGAGAATGTGCTGGTTTGGCTGGAGAATGATGTTGAAGGGGCTGAGGTCCCCGTGGATAAGGTGGGCGTCTCGGTAAGCTACTTTTACGTTAACCAGTATCTCGTCATACACAGCTTGGGCGTCTGGCAGTTCTGGGTAGTGATAAAGCTCTGCGCCTTCTATCATGCCCATGACCAATACGTGGCGGGTCTGTTTGATGGGCTCTGGAACTGCTACCCCCTTCGGATATAGAAGCTTCAGTGCATCGTATTCTTTTTTGGCTGCGATTCTGGATTGGTGATGCCAGTCGGGCGTGTAGCTATATTTGATTGTGTAGTTTCGTTTGCGTTTGGTTTTTTTGAAGCTGGTTCTGCCTAGGCGATGAAACTTCAGTGCCACTCGCCTTTCATCTGGTGTGAGGGCATCATATACGTCTGATTCCTTTCCCACCCCTAAGGGTTTGCCGAAAGCCTCGATTACGTCTGCCTTAACGAGGGCGTTTATGGCTAAGGTGTCATATCCTGCAGTTGTGAGGCTGTAGCCAGTGTATTGTCCTCGCCAGCCCTGCAGTAATCCCTTCTGTATGAGAATTGGTAGTCGATACTCTATTTCTTGGGGCGGAAGCTTTGCCTGATTGCTGATTGCGTCTGCTGGTGCGTACTCATAATTTTTCATTTGCTGCTCGATGGCTTGCAGTATCTTGAGGTCTTCAGGCTCAAGTTTGCGAAACTCGCGCACAGCAATATCAACGGCTGACATAACCAAACAACTAATAGCAAAAGATTCACTTAAAGCAGTTTACCGCCTTGTGGTTATAGAAGAAGAGCCATTCTGTACTCGTCTCTGTATTTGCCGTTGATGTAGCTTTCTTTGCAAAGTTTTCCCTCTACCTTAAAGCCCGCCTTTTTGTACAGGTTGATGGCTCGGTCATTAGCCGTGCTAACATGGAGGTAAATTTTCTTCAGGTTTTTCATCCTAGCGATAGTAATCAAGTGCTTTAACAATGCCGTGCCTATGCCCATGTTCTGATAGTTATCATGCACTGTAATTCCCAGTTCCGCCTTATGCTTGAGCGCTTCCTGCTGATTGAACTTTAATGATGCTGACCCAATGATTCGTTGCTCGCTTTTTTCCTCTATGATGACAACAATTGCCAACACTTCATCGTAGTTTATGTTGCTTGTCCAGCTTTCCACCCGCTCTCTTGTGAAGGGAGGAGTCAGGTTTGACGCGCTCTCTTCTGATAGTGTCGAAAACATTTCCCACAACATTTCCGTGTCGCCAGACTGTTCCGGACGAAAAACTACTTTCTCGCCATTTTTAGCCGTGAACACAGTTTCCCACTCGCTGGGGTAATCCACCCTTGTTCCTCCAAAGCTTATTTGCGTTAAACAGGTAACGCGTCTAACAATTCTCTGAATAAAAATTTATGGCATTAACCAAATTTGGGTTTTGACACACAAAATTTGTTTGGTGAGTTTTCTACAAACAGTATTTAGATAAGTTTATCTTGGTTGCTGAGAAAAATATTTTGGTGATTTTGATGGAAGAAAAAACAGATGAAATTAGGTTACCGTTGATTGGCGAAAAAGCACCCGACTTCGAAGCTCTTACAACTCAGGGAACTTTGAGGCTCTCAGATTTCGAGGGAAGCTGGCTTGTTCTATTCTCGCATCCCGCAGATTTCACGCCAGTCTGCACCACAGAGTTCATGGCCTTTTCTGAGATTTACGACGAACTGAAGAAACGGAACACTGAACTTCTGGGCTTAAGCGTTGACAGCGCCTCCTCCCACATCGCATGGATAAGAAACGTTGAAGAAAAGATGGGAGTGAAGATTCCTTTCCCCATAATCGCAGACCTGAACAAGGAAGTTTCACTGAAGTTTGGGATGATACACCCTGCACAAAGCAAAACAGAAACCATCCGCTGCGTCTTCATCATGGACCCAGAAAGCAAAATCAGAACCATCCTATACTATCCACTGACAACCGGCAGAAACATGAAAGAAATCTTGAGAATAATAGATGCTTTGCAAACCACCGACAAACACAAGGTGGCTACGCCAGCAAACTGGAATCCCGGCGACCCCGTTGTTGTTCCTCCACCCAAAACAGCAGAGCAGGCTGAAGAGAGAATCAAGGAAGGCTACGACTGCAAAGACTGGTACCTCTGCTTCAAAAAGCTGTGATTGCCATGCCATGCGTATCTGCAGACGGAAAACCAACCAAAAGCGGCATCGCCACATTGTCTGCCTTGAAGAACGGAGCTTCAACACCTGAGGCTGTTGCAGAAACTACAGGAAATGCTCTATTCCGGGTTAGAAGCGGTCTCAGAGAACTCGTTAACGCCGGATTCGTAAAGCAAGTAGGCGACAAATACCAACTGACACCAGAAGGAAGCAAACTAGTAAAGTAATGGCGCCGCTTCACTTCCTCTTTTTTTCAATTTTTTCTCAGCATCGATTGCTTCTTCTAGCTTTACTTTTGCGAATAACGGGTAGGAAACCGCTGTACAATCTAGGCTGGTGCTATGGATTTAGAATCAATATGTAGACTATATAGTTTACAGAGTATATGTATATATTATTCGATAAAGTATTGAAATCCACACAGGAAGATAACAACAAAAAGTTAGACAAGACAAAATCGGGGGTGAACAAAAGAATGAAATGTCCTGACTGCAACTCGAAAATGAAAAAAGTCAAGGAATCAGGTTACATGAAACAATACAGATGCGACGTCTGTGGAAGAGTGGAAACATTGTGGACTGTCTGCGTAACCGCTTGAAGTCCCCATTAGAAAACTGTTTTTATTCGCATACAAACTAAGCTTTATTCACGTTTTGGCTGATTCTGCGTTTCTTGTTTTATCCAAATTTGATTGCCTTCTTAGGCTCAAAGTTGGTTTCCATAGTCCAGAAGTAGGCTTCCCCTTTTGCGATTCTGAAAATAACTAAATCAGTGCTTTCGGGGGTAAAGCCCCATGCCTTCAAGAATTGCCGCTCTTCAATCAGTTTCCCTCTCAGTTCTGTGTCATCTAAGAATTCAACAGTTCCCGCCACCCTCATCATAACCCCACCGTCTTCTGGATGATAAAAGCACACTTCAACCTTAGGATTCTTTTTCAACTGACTATACACAGGCTTCATGGCTCCTGTGTGAAAATAGAAGCCCGTTTCATCAGCAAACCACATCCAGAAACCTCTCACTCGTGGCTGATCACCGTCAACAGTTGCAACGTAACTGGTCGGGTTTTCGTTAGCAAACTTGACGCAATCCTTAAAGTTCATACTATATTCCACCGTAGTCTTTTTCTGTTTAGAACAGCTCCTGTATATTAAATAGACTGGTGAAAGTTGTGGTGAACAAAAATTTGGCAGCGGTGTGCGGGCTATTCTGTGGAACCTGCGAACATTTAGAAACAAAATGCAATGGATGCGAACAACAGAAAGGAAAGCCATTCTGGACCGCCATGATGAACGTTGAGTGCTGCCCGATATACAACTGCTGCGTTAACACGAAACAGCTGGAGCATTGCGGCTTATGCAGTGAGCTTCCATGTGAAACATTCTTGGCGTTACGTGACCCGTCTTTAAGCGACGAAGAGGCAGAGAAGGCTCTCATTGTGCGACAAAATGACCTCATGAAACGAAAGGAAATCGGGACAGAACGATGGCTTAAAGAAAAAGAGAAGTCACCTTAACCAAAATCTTGAATGCTAAATTTTTGCCCACGTAACTGTTTAATTTTTGGTTATTTGTTTCTTTTCCATTTGTTTCTGTTAGACAAACCAAGTATGAGATAAAATATTCCCATAACAAAAAGTGGAATGCCAACAGCAATTGGAAAGTCTGAGGTTACCGCCAAAATCATAAAGACTAACCCTATAGGAAAAAAGCTGATACCCAGCACAAAAAAGACTTGATAATCTGTTTTCTCTGCTTCTCCCTTCTCCTGCATTTTACTCAAAAGCAGCTTCGCAACAATTCCCACCACAAGCACTATCGCAAAAATAACTAAAGAAACGTAGACAAGAACGTCCATTCATTTACCCCCATTCAATATCAGAAAACTCTATTTTTTAAGCCTAAAAGCTTTGCTCTTGCAAAAACTGAGGTCATACTTCCACCATTTTGATGGAGTCAAGTGATTTTTCAACCATTGCTTCTATGTCCAGCTTCTCCTCAGCCTTGATCACATCTTCTAGTTTTGCCTTTGTGGATGGCTGATAGGGAACTGCTGTGCATGCCCCAGTCTTCTTGCTAGAAAACCTGTGTGTTCCAATCTTTCTTGCGATTGCCTCGATTTCTTCCTTGTCAAAACCCAGCAGGGGTCTATGGATAGGATACTCTTTTGCTGCAGCGTTCAGCACCCGCAAGTTAGTTAAGGTTTGGCTGGCCTGCTCGCCTATAGCCTCTCCGGTGACGATTCCCTCAGCCCCAAACTGTTCTGCCAGCCGCTCAGCAATCCGATACATCATACGTTTACAGAGCAGACACGAGTATTTCCTGTTGGTTTCCATGATTTGCTTCAGGTTTTCGCCGTGCTGAACCACGTAAACTTTTCTGGGGAACCCAATTGCCCAATCTAACAGCACATCAGCGACTTGTAAGGCTCTCTCTGTCGTTTTTTCATCCGCGAAAGGCGAAATATCAAAATAAACTGGCACAACTGGGCTGCCCCGCTTCATAACCAGCCACAACCCAACCGGCGAATCGATTCCCCCACTAAACAAGCCAACAAGCTTCGCTTGAGTGCCAAGAGGCATGCCGCCAACACCCTCAATCACCTGCATATAAACGAAGGCTTGGTCATCCCTAACCTCAACGCCCAAAGTCACGTCAGGATTCCCCAAATCAACCCTCAAACTCAGCTTCTCACCGAACTCGTCGAGAACCCGCTGACCCAGCAACTTGCGGACATCAGCGCTGGAGTAACCATGTTTGCCGACCCTTTTACATTTAACAGCGAAGCTGTCTCCATCCTTTAACACTGTCTCCGCCAAGAATAGGCTCTTGCCGATTACGTCGTCAAGTTTAGAGGAGGTTTCAATTGCAGGAGAGACCGAGGAGATGCCGAAAACTCTCGCCAGTTTCTGCGCTGCCTCCACTGCTGAACCGGTTTTCAGGTAGAATCTGCTGTGTTTACGAACCAGTTCAGTGTAGGAGACTCCATAATGTTTCAACGTTTTTTTCAGGTTTCTGGCCAGACGCCGCTCGTAACGTTTTCTGGTCCAATGTTTTTTGAGCCCCAGCTCTCCGCTGAATCGGATAATAACGGAGTCGTAGACGTTGTTTAGGGCAGTTTCCACTTGGGTCCCTCAGCGGTGTCCTCTATAACCAAACCTGCCTCTTTCATTCTTGCTCTGACTTCATCCGACAAGCCGTATTCTCCCTTTTTGCGCAGCTCCTCCCTCACATCAAACAGAAGCTGCACCAAATCATCCACTATCTTCTCGCCGATCTGCCTAGTTTTCTCTTTCTGGAAGAGACCTAAAGCCTTTCCCAGCTCCGAAAAAATGCCATAAATCTTTTCCAGAATCTTGGTGCTCACTTGCTTCTGTTCATCCAGAAACTTGTTAATCTCCTTCGACATCTCAAAGAGGGAAGCCAATGCTTGTGGAGTGTTAAAGTCCTCATCCATAGCCTCAATGAATTCGTCTCTGAGCTTCTCCACATTCTTGTCTAACTTCTGTTCTGCCTCATTCAGTTCTCGTTTCTCTGAGGATTTCATGGCGTCCTCCAGAGACTCCAAAGTGTTGTAGAGTCTCCTCAAGCTGGCTTCAGCGCCCCTGAGCTTCTCGTCAGTGAAGTCTATCTCGCCGCGGTAATGGGTGGATAAAACGAAGAGTCTGATAGCCTCAGCATCATACTTCTTCAGCGCCTCCCGGACAGTGATGTAATTCCCCAACGACTTCGACATCTTCTCACCGTTAATCTTCAGAAAACCGGTGTGCAGCCAATACTTGACAAAAGGCTTCTTTCCAGTCAAAGCCTCACTCTGAGCAATCTCATTTTCATGATGAGGAAAAATCAGGTCCCGAGCACCACCATGGATGTCAAACTGGCTTCCCAGATATTTCAAACCCATAATCGCACATTCGATGTGCCAGCCCGGGAAACCGGTGCCCCATGGGCTCCACCACTTTAGAACCGTGTCCTCTTCAGCCCGTTTCCAAAGCGCAAAGTCTCTGGGGTTTCTTTTGTCGGGGTGAACCTCAAATCTGGAGCCTTTAAGCATTTCGTCAGGCTTGATTTTGGAGAGTTTCCCGTAATCGTCCAGTTTGGACACGTCAAAGAACACGTTTCCGTTAATCTCGTAGGCGTACCCTTTCTTTATCAGAGCCTGGATTGCCTCAATCATTTCGATGAGGTGACCTGTGGCTCTGGGAGAAATGTCTGGGCGCTTCACCTCCAGCGAGTCGAGGTCTCTGAAGTATTCTCTCATATAAAATTCAACCAGCTGCATGGGCTCAACTTTTTTCTCTTTTGCCCGTTTCCCAATTTTGTCTTCAGCCGTGTCCGGCGTCAGATGGCCCACGTCGGTGATGTTCTGGACGTAGAAGACCGAGTAGCCCTTAAACTCCAGCCAACGAACGATAACGTCAAAGGCGATGTATGTTCTGGCGTGACCCAGATGAGCCCAATCATAAACTGTGGGTCCACAAACATACACCCCAACATGCTTATCCCTCAATGGCTTAAACTCCTCCATCTGTCCGCTCATCGTATTGAAAACCCGCAAAACCATACCATTTCACCCATAAACAAACATTTTCAGTTCTGATTGATGATTAAGCCCTCAAACACAAACTAGAGGCTACCCATAATTTAAATCTAATCGGAGATTAGCATATTTCTTCTGGTTTACAAAGTTAATGCTCTGTATACAGAAAAACTGTTTTTGTCACATGAAAATAAGCATTGAAAAAGGCTTAAAAACCGAAAAAGATGGATTTTACTGGAGATTACGTGTCTAGATTTGGGATTCATTAAACCTAAATATCCTGAACAGAGCAAAGATTATCAAAGAAACTTTGAGATGCAGCAAGTTTGTCGGAAGAATCCGTAGTTACTGTTTGTCCAAACCCAAAGTGCAGAAGGGAAATCGAAGAGCCTATCCTCTTGACCATACTGTCTGTCACACCGCCAAAACAGTACGAGGCTTGTCCCTACTGTTTTGCCAGCCTAGAGCCAGAACCGCCGATTGAAGAAGAGGATGTTTCAGAACCCACGGTTGAACAGGAAGAAGCTACGCCCACCATTAAAGCCGGGAACTCGGTTTTAGAAAAATTTAAGGATTCTGCTCCTGGGTTCTTGCAGAAATTCAAAGATTTGATTCCCACTTCTAATGGGTCTCAAAAAGAGAAAAAAGAAAGACATGAGAAGCCTCGAGCCGAACCCGCTGCCAAAAAAGAAGAAAAACCCACAAAAAAGGAGCCAAAAACCGAACCCGTTACCAAAGAAGAGGAACCAAAAGAAGAGACTAAAACCGAAGCCTTAGACAAAGAAGAACCAAAAGAGACGATCAGAACTGAACAATCTGCCAAAGAAGAAAGCGAGCCATCCAGTTGCCCTGAATATTTCGGATATTTGGCTAACCGACCGCCAGACGCTCCTATCCCTCCACAGTGTTTGGTGTGCCCAAAAATGGTTGACTGTGTGCTAAGCCCAAGAGAAAGCTAAAAATTTGTTTAGCAGTCTACGTTTTTGTTAACAAAAAGGTAAAGAACAGCCCGCCTAAACGGAAAAATGGCAGATTTAGGCAGAAATATTTCAAGAACTGTTTAAAAGCTTCTACAGGAAACAGTCAGTTAATATGAGAAACTGAATTTGTGGAGGCGTCGCGTATACGGTCGAAGGCTGATGTAACCAAGTTGGGTGCAGTTCTTTTGGGGAAGCACGTTGCATGCGACGCCTACGATGAGTCCCGTCCAATAAGAGTTGTTTCTCACGCCCATGCTGACCACATGGTGGGGTTAGGAAAGAGTCTGAAGAACTGTGAAGTAACGGTGATGACTCCGGCTACACGGGACATGATAGACGCGCTGAAGGGTCCCCGCTTTCTGTCAAGGGGAACAGTGAAGACCCTCGATTATGGGGAACCGTTCACCTATGGGGATGAGACCCTGACCTTGCATTATGCGGATCACATCTTGGGGACGGCTCAGGCTCTGGTGGAGGATAAGGAGCAAACCAGGATACTGTACACCAGCGACTTCAGATATTCCCGGACTCCCATGGTTGAGGCGGACATACTGGTTATGGAGGCTACATACGGGGACCCTGTCAGGGTTAGACCCTTCGGGATGATGGCTGAGGGCATCCTTATTTCATTGGTGGAGCAGGGCTTGAAACGGGGACCCGTATACGTTTTTGGATATCACGGCAAGCTTCAGAAGATGATGCGGATACTGTACGAGGCGAAAATAAAGACGCCCTTTATTGTTCCAGAGCAGATTTATCGTGTTTCAAGGGTTTGTGAACGGCACGGAATGAAGCTGGGCAAGCAGCTCCTCCCCTTTGACGGTGAAGAGGCACAATCCATGCTCAATCAAAATGCGCCTTGTGTTGTCTTTTATCACTCCTATTCTCGGAGGAAGGTTGAGGGCGAAGCCTTGCGTATTTGCGCGAGCGGCTGGGAGTTCGGGAAGCCGTGCCGAAGGGTTGGGGCAAACGAGTATGTGGTTGCCTTGAGTGACCACTCCGACTTCAACGAACTGCTTCAGTATGTGGAAAGATGCAGCCCAGAACTGGTTATAACCGACAAATACCGTTCCGAAGCTGCCAAAATCTTCGCCAGAGAAATCGAGAAAAGACTGAAAATCCCCGCCAAGGCAGCCCCAACATAAAAAACATTAAGAAGTTCACATATTTGTTTTAAAATTCCTAAATTAATTGCAGAATCAACCATAAATCAATGGAAGAAGGCTTACCCAAATTCTTATTATCTTGTCTAACGAGAACTGTTTTGTGGAATCCTGTATGGAAGGTCCAACGATTAAAGGAGAATCCTTCAAAGAAGTCGTTATACTGGAGCGTACCCGCTTCAAAACTGTGGATGATCTGGCACGCTTCGCAAGCATCGCGGTGGGAGGAAAAACAACAGGGGTCTACTGGGCAAACGGAGTCGTATTCATCTACTACCCTTTACCCACCTCAACAGAGATTGCAGCGAAGGCTCTCATCGAAGAAAAGAGAGTTTACTGGGCATTCGTGAGCTACGCGCTTATGCCCCAGTACAAGCCAATAATAGAAACCAAAGAACGAATCATGGTTCCAGTCATTGACATGTCCACCAGCAAACTGTTCAGCAAAGTCGCTGAATGGCTAAAGCAACAGCCTTAAAATCTTTTTCAGCCTACTTTTGTTCATCGATACTCTATTTTGAGAATCGGTGTTTTGATCTTTCCATGAACGACTGTAAGTACTGGTCGAACTTTCCGCGCTTCTTCAAGTATAGACCGTAGTCTACTAGGGCTGCCATGCCACGTGCCGCATCCTCAGGCGAGAAGTAGGCGGGGATACCCAGCTTATCAAATCTTGAGCGGATGTGAAGAGCCATCTCGGTTTCGCCCACATCACAGGCAACAACAGGTTTGACGCAATTTTTTGTCAGCTCTGCCACACGGTCAACGAAATCCTCCTGCAGGGCGGGAAGATGATGCAAACCCAAAACTATTAGACCATCGATTTTGGGGTCTTCAAGAAGAATTCGGGTGCCACGCTCAAACATTTCAGAGGTCACCGACCCAGTTAGATCGACGGGATTAAAGTTAGTTGCAAAACGGGGAATCTTCCCATCCATTTTAAGCGCCTCAAACTTCTCGATCGTCTCATCAGAAAGCCTCTTCACGTTCAATCCCTGAGCCACGCACTCGTCAACAGCCATGATTCCCGGTCCGCCAGCATCAGTTATTATCGCCACATTGTTTCCGGCAGCTGGAGGCTGAAAAGCCAAAGCTTTACCCATGTCAAAAAACTCCTCAAGATCATCTGCCCTTAGAACCCCAACTTGCTTGAAGGCGCTGGAGTAGATGTTGTCAGAGCCTGCAATGGCTCCTGTGTGGGATGCAGCTGCGCGGGCTCCCGCCTCTGACCGTCCCACCTTCAAGGCAACGATTGGCTTCTTGGGAGTAACCTTCTCCGCAACTTCCATGAACTCTCTTCCATTGTCGATGCTCTCAGAGTAGAAGAGAATAACCTGTGTTTTTGGGTCATGCAGAAGAAAAGCAAGCATCTCCGATGCGTTGACGTCCGCCTTGTTTCCGAAACTCACAAACTTGCTTACACCCATCTGTTTTCCAGTCAGATAATCTAGTGCAGCAGCTCCGAAGGCACCGCTCTGAGTCACTATGGCTATGGGACCTGCCATGGGGCGGGGTGTAGCAACCACTTCATCTCCAGTAGTTAGGGTTTTGGTTTCAGGAAGAAACAGCATGTCCACGCCAGTTTGGGAGTCGAATACGCCTAGACAGTTTGGTCCGAGAACTCGGATTCCCGCATTTTTGGCGATTTCAGTTACTTCCTCTTCTAGCTCGTGGTTTCCAATCTCGCTGAACCCTGCGGTGATTATTACAGCTGCTTTCACTCCCCTTTCTGCGCATTCCCGCATAACTTGTGGAACCACTTTGGCGGGAACAACTATGACTGCCAAATCCACCTCTTCTTTTATGTCCAGTATGGAGGGGTAACAGGTGAAGCCTTGGATGGTTTTTTCGTTTGGGTTGACGGGGTACAGTTTCGCCTTGAACAGGTTTCTTTGCTTGTTGATTACAAAGTTTTTGAAGATAACGTGCCCCGCCTTCATGGTTCTGCGGGAAGCACCTATCACCGCAACTCCCCGTGGCTCAAAGAAGGTACGCATCTGCTCTACTGTCGAGTCCATTTTTCTCTTCTCCCTAACAGGTAACTTTTAGGTTACTGTTTCATTTGCGTTTTGGCTCTTATAATCACTATGGGGCGATGCTTCACGCTTCTGAGCATTTCCCAAGTTACGTCATTTAAGCCAACATCGAAGTTTTGGGTCATATCCCATACGGTTTTGCCTGCGCCGCTTCCCCTTTTTCGGTTAGCCAGTTTGGCGATTTCGATAGCCTCTTCGACGGACATTGAGGACCCGGCAACCGCCAGCGGGGTGGCTCTTTTCTTCAACTTAAGAGACCTGCCGGCAACATATGCCAAGAATCCTCCGATTGAATGTATACCTTTCAATGGTTTGGGGCGAGGAGTAAAATGGAACCCCATAATCGTGTAGGTTTTGTCCGTGTCCACAATAACAACGGACACGTTTTTTCCGAGTTTAGACATGATTTTTTCGCGAAGTTGGCAAGCAATCTCTTTAGCGTTATCTAAAGGAAGCGCAACGTAGGAGTAGGGGAGGTTGCTTCCGTCGATGGCGCCCTCTGACCCAAACATCAGGGCTTGCATGAAACCGCTCTGCTCCATGGCTAGCTGCTTGTGGCGGCTCCCCTCCTCAGCGGGGTACGACCTGAGAAACTGTATGGTTTTCCATCTTAGGCGACATAGAGGTCCAAGAATGTATGGCCAGACAATCCGCATCCAGTATTTGGCGATGAAGCGTGCAAGGCTGCTGGGTTCCACGGTTTTTTCGTCGATTATGTTGCCTAGCGCTGTGGAGACCGCTTTTTCGGAGACGGTTACGAAGTCTCCGTCAGCAACTATGTCTTTTATGGCTTCGATTATGTCTTTGATGTAGTCGTCTCCCGGCTTCCAGTAATTGGATTCAACCGCACGAGCCCTGTATCTGCCAGCCACTTCACATCACGGCTAATGTCGCACTCTGTTTTCTATGGAGTTACCCAAAATAAATTAGATGATATGATGGTTAACGTCTTTACTCACATTCATTGTGTAGTTGTTGGATGGTAGCTTCTGTCGTCGCCGAAAGCGTAGAATTGACCATTTCGGAAAGTGACGTCCACTCCGCCACAGTCTACACCATTAAGTGTGTATCTCCAATCAAAGGAGGACGAAAACAAGTTAACGGACACCGTAAGCTCTATGTTATCCACCGTTTTTGTGGAGTTTTCCGTAACATCAACTAGGTCTAGCATGTTTCTCACGGATTCCAACTCTGAATCTTCAGTGTACTCCTGATAGTTTTGAAGAAAAATGGTTACCAAGTCACGAATGTTCACAGATGGTGCATTAATATAGTGTGGTGCGCCTTCAAGTATGCGCATGAGGCACCATGAGAGAGTGCCATTTCTGAATTTGAAGAGCACATCTATTGTGCTTGTTTTGGATTCAAGCTTGTATTTTCCAGTTAACTGGGCAAGCCCGCCCAGCCAATCGGGATACGTCAGCGATGTTCCCAACTGGGTCACATCATATTCTGCTACATCTAGGCTAACCACCTCTTCCAAGAAGACCAGCACCTCGTCTGCGTCAGAGCTTTCCTCTACACATCCCCCATACAATTGGGCAAAACAAAGCGCTAACACAGCAACAAGAACCAGAATTGAACACAATCTTTTAGTTAACCGCATCACCCGCCCTCTTCCTCCCCTCTCAGTAGCTTAAGGTTTCCGTCGCCCCACACCCGCATGTAACACAACGCAGGCTGTCCCGGATTATAGGGATCTGCCATAAGATAGCCAGTGTAGAGTTGGCAGTCGCCGAAGGATGATTGCCAATGCGTCTCCTCTGCTGCTGCATCAAGAGCATCGTTTACTGTCCAGCCGTCATACAGTGCGTACTTGAAGAATAGGGATGCAAAATCGCCGTAATCGAAGTCCGCATATCCTGTTTTGTTGGTGAACCAGATGGAATAAACGTCGAAGCTTATGAAGCAGTGGTTGCTGCCGTCAGAGGATGCGTAGCCGTCAGCCTCTAAATCTGTTGTGTCCATCCAAGATGCCAGCATGCCGACGCTGTGACCGTTCTCAGCTATTTCTCCCACTTTGTCTTCTGCTCCGTAGCCGCATGTCCACAGAAACACAAAATCGTGGGTTCCAGAGCTCATCCGGTCATGTATCAGATAGTCCACGATGTACTCTTCTTCATAGCCTCCAGCAGCATAAAGTGTCCAATGCTCCCCAAACGTGCAACCCTCCACATCACAATGGGTGCCTAGGCTGTGCCCCTTATAGAAAACTGCCGTGAAGTTGAAGTTTTCTTCACAGTAACTGACATTACTGTAAACTTGGTCTGGTTGGGTGTCGTTTCCCCAAAAATTTTCAATATAGTCATAGGCACGCGCATCAGCAAAGAAGCCGTAGATGGTGTCGCAGACATCTCTGGATGCGTTGCGTTCTTTTTCTCCGCCCATATACGTTTCGTCAGTGTAGTCCAGAGTGCCCCAGATTATGAATGCAGAACCCTCATTTTTTCCGTCTCCGTGAGAACCATTTTCGTTGTCAATGGATAAGATGAGGATTGAAAAGATTAAGGACACCGAAAGCAACAAACAAAGGAGGGCCAGGGCAACATTTTTCTTCATTTTAGTTTTTCCTTTTTTGTAGATTCTTTACATCGCCAAGTTATCATATAACCATGTTTTTCTTAAAGTTATAAACTGTATTAACATGGATACAATATGACAGAAACTTTGGCTGTTGGCAAATCGGCAACCATTCTCTTTTAACAGTACAGAATGGACCAGAGCAGGCAGACTGAGCCCATAGAGTCAATGGAACTGTTTAAGAATCTCGAAAACGTTATGTTAAGTGACCACAAAGTTGGTGTTTTTATCATGTCTGAACTAAATTGGAAAGCAATCATCGAAGCCGCAGTGAAAGTTGAAGAACAATCCGTTGCCCTTTACACTATGGCGCTAGAGAACGCCAAATACCCATCATCCAAGGTTTTCCTCAAGGAGCTGGTAGAAGAGGAGAGGGGACACAAAAACAAACTTGAAGCCATACTGAACGACAAAAACAAACTTTTGGAGCTGGGTTTCCATGGCGGTGAGGTTCAAGACCTCAAGATCGTTGACATACTGGAGGACACCCCGCTTTCTGATGGGGCAGATTACGAGGCTATACTTGTGTACGCTGCGAAACGGGAAAAGAGCACCTACGACTACTACAAAACGTTGGCTCTTGGACTCAGAGGAACAAAGATGGGTGAACTGTTTTCTAAACTGGCACAGGAAGAACTGGGGCACAAAAATAAGCTGGAGAAAGAATACGACGACTGCGTATTAACAGAAAACTAAACATTATGTTTAGAGTTTATGCATCGACCTTTAACCTTCAATTCTTGAATAAAACCGCTTATCTACACGGATTAACAGCTCTCGTCCTCAGTCACTCTTTTGGTTACTAAACAAAGTTTTATTTCTTTATTCCCCAGTTCTCTAGTTAATACTGTTAAATTTGTTTGGAGTAGTAACAGTTATGGAGCCTGCACAATTTCTGGGTAAACTGAATCTGTCATACCTGAGAATTGTTTTGCGGAATAATCTGTCTCTGCTTGGGATTTTGCTTGGCTTCATTTTGCTGTCGGTTGCTACGGGACAATTCAGCAACTACGATTCACAGTTGGAGTACACCGCCGCGTTGGGTGTGATAGAGTGGGGTTTGCCTTACATCGAGTTTGGTCACTTCATCAATCAGCCGCCGCTGGGCTTCTACATTGGAGCACTGTTTCTCAGATGCTTCGGCTCATCTTACGCTGTGGCTGTAACAGTGCCGACGTTGTTCGGTGCAGGATGCATAGTCCTACTTTACGAGATTGGCAGGGTCCTTTATGGAGCGCGGACAGGCTTGTTTGCGGCAGCCATTTTCGCGTCTACTCCATGGCACATCATGCTCTCCAGAAGCTTCCTCATCGATGTGCAGTGTCTTTTCTTCAGTTTGCTCTACCTGCTGGTGGGCATCTACGCAACAAAGAAGAATTCGATGAAGCTTCTTTTGTTGTCAGGGATATTTTTTGGTGCTGCTTTCCTGACTAAGGCGTTTGCCGTGTTCATGCTCGTTCCGCTCGCGATATTCTACTTTTATGCTGGACCAAGAAATCTATGGCACACTTTTATGGGGGTAATGTTTTTTGTGCCAGCATTAATTTTCACTTACCTTTGGTATGAAGTAATATCGACGAGAGAATTCTATGCTGCCTTCACCCATGACGACTTCCACTACTTCATCACTGGCGCTGCCCCCTCGTACTTTTTTGTTGTTAACTATCTTCTGGGAGCCTTAGGGGTATTCTTCTTGGCTGCAAGCGCTGTGTCTCTGCTGGTTTCTTTTGTGCGCAGGAAAACTCTTGGGAAAATCTTTGCTTCTGATCTGATTTGTTTGGCAACTGTTGTCGCAGTTGTAGGCGTGAACATGTTTCTGGTGATTGGAAAGAATCTGGTATGTCCCTACAACAATCCCATCAAGTATGAGTACCAGTTTCTGCCGCTGTTCTGTCTGCTTGCCGCTTCGCTGCTAAACAAACTCTATTCACTTGACTTAACCGATTTAAGGGGCAGACGAAACAAGCTGATTTTTCTCGTCACCCTTTCTGGTTTAGTTTTGCTAGTTCTGTCGATGATTCAGAACGTTCATGTTTTAAACGGCTATACCACGCAAGATGAGATACGATTTAACGTGGAGGGAGAAATGGGCTACTCCTTTGAACATGCCGCACTGAACGGCGCATCCAACATTTCTTGGACGATTCAATGGTTAGGCTTCACTATCATTGCTTTAAGTCTTCTTTGGGCAAACAAAAAAAGGCTGAAAACGTTAGGCGCCACGCTTCGACAATTATGACTGGCCAATATTCAGCCATCAAAGAGCAGATTGAAGTTTCCTTTTTTCTTCACCCGCCGTTATGTGGGCTCTTCGAATGGGTTCAGGCAGCCGATATTTTCCCGTACATTCTAACACGAGTTCTGTTGCTCTCTTCAACGACACTCTGTGACCAACACTAACGTAAACAGGCCTAGTTCCCTGTTTCGTGACCACCTCAGCGCCTATAACTTTCCCCTTATACTTGAGCGGCGCCCACCCATCCTCAACTTTCTGTTTCACCTCTCCGCACAGCAGACTCTTCGCCACCCCAATCGTTGGCTTATCCAGAAGCAAGCCAAGATGAGAAGCAAAACCCAAGCCGTAGGGATGAGCGAACCCTTGACCGTCAACAATGAAAACGTCCGGTTCTCTGTGAAGCTTTTTTATCGCCGAATAGGCCGGAGGGATTTCCCTGAAGGACAGGAGAGTGGGTATGTAAGGAAAATGGGTTTGGACGTGGGCAACCTGAACTTCAACCTGAGACAGGGTGCTAGCGTCTAGGACAGCCACCGCAGCAACAGATGTGCCCTCCAGATACGCAACATCCACCCCAGCCACGTAACCAATATTCTCAGGCAACGTGTCTTCGAAGATAAGCTTCCTAGAAAGCCGCAACTGCATTTCGTGGGCTTTTTTGACAGAAAACCTTGGATTAAGCTTCGGCAACTCCTACTTGAACCCTCAAACTACTTACGGTTTCGAGCATTTCAGTCTCCAGTTTCCTTTTTAATTGTTTTCTCTAGCTCGTATAGGGAGCGTTCTAGGGCGCTTCTCCGAGCTTCGCTGGTGATGTCGCCGCGGGTTATTTCGATGAGGTGGCGGGCAACGTCGCCTTTTCTTCTAAGACCCTTAACGATTATGTAGGCTTCATCCAGAGCCGTCAGTTCAGAGTAAATCTGTTCCATCATTTCCAGAGTTTTCTCAGCCGCCTCCACGTTTCCCCTCCGAATCAAATCGAGAGTTCTACGTCTAAGCTCCCCAACAACGTCCCCCAAAGACAGCACATAGGGAGTCAGGGGAACACCGATTTCTTTAGGACCCACAAACCGGTCTTCCTGAATCAAGGTAAGCAGTATATGGGCTTCAGCATTCTCCTCAAAGGCGGCTCCAACCGAACCGCTGTAAAGCAGATGCGGGTGATCTTCCGCTGTCTCCCGAAGCTTGACGAAGAGGCTCTTCGCCTCTTGAAGCATGGCTTTCGCGTCATCAAATCTTTCTTGATGAGTAACCTGTATTGCCTGTTTAGAGAGGCGTCTTGCCTTTCGCATGTCCCTTTCAACCTCTTCCCGCACCGTCTCTCTTGCACTCAACTCTTCCTGAATCTTTTCCAGAATCTCCTTCAACGACATAACTTTCACAGCCAGAAACACTTCAAAATGAAGCTTAGGCTAACTTAATAGGCTTTTCCAATCGGCTAAGCAGAACCACCCTGCTATCTTCCGATTCATCCAGTGTATTGTAGCTCATCTCGTTGGCTAGCTGAGCCGCGAACTCTCTGATTTCCCTGTGAGAGGGCATGTTGCTGCCGTCCAATCTTAGCCTCGAAAAGCCCACATGCATGTAAGCTTTCGGCTCCACGTAGGTGGGGTTAGCTTTTCTGATTAGCTGAGCGTAGACTTCGGGATGCTTCAGATTCACATGCCGCGCCAGAGTCAACCTGATCACCGTGGGGCACCTGAAGCTGGGAAGCAACTCTAAGGTTTCGTTAAGCTTTTCCCATGCGTTGGGAATATGGGGACGGCAGACTTTGGAGAACGTTTTCTTGTCAAAGGCTGAAACCGAGATGTACAGTTGAGTGGGCTCCTCGCTTAAACTGGATAGAGTCTCCGGAACTGTTCCGTTGGAGACCAAGAAGGTTGTGAAGCCTCGCCTGTGAAAACCATTGATTAAGCCGCCCAGATGGGGGTAGAGGGTGGGTTCCCCTGCCAAGCTGATGGCTGCGTGCTTGGGTGTAAACGCTTCCAAAAGTTTCTTTTGGTCAGCTTCGCTGTTTGCTTTGTATCCGCTCAGAATCCGTTTCTGCTCTCGGATGCTACCCTCAATTATGTCCTCAGGGTCATCCCATTCTGGCAGTCCTGTTTCATCCCATCTTAAGTCGTAGTCTCCGCTCTGGGCGCGCCAACAGAAGACGCAACGCAGAGTACAGTAAAAAAGTGAGGGCGTCATCTGCAGGCACTGGTGGCTCTTTATCCCATAAAATTTCTGTTTGTAGCAGCTTCTGCCCTGAACTATACTGTTGTAGAGCCATCTGCACCGCTTCACAGCCGAGTGGCTTCCCACCAGATGGTACTTCTGCCTCTGCAACATGCGAACTATTTCGTCGGGAACCAAAGACTGCAACATTTTCAGCCTGCCAATCTGTTAGAAGGATAAAGATTAAATCGTGGTAATAAAATCTACGTGGTGCTGAAAGAGGTGTAAAAGGGTGAGTTACAAGAAAATTGTAGAAATGATTCCTGTTGAAAAACGGGAAGATCTTTCAGACAAACTCCTGAACTATCTGTTAAAAACTAAGAATGAAAAAAATATGTCTAGCAGCATGGCAAAATGCTTCCTCAGCCAATGGCAAACAGGCTCATTCGAAGACGAAACTGGACTTGCAGTCCTCCTTGAGGCAACTGCAACTGTTGAGCCCGAAAAAACCATCGAATTTGTGGAGCAGGAACTGCATTTGGTTGACGTAGCCAAAGCTGTTAAAGAGGCGGCAGCATAGAGGAGTTGTTTGACTATGGTAAAGTTTGGAATAGAGTTTGTTCCCAAGGAAGCTTACTGGAAAACAGTCTATTACGCTGTCCAGTCTGAGAAGAGAGGCTTCGACAACCTCTGGATAACAGACCACTACAACAACCGCAACGTGTACGTCACCCTCGCAGCAACCGCAATATACACCAAAAAAATCGTGTTCGGTCCAGGAGTAACAAACCCCTTCCTCGTCAACCCAATCGTGACCACCCAGTCTCTAGCTTCGCTGGATGAAATGGCTCCGGGACGAGTAGTATTAGGCATGGGCGCAGGAGACAAAACAACTCTTGCATCCACAGGAATAGAAGCGACAAAACAGTTGTCAGCGGTTGTGGACGCCATCGCAATCTTCAGGGCGATGCTGGAGGGAAAAAGCGTCACTTACGAAGGAAACGTTTTCAAAGTGAAGGGCACCAGATTCAACTTTAAACCAAGAGGACAAATTCCAGTTTACATAGGAGCACAGGGACCCAAGATGCTTGAAACCGCTGGAAAAATCGGCGACGGCGTATTGATAAACGCTTCCCATCCCAAGGACATAGATTACGCTGTTGGACAAATAAAGAAGGGAGTTGAGAAAGCGGAAAAGAAGATGTCCGACGTAGATGTCACAGCCTACACGTCTTTCTCGGTGGACAAGAAGCCTGATAAAGCAATGGGAGCGGCTTCTCCCGTGGTTGCATTCATAGTTGCCGGCAGCCCAAACGTGATACTTGAGAGGCATGGAATAGACTTGGCTAAGGCAGACAAGATTCGGGGCGCCCTAGCGAAAGGAGACTTCGGCGGAGCCTTCGGTTCAGTTTCTCCAAAAATGATGGAAGCCTTCTGTATAGCCGGCACTCCAGACATGTGCAACGAAAAGATCAGCAGACTGCTTAAGGCAGGAATAACCCAGTTCGTTGTAGGGTCGCCAGTAGGTCCCAACGTGCGAAAATCCATTGACCTCATAAGCGAGCAGGTAATCCCCCACTTCAAAGAATAATAGAAGAGACAACAGAATCCAACAAGACAACCCAAAAGTTAGCCTCCAAAAAAGAGGAGCTAACTTCCTACTTCTTTTTTTATATGTTTAACAAAATAATCCCGAGTCCAAAAGTGGAGCAGAAAAACAAAAAATTTATAACTTTCAGTGGTTGAAGCATAGTTTGCTGATGGCTTTAACTTCAAAGAATTTTTGCTTTGTATGAAGGACGTGGCACATATTGGCTGAAACAAAATATTGTTCTCCAAAATGTCCTCTATTTAGATGCCTGAAAAGAGCAGTCATCTACCAAGGAAACAAAGTGTGGTGCAGCTGGACCGATGAAGAATGCAATATAGCAAACTGCAGCTACGCCTCATGCGCAAGGAGACAACTGCTGCCTGGCGGGGTATGCGGCGAATCCGTGAAACGCAAAACAGTTGAAAGGAAACCTGAAGAAGAACTCATTCCCTCTGTGAAACTCAAAGGCAAAGCGCTACGAAAACTAGGCGAAAGAGAAATTTACTAAAATTCATTTGGTTGTCTGAAAACAGTTAAGGTATAAAAACTGCTGCTGCAAGAACAGTCGTCCACTGACCATTTTTTTCTCCCTTCGCTGACTGAGTTATGTTACTTGTTTTGATGATTAGGCCGCTGGCTTTGAAGATCTGCTTTTTTTCATCCCAATCCTTTTCAGAGTCGAAGGGAATCCCCATTGTTGTAGCCAACATTGTTGCCGCTAAATCCTCTGCATAATCTCCCGCTGCTTCGGCTGATTGACCGAAGGAATGATGCTCCGAAAGATACCCGTAACTATTCTTGTTTGACGGAATTGCAACTCCAATAGAGGCTGCAATTAACCGTTGTGGCTCTTTAACAGTGTTTTGGGACATAACCGCAAAAGTTATTTCTCCTGGCTGTAGCCGTTTCAAGCCTTGCTCTTTGGAGATCAGTTTACATCCTGGAGGTACTATGCTTGAAACAGTTACTAGGTTACACTGTTCAATTCCGGCGTCTCTCAAAGCCAACTCAAAGGACGTCAACTGCTCTTTATGGCTACCTACGCCCTTTGTTAGGAACATATATTTCGGAATCATAAGGGTCATCAGTTTATAGACTAGGTTATTAGGTTTTCGTTGTTTAAACAAAAAACTCAAAATTATCCTGTGGAGACCCGTTTAACTACGGGCGGTCTATTCTTCTTGAGAACACGGTAACCGCAAAAGGTGCATTTTATTCCTCCACCGCGCAACTCAAGCTCTTCTGTTCTAACTTTAGCGCCACATTTCACGCATTCATAAGTTAGTCCACGTGAAACTTTCTTTGACATCATATAGGCCTCTAAACTGGGTAACCATGTTTCACAGGATTTAAATGTTTTCCATTTCTAAAACGCAGCAACACCAAATAAAGGGAACAAGTCGTTAAACGCGTAGCTGTTTTCTCAGAGATTCAAAATCATCTCCGCCAAAACTTCAGCTCCGTCTTTCAACGCAGGAATTTTGTTGTTCTTCGCCTCCTCTATGGCATCTAGTAAACTTTCCAAAGTGATGTCTGAAAGAAAAGTGGCGCCAACTTTTTTGGCGAAAATTTTTGCATCTGTCTTTCCGACTGTGCGTTTCCACTCTGGATTGAGCACCATAACTGCTGGTTTCTGGTAGACAACTGACTCTAGCGCAGTGGAACCAAAATGGGTTACGATAAGCTCTGCTCCTGCCAGAAGTTCAGGAAATTTTGAGGAGTAGCGCATGATTTTCCATTCCGGATGACGCTTCCTGTAGGGTTCAGGGTTGATTTTTCCGGTTTGCAAAACTATGTTCTTTAGATTGCTTTCGTTTACCGCATCAAATAGTTGCTTGTGTCCTAGTGTTCCGCCAGTCACCAGTATGTAGCCTCCATTCCAAGGCTTAATTTCAGGTATGTGAAAGAGGGGACCAATAACTGTGCCTTTTAACAGCTTTTTTTGCTCAGGCCACTGTAAAGCCGTTATTGTCGAGAAGGGCTGCAGAATGCGGGCAGTTAGTGATGCCCGAGTAAACCGAACTTCTCCTTCGATGTTGATTATTTGTATTCTCTTTGAAAAAGCCGTGAATGCGGGAGGAATACAAAAATTGCTGCCCGTGCTCACCGCAACATCGAATTCTCTTGTTACTTTTTTCATGGAAACTGCGAAGGCTCGGGCTAAATTGTAAGCGAACTCTGGGAGGGGTGTTTTGGCTCCACGAGGTTTTGGTATGTAATCAACCTTACCGAAGCCGCTTAATCTTTCGTAGCTTAGATTGTCTCCTTCTGGAATCAAAAAAAGCATGGATGCCCTGCCTTTTAGCCTCTGAGCTAACGCATAAGCGAAGCCTGTGTGTCCTCCACCACCTGCCAGTATCAAGACGCGCTTCTCTTTTCCCAATAACGCTCAGCCAAGCGAGTTTTTGACTCCAACCCAATATAAAGTTGTGCATACCTCATCAAGCTTGAACTGTTGCCTTCAGATCGTTTACACGGTTACTCATATTCGCCAAATTGTCGAAGACTTGCAAACCTCTCAAAAGCCAATTTTTTGTTTGAGGCTATTTTTGGTTATGTGTTTGGGGCTTAAATGTGGGATATGATGGGTTGTTAGAGCTTTATTCAACAATATCTTAGGTGTTTTCTAGGGCAGAAAATCCGGTGAGCATAATCTTGTTTGAGCACTTGTTGCATCGAATCAATAGGCTCTCTAATGTATTGTTTCTGACTTTTGGCTCTAAGATAGAGTAAACTTCTTCTGTTTCATCGTTAGGCGAAATCTTTGTTCCACAGTAAGGACACAAAAAATCGCCTTCCCCGTCTATTTCTATTAAATTAATTTTATGCGTCAATACCTGCTTCACTTTCAATTCCCTATATATGCGCCGCTAATGCCTTCGATAATTGAGATAAAAAGGGTTTTTGTCAAGAAAGTTTGACCAAAACTATCGTTTGGCTAGTCAAGAAAAATTGACTAGGCAAAATAATCGTTGACAAAATCCAATTTTGGTTAGCCAAAAATTCTTCTGCTTAGTTTTTCAGGAAAAAGACTGTTTTCAACAATGCTCTGTTATTAGGCTCCTAATATGCTCAGAAAAGATTTTGATAACAAACTTTTTAGCTGTCTTATGATGCGAGAAAGAGGGACAGTTTCTTTGTCTTCTGCTCTAGTTTATTATCTGCTGGGCAAACATAAACTGTTATTTACTTGCTAGTTCAGTATGAAATGAGGGAGTTTGGTGAGCAAGGTTACAGTTCCTCATACATCGGTTGTCGAAAAAACGGCTGCCATCGGAGAGGGCACACGCGTATGGAATTTTGTCCACGTGAGAGAAAACGCTGAAATTGGCAAGCAATGTGTTCTCGCCGACTATGTTTATGTGGGCAAAGGAGTAAAAATCGGAAACAATGTAAAGCTTGAGAACAGGGCAACCGTCTATGAGGGAGTAACAATCCAAGACAAAGTTTTTGTGGGTCCTCACGTCACCTTCACAAACGACCCCTATCCACGAAGCTTCAGCACGGACTGGAAAATCCATCCGACACTCGTGAAAGAGGGAGCCTCAATCGGCGCTGGAACAGTAATCGTCTGCGGCGTCACCATAGGAGAATACGCTTTGATGGGCGCAGGCAGCGTAGTCACAGAGGATGTGCCGCCCCACGCTTTAGCTTACGGGAACCCGGCTAGAATCAGAGGATTCGTTTGCAGGTGCGGCAGAAAACTTGAGACCCAAGAACGACATGAAACCTATGTTCTCATGAAATGCCAGTTCTGTAACGAAAAATACAAGATAGCCATGGAAGATTATGCCAGAATAAAAAAGGTAGAGTGAAAGACAGTTGAACCGAAAGATTCCGATTGCAAAACCGAACTTTGGCAAGGAAGAAGAAACTGCAGTAAAAGAGGTTCTGGAATCAGGTATCCTAGCGTCGGGACCGCGAACAAAACAGTTCGAAAAAGAGTTTGCGAAGTACATCGGCGTAGAACATGCGATTGCCGTGACCAACGGAACTGTAGCTTTAGATGTGGCGCTTAAGGCTCTCAACTTGGGTCCCGGCGACGAGGTGATAACTTCAGCCTTTTCATTCATAGCCTCCGGCAACTGTATACTGTTTCAGAACGCGAAACCTGTCTTCGCTGACATAGACCCCAGAACCTTCAACATTGACCCCTCAGATGTTGCCGAGAAGATAACCTCCAAAACCAAGGCGTTAATACCCGTCCACATGTTCGGTCAACCCGCCAAGATGGATGCCCTGAAGGAAATCGCCGAAGACAACAGAATCTTCTTGGTGGAGGATGCCGCCCAAGCCCACGGAGCCGAATACAAGGGACAGAAAGCCGGAAGCATAGGAAACATGGGTTGCTTCAGCTTCTACGCAACAAAGAACATGACAGCGGGCGAGGGGGGAATTATCACCACGAATGACACAGAACTGGCTGAGAAAGCTCGGTTACTCATAAATCATGGGCAAAACCAGAAGTATCACCATGACACCTTGGGCTACAACTACCGCATAACCGAATTATGCGCAGCCATCGGATCAGTCCAACTCCAGAAACTTGACGAATTCAACGCCAAGAGAAGAGAGAATGCGCAGCTTTTGACGCAGGGAATCCACAGGTTGCATGGTTTAACTGTGCCCTACGTAGATAAGGATGTGACTCCGGTCTTCCATCAGTATGTGGTGAGAGTGGAAGAGAACTATCCCAGAAGCAGGGATGAGCTTGCCGATTCTCTAACCGAGAAGGGCATCGGGGTTGCTGTTCACTACCCCATCCCCATTTACAGACAGCCCCTCTATCAGAAGCTAGGATATGGAGAAACAAAGTGCCCCAACACTGAGGACGCCTGCAGACGGGTCTTGAGTCTCCCCGTTCACCCGCTAGTTGACAGAAAAGACATCGAATACATTCTAGATGTCCTGAAGAAAGTTTCCCTCTAGAAGGTAATCGTGAGAATTTATAGAAACGATGAACATGTTGAAAACAGTCCTTTTTCAGAAAAAACGAGTAGAGATTTTGCCAACTCTTCACTATTTGATAGTAGCATATCAAAAGAGCTGTGGATTTCTCAAAACCCGGCTTCATCATTAGAAAAATGTTGGTGCCGTCAGTCTAATTCTTTTTGAGTGATTTTCTAGTGACAATTACTATGTTTTCGTAAATCCCATATCTGGTATCTTTTGGCTTGCTTTTCTCTAGTTTAGCATCAAAGCCTAGTCTAGTCAACATTTCAGTTATGTCTTTGCCGAAATTTCGATAGACAATTATCCCATCCGCTCGAAGGGCATCAGTGTGATATTGTGGTGGGAGTAGAAAAACGTCTTTTTCTCCTGAAGTATCTATTCGCGTTATCGTATTGTTATCCAAGTCTATTGGCACAGTAAAAATATGGAGTCCACCCTTCTTCAGCACACGCCAAATTTCTTTTAGAGCTTTTTCATGATGCCGAACATGTTCCAAAACATCTTGTGAAATGACAACGTCAAAAGATTTATCGGGAAAAGTCAATTGTTGTATGTCTTGACAATAGGTTCTTTCATCCACTCTGGTTCCTAAGGGTACTTCAGGCATCAATGCCGATTTGACGTAATTGCTACTCTTGCCAAGAACATGATCAAATGAATCACGGATGTCGGTATTGTACAGCTTAATTGATTTGTCATTAGCAAACTCTTTGACGGAACGTTTTTTAAAAATCTCACATAATGTCTTTGCGACATGTCTGTTTCTTGAAATACTTCCACAAAGGGCAAACCAGATCATTTCGCAAATATCGATTATCTAAACGTAAAAATACAGTCACCTTTCCACAGAAATGACAATAAGCGGCTTTATGATGCAGTATATTCTTTTCTATAGTTTTTGATTTCCGTAATAACGATACTAGCTTCAATAAAAATCCTCTAAGTGGCTTTTAGTTTTTGCTCAATTCAAGCTCATACAATTTTAAAAATATTGTTGTCTATATTTGATTTGTGCCTGACGTTGTTTCACATCTGTTACTGATTATCTCTGGAGCACATTTTTGATCTTTCTAATTATGGCGTTGGCAAAGTGCTTATTCCGATTTATTCTCTTCGCAAACTCGTAGACATCCATTCTAGAAGAAAAGGCTTTCAACCAACCTTTTAGTATGTAAAACAGGTTAAAACCGACAAGGGTTTTACTTCTGTGATTTTTAAAAGTAAACAAAACCCCAAAAATTGAATAACCCAGCTTGTAATATTCTTCGCCATTTTTAACCCACGATTCTTTAGAATATTTCTTAGCGGGTGGTAAAATAGGTTTTACTGGTGTTTCTACAAAAACATGTTTATCAGAATTCAATACGGTGCTATGTATGACAGAATCCTCGGCGTATGCTATAGGATAAATGCCACCGAAAAGTTCTTTGAATGCTTTAACAGCCAACAGTTGAGCATAACCAGCACTACCAACTAAATCCGCTTTCTGTTCAAGTGCCGATTCTATAAAAGTATCTGGTAGGACCGTGTCTCCGTCTACCCGTAAAATATGGGTGAAATTATCCAAATTAACCTGAGACAAAGCATGACGCATTGCGCAACCCGCTCTTTCACCTGCAAATTGGCGGTCAAATTTTTTGTCCGCAATTAAAATCAAGTCTGGCTTTACAGTTTGGCGATGTATTGAAGCCAACGTTTTTCCGTGTCCGCCTAACGTGACAACAACACATAGTATCTTAGCACCAGACATATTTCTTAAACAACTCCTTCCAATGTGGATTCTTTGATTACAACCTATACAACATTTATGGTTTAACCCAACATCTAATCTTTTTATCTATACTTCCATGATGTCTACTTCTTACACGTGACCCCAATTATATTCATAAGGCAGGTCACAACATTTTGGGCGTTACAATAAATACAATTAAGTGGGCACTTTTTGTTTGTAGTGTCAATCTGCAAACTTGCTGGTTGAGTTGCCCAAACTGGTCTTCCAGAAACCTGCTTTTTGACCTTGTTCAAAGCCTCAAAGTAGGTATTAACAAAGCTATTCTGTAAATAGTATTTTAGCATTATATTTCACGGTAACATTTTTTCAATTCTTCAGAACAGAATTCCAGAAGGTGCCCTGTGTTTAAAGTATGAGCACCGCTAAATTGAGAATTTTTAACGATTTGAATCGCATCTTCGTGGATTCATGATGACAAAGACCCGCTTTACTACAGTATTACCTGAAAATGCGGGAATATTATGCAAATGTGACTGATTGAATAACATGGTGTGCAAATAGTTTTATCCGTAGACAGATTTATTTGTTCAGTTACCTTGAAATAACGAGCAGCAATATATATTTGAGGTTTAAGGATGATAATTAAGGATTATGAAACTAAAACAAAAGCTATTTCGAATTTATCTGCTTTAAACCTTGGAAAATGCTTAATTCATATAAACATTCGGGACAGAGGCATGAGTTTTGTGCTTTCGTGAACTCTTTAACTCTTTCACACTTGATTCAGGAAGTAGACCACAATGAGCTTGCACACCATTATTATTCATTTGGGGGGACGAGAAAATAATGAATAAAATTTTTTGGGTTGGCCCGTTTCCTCCTGAAGTACATAGTGTAGGTGACCATGCGCAGACGCTTGCGGTTGAAAAGTTCCTAAAGAAGAATTTTAGCGATTATGAGGTCAAAATATATTACCGTTCTGAGGTTGACCAATTTTTTAGGGAACATGTGGAGCCTGACGATTTAATTTTCTTGCACAGTGGCGGAGATTTTGGGGACTTGTATCCCGATTGGCACGCCATCCGGAAACAGATTATCAACAAGTTTTCGGAAAACAGGATTGTTCAGTTGCCTGTTAGCGTATTTTATGGAAGCGTTGTCAATTATGAAATTGATAAAATATTCTTTAGTGGACGAAAAAATCTCACGATTTTGTGCAGGACACCTGAAAGTGCGGAGTTTTTACGAAACAATTTTGGTTGTAGAGTTGAGTTTTTCCCTGATTTTGTTTTCAGTCTTAAGGTTCCTGTTTTTAATTCCGTCAGGCGTGGAAAATTGGCTGTTATGAGATGTGACGCTGAAAGCATGTATCGTAAAACTGTTCCTAACAAGTTGCGTAAAGGTCGCCCTTTGCGTATGGTCGTTGATTTCTTGTTGGATTTGGATGCTAAGAAACGGCTTATGAAGGTTTTTGCTGACAACTATTATGTGAAAGATGTACAGATGACCGACTGTGACATTACCGACGAAAACAGAGAACGCGTCATATATGATACTTTACGGTTTTATTCACGTTTTGAAAGCGTGATCACTGACCGTTTTCATGGAGCAGTCTTTTCGTTTCTAACTAATACACCTTTCAAATTTGTTGGTGGCAAAATCAAAAAGAAAACAACCATAAATTTGAGTTTGGACTTTGATTCATACTTCAAAAAATTCAGAAACTTGGTTTTTTCTGACAACTCTTTATCGCCTACTCCTGAGATCGCTGCAAGCAACAGTTTACTTGAATTGATTAAATCAAGAAGGTCAACCCGTAAATGGAACAACAAATCTGTTGAACCCGATACTATCAGACAGATTTTGGAGGCTGCTATTTATGCACCCACAGCGGCTAATTTGCAAGCTACAAGATTTAAAGTGTTGACTGACCAAAAGGACATAGCTTTTGTTTGTCAGAATACAAGTCCATGGTTCAGAAACATTTTGCCTAACAAGGCGATTCTTGTTTTTTATGACATCCCAAAGTTGAAGGTTAAAGATTGGACTGAAAGATTTGTTTGGCAAGATACAGCGTGCGCAATGCAAAATATGATGTTACTCTCTGAATTTTTGGGACTCAAGTCCTGTTGGGCTAGTGTTAATCCCGACCAAGCGAAAAAGATTAAAGCCCATTTTAAGATTCCAAAAAAGCTTGTTTTGACTTGCATGCTGTTTCTAGGCTATAGTGACATTACTGTTTCACTTAAGAGTAAACATCAGGGGCGCTCTATAATGCGAAGCTTCAAGGATGCAGTGTTGGGGGATTATTAGTGACCAAAAGGTTTAGGAGCTAACAAAGAATGCCCACACATCATTTAATGAGATTTAGAGGAAAACAAAATTGAAGATCGACTTGGTTATGTGGACGAAAGACGGGGAAAAGACTTTAGTTCCCTGCCTAAAAAGTATCGAACGGGCTATAGGTCCCGATCAAGTTAACCAGAAAATTGCGGTTGATGCACATAGCAAAGATAACACCAAAACCATTTTGAAACAATTTGGTTGGACGGTTTATGACGCAAAAAAAGTGGGGATTCAATTTCAGGCGAAACAGGCTATAAGTTTAGTTGAAACGCCCATTTTTGCTAGTTTCGAGCAAGACATAATATTGAATCCTCGCTGGCTTCAGTTGGCTTTAAGGCATTTAGACGAGAAAGAAAATGTTGCAGTAGTCCAGGGTGTAAGAGTTTCATTAAACAAAACCTTGAGAATAATAGAGGCTTCAGGGTTAGACAGAAAAAAAAGGTACTCGTCTATAGACAACAATCTTTACAGAACGGATATAATAAAAAGTTTAGATTTGCCGTCAAAATATCCGTTAGGTTTTGATCGGGCATTACAGGATTTGATTTTGAATAAGGGCTTCAAATGGGTAGTAGACGACCAGCTGGTTTCTTTGCATAATAAACAGTCATTTATACAGGACGCGAAAAAAATATATAATGACATAACCCGTTGCGAATACATGCGCGATAACGTGCCCTTTCTTAGGGTGCTACAGATTTTCGGTTTCAGTTGGGTTAGAGGTCTCCAAATGGGTTTACAATCCAGATATCCTCTTGTAATTTTTGCTTATCCATATTATCGTTGGCAAAGCGTGAAAGCATACTTCCGTAACATAACAAAAGAAGATTAATCTGTATTCAAACTTTGTTTGTTTCACAAAAAATCAGGATTACCAAATTTTTGAAACCAAAAAACAGTGAGAGAAACTCGAAAAACCGATTGTTGATTCAGTAGTTAAACGTTCTCTTCGTTTTCTAGTTGCCTAATTCTCTTAAGGAACCTGCTTGTCGGCGGATCAAGTTTCACTTTTTGCTCTGCTTCATCCAGTTCGACGAAGTTGTAGTTTGCCAGAAATTTTGTGACGTTCTCAACCTTTATGCTGTTTAGGTGTGTTTTATTTTCTATATCCTTAAGATAATGCCACTTTTCATTCTCCAGTAACCGCAGAATAGCCTCAGTGGGCACCACAAAGCCTCCTAGGCTTCATTAGTTAGGGGTGAAGCGTTTAAATGGTTTCTGAAGTTTTTTTATAGAAAAAATCTCTAGAAAATTGAAATTCCAAATGAGATAATTGAAGAAATTGTTACTGCTATGGTTTGGAGGATTGGATGCTAGGTCTGGTTTTCTGTTTTCTCGTGGTCTGTGTAGTAGCTGAGTCCAGCCGTTACGCCGGTGGATACGGCGAACCACAGAATCATGGCTGTAACGTTTCCCTGAGTGACGATGTATGAGAGGGCAATGGAGGCACCATGGACAACTGCGAGGATAGCGGAGAGTTTCGGTTTGAATTCTAATCCCAGGGCATCACCTCCAGTTACTGTTTGTTTTCCCACAGCTCGAAGCCTGCCTTGACAAGGTTTTTCCGCACCTCTTCCGGTCGTATATACGGGGTTTCGGATGTGGCGCTTATCTCGGCTAGTCTGATGAGGTCATCAAGTTTGACTTTGGGTTTTTCTGTGCCCCAGTTTAGTCTGCAGTTTGCTTTGTTAGGGTCTAGTCCTGCCTGCTGTATTAGGGGGTTGAAGATTTCTCGTTCGCATTTTCGTTTTATGAATCTTTGTAGTGCCATGACTTTTCTTTCCGCGATTTCCAGTGCTGCTCTGGCTGAAGCTTCTGTGAAGCCCGGTGTGGTAAACAGTTTCGGCAGCGGAGTTTGTCCGCCCAGATAGACTTGGTTGAGGATGTGGTCGATGTAGGCTTCGTAGCGGGCTTTGGGGTCTACTGTGACGGTTTTGACGTCTGCCTCTGGCTTGTTGTACACGAATCTTGCGCCTGCTTTTGGTTTGGTTTTTATGAGTTTCTGGTATTCGGCGAGCTTTTCGTCGCTGGCGCCTGCAAAAATCCAGAGTTCGTCTGGTCCGGCGTATTTTTCGAAGATTTCGGGCATGATTTTTTCTATGCGGGCTTTCATTTCTAGGAAGCTGATTCTTGTTTCTCCGTTGAAGCTCAGTTCTGTTAAGAGAACTTGGAGGACTCCTGTTCCGTATGCTGAGAAGTTAACTGGGTTCCAGCGGAAGTGGATTATCTTTTCTGGAGCAAAACTGGTTTTCACGTCGCCAAATGAATAGTTGTAGCCTGTGACTGCGCCGTACTGGTTTCGTTTTATTGCTGTTGGGTTGTCGAAGCCTGTGAGGGGCAGTATCGTCAGGTTCTGTAAGTGTTCGGGTTCTGTTTTCAGCCAGAAGCTGTTGCCTGATGCCACGATTTCTCTGGCTGCGACCTGTAGCAACTCGTCTAGGTTGACTGTTTCGTTGAAGCCGTCTATGAGCTGCTTTGCTTCTGCGGCGTGTGCGTATTCTTCGTTGGCTGTGGTGTAGAAGCCGGCGCCTACTGCTTGGTCGGATAGGAAGTCCACGAAGGCTTTGCAGCTTGGGTCACGGGTGTAGGCGGTTATTATGTCGTTGAAGGTGACTGCTCGGGTTTCTCCGTAGACTTGTCTCCAAGCGGGCAGCAGAACGCCATTGTTGTTTTGGAGTTTTCCGTAGAATTCTTTGAGTTTGTTTATGACTACGCTCAAGTTTGCTTCGCCCAGTATTGAGAGGAGGAAAAGTGAACTTAAGTTGGAATGAGCATCTATGCCGAGTATTGTTTAGGTGCCAAATTTTTCTTTGATGAATCGTTGAAGAGGGCTATGAAGGCTTGTCCCCTGTCTGTGAGTTTGTAGTATTTTGCTGGGAGGAACTTGTTTTCTTCGATGTAGTCGATTTCTAGGAGGTCTGCTTTGACGCAGTATCTGAGGTAGCGGTAGATTTTTTTGCTGTCGAAGTGGAGGCTGCTGTGGTAGAGCTGATACACGTTTTTTGGGTTCCGTTTGAACATGTTGAGAAACTTTAGGGTCTCCAGCAAATCACAGAATTTGGAGCCTTTCTTGGGTCCACGCCGCATCAACAGCACCAACTAAAAAAAGTGGGTGGAGGGGTATCAGATTTTTTGACATGTTTGTTCTCTGCGGGGCTGGGGGAAAGCGGTTATTCGGCAAGAAGTGCTCTATTGAGGAAACTGTTTCTTCGGGTAGATATATGAGGCGGACAGGCACGTTTATGTTAAAAACTTGGTTGTGAAGGATGTTTTGGTGTTGTTTTGCGGGGGCAGAAACCGTGTTTTTCTTGTGTAAGAACTGTTTTCGGGGGGCAATGTTTATGGGCGTTTTTTGTGCCAGTCTTCGCATACTGTACCCGAGCAGTAATCTTTGCGCTCAAGTTCGATTGTTGAGTGTTCGATGTGATGTTTCTGGAGCGTTTCCTTGATTGCATGTTTGGTCGGTTCGGGGCTTTTGAGTGTCTCATCGTCTAGCACCACATGCGCTGTGAAGACGTCGGTTTCTCCCTCCAGCGACCAGATGTGGATGTCGTGGATATCTATCACACCCTTGATTGCGGTTAGGTCCTTTTTGACGGCTTCGAGGTTGATGTGTTTTGGTACTCCCTGCAGGAGGATGTTGATGGCTTCTCTGAGGTTTTTGGTTACATTGTAGAGGATGAAGGCTGTTAAGCCGATGGTCATCAGGGGGTCGAGGAGATAAAAGTTCCAGAAGTAGATGATTGTGCCTCCAACCAGAATTGCAACCCAGCCCAGCACATCCTCTAGGAGGTGCCAGGAGAGAACTTTCTCGTTTAGGCTCTCCCCCTTTTTTAGCAGAAAGAAGCCTGCGCCATTGAATAGGATGCCGATGACGGCTATGCCCACCATCCCAAAGGCGTTTACAGTTTCTGGATGGAATAGTCTGGGTACCGCCTGAAAGATGATTATGATTGAGCCTGCTATCAGTATAGAGGCGGAGAATATAGCAGAAAAGAGGGAAAGTCGCTGATAACCGAATGTTCGAACAGTATCTGGAGATTTGCGTGCTCCCCGTTCGAAGAGCCATGAGACCAGCAAGGCTATGCTGTCGCCAAAATCATGTAATGCATCGGAGAGTATTGCTAAACTGTTGGTCCAGAAGCCGCCGACAAGCTCCACTACCGTGAAGGCAACATTCAAGAACGCAGCAAAACGAACCCTCTCTTCACGCTCAGGCATAGTTTAAGGTACGTTCTCGATTTGATAAAAACCTATCCAAAACAAGGAGGCAAGATTGAGTCTATACGGATACATTGAAGATTGTGTTCACAAGGTATCCTATCACAAAAGACAAGCCAGCTATGCCTAGGCTGATTAACGCCATCTCCAAGAATCTTTTCTTGAATTCGATTTCTTTTGCAACTGAGACGTAGAAGGTGAATATCAGTATGACGATTATTGCGTCCATGAGTGCTAATCCTAGGCACAGGTAAACGTTTGTGAGGATTAGGTAAGGAAAAATCAGTAAGATGACGGTTAGGACGTAGGCAACGCCGGTGTAGACAGCTGCTTTGGCTGGGCTTTTTTCGCTTTCCTCTGATTTTGTTGAGAGGTACTCTGAGGCGCCCATGGACAGTGAGGCGGCTATTCCTGTGATTAAGCCGGTTACTCCTATTAGGTTCGTGTTCTGTAGTGCAAGGGTGAATCCTGCTAGTGCTCCTGTTAATTCGACCAGTGCATCGTTTAGTCCTAGGACGATGGAGCTGACGTATTTTAGGCGTTCTTCATCTATCATGTTCACAAGCTTTTGTTCGTGTACGTCCTCGTCGTAAACTATCTTTTCTGCGGAGGGAACCTGCTCTGATATCTTTGTGTAGATTGTTTGGGCATCTTGTTCTCCGCGTTCCATAAGTTTTATTCCAAAAGTTATCCCGAATATTCTGGAGATAAGGTAGTACCACCATATCTTGAGGCTATCTGGCTTCACGTCTTTGTTTGTGTATTGTTTCCAGAAGTCGTAGTGCTCCTTTTCGTCGTCAGAGATTTGCTTCAGGATTTCCTTGTTCTGTTCGTCTTTTACGGCTTGTGAGAGTTTGCTGTAGATATAATGTTCTGTGATTTCGTTCTTTTGTGAAGCTAGAATTATGTCTCTTGTTTTTTTGTCCAGTTCTTCCATGAGTAGACTATTGACGCCTAGTTGATTTATGTCTTTTTAGAGAATGAATTTCTTACGAACAGAACAAGGGATAAGAAGAACAGAGCCGATAATATGGGCAGCGTTTGTGATGACAAGCATTCTATCATGAATCCTCCTGCGATTGGGGTGATTATTTGGGCTATACTGGTCAGTGAGTTGTTGACGCCCAGTACTGTTGCGGTTTCCTTTTGTGTCACGCTATTTGCCAGTTTGCTGGTTAGAATGGGTCTGCTGACTCCTGTGCCGTAGGCGAGGAAGATTAGGGGAACATAAACAAACAGGGGGTCTGTGGAAAGTGCAAGGGTCACCATTGAAACTGCCATGGAGACTATGCCTGTTTTCAGCATGTTTTCTTCGGTTAAGGCTCTGAGGATGCGGGCAATCAGGAATGTTTGGATGGCGACTCGCAGTATGCCGATCCATGCCATGTAGAAGCCAACTTGGTCGGCGCCAACGTGGAATTGGGCTTCTGCCAGTAGGCTGAAGTTGGAGATGAACAGGAAGAATCCGGTGTTGAAGAGGAAGAACATGAGTAGGCTGTTTCTGACGTTGGGGGCTTTCATGAATCGTTTTACGTCGTTGACCGGGATTACGTCGTTGAAGCGAAGAGATACTTTTTCGGTTTTTTTTGTGATGGTTTCGGGGAGAAAGAGAAGAACTAGGACAATTGAAACGAGGGTTACGGCTGCTGCAAAGAACATGGGAACCGAGTAGTCGATTCTGGAGAGCACTCCGCCGATGAAGGGACCGAATATCATTCCGGCGCCGAATACGCCGCTTGAGTAGCCGTAGACTCTGGTTCGGTGGCGGGGTTCGGTGATGTCGCTGATGTATGCTTGGCTGACGGTCATGTTGCTTCCCAATAGTCCATCAATTAATCGTGATACAATTAACAGGATTGCGGTGGTGGCGAAGCCGAGGAACAGAAAGCCTGCGAGTGTGCTTAGCTGGCTGAGGATGAACAGGGGTTTTCTTCCGAAGCGGTCGCTAAGTTTGCCTGTTACTGGGCTGGCGAACAGTTGGCAGAAGCTGAACACGCTGATGATGAGCCCTATTTGTATGGGGGTTAGTCCCAGCGATAATCCCAGATACGGTATCAGCGGCAGCACCATGCTGAAGCCCAGCACCTCCGTGAAGATTATCAAGAATATCACGTAGAGGCGCTTGTCAAATGCAAAATCGTCTGCTTCCTGTGCTTCGTTGGGTTTCAAAAAGTTCGACCTCTACATCTATTAATCAGATTAATGGGTTGACTTGTCAAGATTCTGTTCCACTTGCTTTAGGGGGGCGTAAAAACGTTTCTATTAATCAGTTAACTGACAATACAGCAATCTAACAACTAAAAAGTCAACAAACTAGAGAATCAACGAAGAGTCTCTTTTGTTGGCTAAGTTTCTGAGAAACGAAAAAGAATGAAAATAAAAATGCCTACCGAATAAAGGCGAAGAAAAACTTGTTCTTTATGTTATATAGAAAAAATTAAAAAGGAAAAGAAATTTTGTATATTTATGAAACGCAAGTTAGTTGCATTAATAGTTATTATCAGCATTTTAATACTATCTCTTGGCATATACTTCTTTCTTAGCCAAAATGAGTCTCAACCTGAGACCGAACCTGAAAATGAACTTGAGGAACAACCTGATGTTGATATTTCATTTGAATCGAGTGCAGAATTGAGAAAAACCGACAATTGGAGATTTCACCTCAAATTATTATTCAGGAATAACCTGAACAGCACAGTTGAAATATCATGGTTTTGGATGAACACAACCAGAATCGCATATGTTTCTGGAGCGGTTGGGTCTTTAGGAATAAGCTCTAACTTCACTGAACAAATTTTGTTGGGTGGTCGGGATTCTAAAATGGCTGAAATTGTTATAACCGAATTTGGTTTCCAATCAGAACCAAAAGAACTGAGTGGAGAAGTCAAAATAAAAATTGCCAAAATAGAAAAACCACTTTTATTTAATTTTCACATATCTCGTGAAGAAGGTAATTTAGAAAAGGTCACAAACATTGAATAAGTTCTGTATTTGTACATGATTAGAGGCACACAATCAAAATGGAGAGGAGGACTTGTGTGTGAGTTTTTTAGTTTATAGTATTTCGTTTTGTGAGAAGAGGAGTAGATAGAGATAGGAAGAGGTAGATAGAAGAAGAGAAGGGGGAAAAAGATTAAATTTTAACCCCCAAA
>Ga0307434_1000305_pt1 | contig 38006 bp, 19 predicted proteins | sample SalMarWE160220MG_FD_202156 | JGI IMG/M metagenome (GOLD analysis project Ga0307434, IMG submission 202156) | Salt marsh sediment microbial communities from the Plum Island Ecosystem LTER, Massachusetts, United States - WE1603-220 | ecosystem: Environmental > Aquatic > Marine > Intertidal zone >... | reverse complement strand
AGCGTGGCCGAGACTGCTGGCAGATTCTCTCAAGCATAGGTGCCACGTGCCAACAGCAAACGGTAGATTTTGTAGAATATCTCAGTTCCCATCTACCCTTGACCGCCACACCAGGCTAAACACGTACAAATCTGGGGGCTAAATAAGATTGGGTTTGTTTGGCTTTGAATTGGGTTTGTTTTCACCAAGTGTCCAATCCGATATATTCATCGTATCCCCTTGTTATAATTGACTTTATACTCATTTCACCCTACCGCAAATTGGCTTTGTTTTTTCAAATAGGGTTCTTTTTGGACAGGATTTACACGATAAATACGGATTTTTGTGTTTATAAATGATTTTTGCCTTATTTCTTCTATCTTTCTCAATTCTACATTCTAAATTCTCAATTCTATACTCACCATCCCGTTATCTTGTCTACTGTATTCTATTCGTTAATCATTATACGAATCTAAACGGAATAAGGCGGTCTAATTCCAGATAAATCTCCGATACACGGCGGCCATTATTAGTAGTGCGTGCTGCGTATTGCGTATCGCGTGCTGTGGATAGCGTTTTTACCTTGTTTTATGCTTTTCTAACTTCATAATTGGACATTGCCTGTTCGATATTGGATATTCACAAAGGTTATAGCTCCTGGCTCCTGTATTCTTTTTTTATGCTTTTTGGAAGAAAAATATAAAAAACGTTGTTTTTCCCTCTTTTTTGTCTATTATCTTACCAAAGGCAATACTCCAAAGAACGCAAAACTTCCTCGAATCGCCTTATTTTCACGCCGTACCTGTTTTAAATTGATTATTTCGTCGAAGGAAGGCTTTCGAGAATGAGAATTTTAATTAGACAGGGTTACTTAAATTTTAATAGGTGAATGTCCATATTTTCTCCTTCTTAGTTTATCCTTTGCTAGGATTTCTTTCGCTTGATATTGTGTTTTACCTGTTGAAATCGTGATGTTTATTGGTAAAATGCTTCCAAGGATGAGAATAATGTATCATGGGAAAATACAAATTGCGATTTGTCAATTAGAATGCCATCCGGCACTCCGAGTTAGCGACATTGACTTTCTTTGTGAACCGTTTCTACCAAGATTGACGACAGATATGTCGCTTTCTAAAGCAGCGCGGGCTAGTCTTGATGTGGCTGATCTAAAAGAGCTATGCAAAAAAGAATACTTGAAGTGGCATTCAAAAAGACTGAAGACCATATTAGACTTTTTGGCGAATGAAGAAAAACCACCGGATATCGTGGTTTTTCCAGAGGGAGCGATTCCTGATGTGATGTTACAAGATATTCGAGACACTGCCAAAAAGGCGCAAATGATAATCTTTGCAGGTACACATACTCTCCGTTTGACCAGGGACTGGCAGCGTAGGTACAAAAGGCTTGGACTTGACACTCATACAATAAAGGTTTGGGAGAAAGATTTGCCTCATGGGGATTCGCTACTACCAATCTTTCACCGGAATAAGAGCTTTTTCCGAAGGAAAAGTAGTCCTTCAATATTTGAGTTCACTGATGGACAACTTTATCAGGACACAGTACCAGATATAGAAATCTTGACCTTACAGGAGGAAAATGGGGATTTGAATGTATTACCGCTCATATGCTCTGAAGCACTTCAACGACACAGTGAAAAGGATGATTTTCAAATAGCGGCAATCTGCGCGTACGATCGTAACCCAAGGAATTTCGACCATTTAATCAGCCACTATGTGGATAACCAAAAAGTTGTTGTTTTAGCAAATGATGGATTTTTTGGCGGCTCTGGTGTCTTTTTACCAGTCGACAAAAGAAATTGTTCTTGGTGGTGGTCGGAGACAGTACGAGGTCGATTGCCGGAAGGTGACGGTATTATAACAATTGAGGTCGACTTGGACACTGTAGCACCGCAAGTCGGTGTTGTTAACCCAAAGATTGGTGGTACTTTGAAGGCAATTAGTGCTGTGACCTATGAATATGATCATAATGCGGGATTTAGCGCTTCAGAAGAAATTGTGAAGCTGAAAGAAACTAAAGATAACACTACCCAAGCAGAGGTCATAGGACAACTCTTAGAACGAGATTTGCCTGCAATACAAAGAATGAAACTTAGTCATTTACACAGGCTGGCTAAAAACCAAACAGCTGATGAGGTTGCGTGGGAAGTATTTGGAAGAGATTGTCAAGTAGCAAGTTCGGGCGGTCTTAGGCAACTACAAGAGAAATTAGCGAAAACTTGCGCTGACAGACTCACTGAAATCATCAATGTTGGAGAAATAAAGGATGAGACTATCTTAGGGCGTATAGGCAGATATATTGGTATGTGTCGTGAGCGGGTGCCAGCGAATCAAAAAGCTCTGAGTAATACTTCCACGAGGTCGGGAAGAGCAAAAGCAATTGTCGGCCGCCAAGATGAAATCAGAAATCTGATAAGCTTCCTCAACGATGAAATCTTGTTTATTTATCAGATTAGTGGTATTAACGCGGTAGGTAAAACGTCTGTAGTGCAAACTGCCATCGAACAATCAGGGTACCAAAATGTTTTTTCAATTAAGTTAGTCAAAGCAAGCACACCTGGTTTTATATGGGCCTCGTTGATTGCACAACTGGGGTATGCACCGCATGAAGCGCGAGCATTCTCAATTGAAAAAGTTCGACCATTACTTGCGGTTCTACTCCCTCATAATTCAGTACTAGTTATCGAGAACGCACATCATTGTCTTAAGCATCATACTTGGCGAGACGCACGTTTCCCAGAGCTTTTTAAGGGACTTTCTGAATTAATTCGTGAATTCAACTGCAAGCTGGTGATTGAAACAGCAGTGGAAATCCATCTTGATTTCGCACCGACAAACACTTGGAAACTCTATCGACTGGGTGGTCTCAAAGATACAGAAGGCATTAACTTGCTGACGCAGCAACTCCGACGTGTTGGACTGAACCCGCAGCATTATTCAAATCAGCAATATTCGGAGGTTGTGAAGAAGCTTGGTGGACATCCAGGAGCCATTATCCTTGCATCGGAATACATAGAACAGTCTACAATGAGCAAGGTTCTTGTAGACATAAAGGAACGCAAGGGGAGTTATTTAGTAATAGTACGTAGAATAATTAAAGAGCTTAACTTGACAGAAGAAGAGTCTCTCGCTCTCGCCTTGCTTTCGCTTGCTAGGAGACCTGTTCCAACTCAGGTTGTTGTTCAAGCTGCAAAATTTGACGACCTTGCTGTTGTTATAGATCTATATCAAGCGGCATTCATCGAGCGATATGAGAATGACCACATAATAATCGCAGAATTGCTACGCAATTTTGCCGACTTACCACCATTGAACCCCGATCAGGAACGAGATTTCCACGAAGCGGCGGCAAAAGCTTTTGCTTCTTTGGCCACACAAGCTGACTCAGTACAGCAGATTGAATGGGCTGTGGAGAGCAAATATCATGCCTTTGCATGTGGAAAGCCATCGTTGGCATCTCAAGTAATTGAACTGATAGATGGATCGCTGGCAGCAGCAAAGGAACTTACACGGCGAAAAGAATATGAGGAAGCCAAGACAATCATTGAGGGTGTACTAAAAGTCGACAGAGAAGCAGAAACTCTTGAACTTGCTGCACAAATATACGCAAATCTTGGCGAGTGTGATTCAGCACTTACGCTAGCCAAAGAAGTGCCCCGAGAACCAGGAGAAGGTAGTTGGATATTCACTGAAGTGGGTAGGTGCGCGTTGTACTTCAACCGAACCGATGTGGCAAAGAGCGCGGTGGCCTTAGCAAAGGTAAGTGGCATCAGCACCTATGCTTTTATCCTCGAAGGAAAAATACACTTGAAGGAACAGCAGCCAAATGAGGCGATCAATGCATTCCAGAACGGAGTAAACATTTCCCAGAGTGACGGATGGCCTCACTTTTATTTGGGACGCGAGTTATTACGAAAGGGGATAATCGATAAAGCTATTGAGGTACTAGAAGAAGGTGAGCAGGTCGAACACCAGCGATGGAAACCAAGAAGAAACGTATTGGTAGCTATCAGGACGCAACTTGGCAATGCTTATTTACTCGATGGGGACATAGAAAAAGCCGAGTATTGGCTCGAGTTGATTGCTGAAGACCCTAGCCCAGAAGCAGCAAGGGCTTTTGCTTATATTAGAATCAAAGCAAACAAAGGTGTTGTTACTAAGAATTCACTTGTTGACTTGGACCCAAAAAAAGCAAAGGGTCGCTTTGAGAAATGCCAGATTTATCTATTCAGGGGGATATTTTATCTGACTGCTGGGATGCCAGCGGAGGCAAGTGAGGAGTTTCGCAGGGCAAGTCAAGCAGACCCGAGAAATCTTTTTGTTCTGTTACGTTGGTCACAATCGCTTGTTGAAATTGCACGGGATTCTAAGAGTGAGAGGGATCCAGAGATAGCACACGAATGTGCCGAGCAAGCCAAAACTCTTGCTGAAAAAGTCTTGGAGTTCGACCGAATGAATATGGAAGCAATAAAGATTCTCGAAAAGCTTTATGATGAATTTAATATATCATAATGTGGGAGGAAATCTGGAGACACCATACCTTATTTAGGGATAATTAAAGGTGTCCGCCTGCCCCATAGGGGCCTGTCCCATAGGGAGTATATTTTCCGATGAGTTGTGCTTGATAATGACAGGCGTGGCGATTGATTATTGTCCCTGCTTTCGCAGGGATGACAATATTATTTAGATTGCCGCTTTGGCCCATTCGGCTGCGCTCAGGGCAGGCTCTATTGGCCTGCTCCTAAGGAAATAGACGGTTTTTGCAGCGTAAGAATTGAGATTGCCACAGTCGCTACGCTCCTTCGCAATGACATAAGTGTGCTATTTTTTTTATCGAGCCGCTGATAGCCCTGGGGATTTAACGATAGCATGAGCCGGGGAGAGGATGTTAAACCGAGTTATCTTTTGTCCCCGCGTAAAGCTCGTACTTAAGAAGGCGGCACTCGATATTGGCGTTGTAAAATTCAATTCTCCTGCTGGTACGCAGCCCGACCTTTTTTGAAAGCGATGGATTGCCGGTGAAAATGTAGCCGGTATAGCCGGCACATTTCTGCTTGAAGAAATCGCCGATGCGTTTATATGTATCGTTCAGTTTTTCTATTTCGCCTAATCGCAAGCCATATTCGGGATTCATAACGATTATCCCCGGCCCCGGCGGTACGACCGTCTCGGCAAAGTCGCAAACATCAAAATCGATCAGGTGCGAGACTCCCGCGGTCATCGCGTTTTTGCGGGAGGCTTCGACCGCCCCGGCGTCGATATCCGTAGCGATAATCCGTGCCGGCTTGAAACCCGCTTTGCCGCCCCGGGCTTTGCTCTCTTTAAGAGCGCCGGCGCGCATCTGCCGCCATTTCGGCTCGTCAAAATCTTTCAAATGCATGAAACCGTAGTTGCTTCGCAACAGGCCCGGCGCCCTCCTGCCGGCAATAAGCGCAGCTTCTATCGCCAGCGTTCCGCTTCCACACATAGGGCAAACCAGCGGCCCGCTACCGTCGTAACCTGTCGCCATTATGATCGCAGCGGCCAGGGACTCACGCAGCGGAGCTTTGTGCGGCATCTTGCGATAGCCCCGATCCGAAAGCTTGAGCCCGGAAGTGTTCAGGTAGAGCCGGCAGAAATTATCCTTCCAGTAGAACTGCACCACAACTTTGTCTTTATCCTTGCCTGAGTCGGGCCGGAACCCTGTTACGCCGGCAATGCGATCGACAATAGCATCCTTGATCTTCAGGTTGGCGTACATGGAATTTTTCACATGTTCGGTATTAATCCTGCCGACGACGCTGAGGTATTCGGCCGGAGAGATTATGTCCTCCCAGGGCAAATCTTTGGCATTGCGGTAAAGCTCATCGGGGCTGTAGCACTTGAACTTCTTGAGTAAGAACAGAACATTGTACGCCGTGCGTAAATGCAGATTGAGCCGCATCGCGTCATACAAATCGCCCTGGAGTTCAAGGCCCGTTTTATGATAATCGCCGCCCTGATAGCCTAAATCTTCGACCTCCTGCCGGACATAATCAACCAGCCCCGCCGAGCAGGTGATAAGGATTGTACTTTTCTTTTTCGGGTCCACTCGTACTACTCTTTAGATTCGTTTGTTATGACAACGTATTGACAATTATATTATGTTATTGTAGCATTGTTTTTGCAAATCTTAAAAAGAAGAAAGGTGTATAGATGATATTTCTTATCAGGGAGCCACAAAAAAGCAAGGTGAATTATGATGCGAGTTAAGAATAAACGAATGTTTCAGAGCATACTGCTAACATCGGCGATAATTGCCTGTCTGCTGCATGCAGGTTGCAAAAAAGATGATCCGGTCGACCACTCAATTCAGGGATATGCCTATGCCAGTAAAGGCCAATACGACCAGGCGATCTCGGAGTTTACTATGGCCGTAAATGCAAATCCGATGTCTCCCAAATTATACTACAATCGGGGACTTGCCTATTATCACAAAGCCGAATTCGACCGGGCTATCGAAGACTGTAATAAGGCACTTGAGATAAATGCAGGTTATGCCGAAGCCTACAATAACCGGGGCAATGCCTACGCCAATAAAGGTCAATATGACCGGGCCATAGCAGACTTCGGCAAGGCCCTTGAGATTAATCCTGCGTATGCCGAAGCCCACTACAATTGCGGAGTCACCTACGACCATAAGGGCGAATATGATTCGGCTATTTCCGAGTACACCAAGGCGATTGAGATAAATCAAAATTATGCCGATGCCTATTGCAACCGTGGGCTTATCTATGGCAAGAAAGGACAGTACCAGCAGGCCATCACCGACTTCGACAAGGCCATAGAACTGAATCCAGGTTCTCCTGAAGCTTACTACAATCGTACTGTTGCCTACTGCGGCCTGAAAGAATATGACAAAGCATGGCAGGATATTCAGAAAGCACAAAACCTGGGATTCCCAGTCCCGGCAGGATTTCTCGATAAGCTTCGCAAGGATTCCGGAAGAGAAAAATGAATTGCGGATTCTCACTATTTATTTGATTTTATCAGTACGGATATGCTATAATTAGTAGAGTATTTGCAGAGACAGTAAGTCAGGATTGAAAATCAAGTTAAACAGTTTTCTGGCATTTCAACGGACTATCGTCAGTTTATATACGTAAGGAGACACAGAAGAGCAGTATCCCTCTGCTGTTATTAGAGGATTATTGCCCGGTTATTAATTGCGGATTCTCATGTGCCTGAGATGAAAACAATACAGTGATGCCTTTTTTGTTCACCTCAAATTATTGAAAGTTTAACGAGGTGACACAAAAGGAGATGTATTTTATGGCAAGCAGAAGAAAACAGCTTAAGGAACAGATAGCCAGAACTCAAAATCCTGTCATACGGATGCAATTACAGGAGCTTTTGAATAAAAAGGGTCGACAAAATACAAAAGGAATCAAGAGAATCGAGGATGCCCTGGATTCGGTATTACGCCGGGTGATTAATAAGCTGCCTGCTTCGGCCCCACGCGTTTTGATGCTCGTATTAATCACTGTTATACTGTTCATAATATTTATGATTTTAGAGTGCAGAGCATAAGTCGCCCAGCCCCCCGCCATTCCTCGAAAAATCCATCTTTTGTGCAGTTCTAAAAAAATCGAGGCCCATACCGAATAAATCGATATAGGCCCCGCCCTTCGACTTCGCTCAGGGTTAAGAAAGCCTTCATACCGAGCGAAGACGAGGTATACTATTCAGCAGCTTCTCTCGGTTTGTACAGGCAGATGTCATCAAAGAACATCTTGCCCGAGCCGCCAGCGATCGTCATGTTGCCCTGGGTTCCCAGGCCTATTGCGATTCTGTCAACGTTGGTCAGGACTATGCCCTGATCGGCAAAGGCCTGAAGCGGGATGACCCATTCCGTCCAAGTGGCAATCTGTGTCGCGGCCGGATCATCGTAGATCATAACCGCAGGTGTGCCGGTGCTGTTGGAAACCGCTACATAAAGCGGCTCAGCATCGTTACTGCCTATGCCAATGTCCTGGTGCGCCCACTGCCCGGTGACTGAGCCGGATGTCGTGACATTTGAGAATACGGCCTGACATGTCAAAGCGGCATTATGACTCGTTAAGGCCAAGCCAACATAGACATTCGCGCCCATCGGAATGCTCTCTGTGCCCTGGGTGGTCCAGGTGGATCCGTTGGCTGAATGAGACGCTGTAAAGCTGCCGGAAATACTACGCTCCAATTTCACCCAGTACGGAGCAGTTATCGCTGCGGTCGTCGTGTCGACGCTGGTCCCGCCCGTGCCGGGACGCCGCTGGAAGGAAACTCCCGAACCGGGCGTCACACACATCAACGCATGTGCAGAGTCAGAGTCCAGCGACTCGCGAATCATCACACCGGCCTTGGCCCAGTCATTCGTGTTCTCGACGCTGTTTACTCTGCCGATAATCGAGCCTGCACCGGTTAGCATCTTGTAAGCAAAGTGGAACTCGTCGGCCTCAATGCCGTCAACTGCCCAGATATCTGTGCCGGAAGCGGTCATCGTATAGGTTCCAACCGGCCCTTCGACGAAGCTGCCGGTGGATCCCGGATAGCCTCTGAACCACAGCGACAGTTCCGCAACGCCTTCCTCGGTCCAGTTACGCGGGGCTGTCAAAGTCAGCTCTGTCTCCGAATACCTGGAGTAGCCCTGCTTATTGTTGTCGTAGACCAAAGGCATCGACTGGCTGCCGCCGTGGACTATAGTTTCCTCGGTGTAAGAAAGAGTTGTTTCGTCGCCAACTGCAGCTCCGGTGCCGTTGCCGGAGTAGGCCGGTTCGTCGCCATGCGCGCCGTAACCAAGGCCGTCTTTCCAGGACCACCATATCTCATTGTTACCAATGTCGTAATCCTCGAAATCGTCGATTACAAAGAAATCGCTCGTCATGAAGTTCCAGACGTTGCCGGCCCACGGGCTGTTGGGATTGACGCTGTTGACTTCATCGATCCGCCAGTAATAATTCGTAGCCAACAAGAGTTGACCGGGACTATAGTTTTCGTCACCGAGCGCTTTGGATCCCTTGTATTCAGGTGAGCTTTTCGTGGCATTCCTGACGGCATCTGCATCTGAGCCGAAATATACCTCATGTGAAGCGGCAACAGCCCCGGCATTCCAGTTAAGAATCACTGTGGGTTTTACGTCTACCGCACCATTGGCCGGATCCGGGCCGCTGACGCCGCCCTCAGTAGTGAAGCTCCAGACGTCGCCTCTATGCGTAGCCGGGCCTTCGAACTCGTCAACCCGCCAAAAATAAGTCTTTGCCAGTTCAAGTGTGCCGGGCGTATAACTTGTTTGCCCCACGAACATACCGGTCACGGCATTGTTCACATCGTCGAAATTGTTCCCGAAGTACACTGTGTGTAATTTAGCATTAAATCCAGATTCCCAGCTAAGCTCAACATCCAGGTCTACCAATTCGGCACCATTAACAGGATCGGGTTTGAAAGCCTTCTTGGACGGAATCACAAAGCTCCAGATATCACCTGTATACGTATTAGCGGAATCAACCTCATCAATTCGCCAGTAGTAAGTAACGCCTGGCACAAGCCCGTCCGGATAAGGATTTCCGGGAAAGCCGACAACTAAATATGGATCAGCCTGATTCCCGAAGAACGTATCGCCTGTACCTGCAGCTACATCATCATAATTTTCGCCGAAATATACATCATGTGATGTTGCATAAGCACCCGCCGACCAGCTTATACTCGTCCATGTGTCCCGAACTATCGTGCCATCAGTCGGACTTGGATTTGCCGACTTCGTTGACACGTATTCAGCAAGACGCATGACGTCTTCGACACTCGGAGGTACACCTGAGGTATCATATAACCGAACAAATCCCCGGAACTTGTCGCCCGGCAGGTAATGCTTGACCCATGCCGTGGCATTTCCCGCGTCATCCGTCGCCAACACTGTAAAATTGTCGGTTGCGGTCGCGGAGGTCGGCCGTTGCGATGTCCACGTTTGGGTTAGACCCCAGGCGATCCCGGCCTCTGTAAAAACCACCTCGTTGTTGGTGTCCCGCGCTGCGCTGGCCGCGTTGAATCCCAACACGCCGGGTCCCCCGGCATCGCCCCATGTGGTATTGCTGCCGTTCGCACTGCCCTGGTAGTAGAAAGGAATATCCGCATACCACACAATCTTGCCACCTGCATCCAGATATTGCCGAATTGTGCAACTTGAATTCATGCTCTCTGCAACAGTGTCCGGTGCGGAATCTCGACAGAACACAACTACGCTTAAGGCTTTGTCGGCGATATGACCATCCATCCAAGTCTTGAGTTCGGCAGCGTCGAGAACCGTGTAGCCCGCAGCCTCCAAACCATCCCGTATGGACGTGTCACCTCCAGCCCAGGCCGTTGGATAATCATCATCCCAGTAGAGAGCACGATCCCACTCAATAGCCTGGGCCCACACCGTTGACAAACCCAACACTAATACGATAAAGAAGATGGGATAAATCATTTTTTTACACATCGTAATCCTCCTTATAAAATTTGGACAATTGGCTTTGGTCATAGGCCAAAGCAACCAATAACATTTCTTATTTTCCCCCACATCCTTTTTCAACAGAATGATCTATGACTCGATATTACCTCCTTCCTTCCAAAGCCCAATAAGGGCTGCGAATTAGAAACTGAAAAACCACGACGATTTACATAAATATCGTCTGCCCGAAGGCTGGAAATAAATAGACCATTATAATATTGTTTATAACAGATTGATCCCCTTTATGTCAATATAAATTGCTATATTATTGGGCTATCGGAGGCCATATTATGCTTGACAAAACATCTGCTATACAATATTGGTCCTTATAAAACACAGCGCCAAATGAAAGGATGCCATCTTGGATTTTATGTTTGCCGGGCGGCTTTATCAATCAAAAATGGAGGCTTTTTGAGCCATGAATAGACATTATGCCGGGATTTCACGCAAAATAAAGGAAAGCGGAAGAATTTCAATTCGCAAGCTATATTCAATACTTGCTATTTGCCTAATACTTGCAGCAGGCGGCGGAGACTCTACCAGCACAGCTTTAGCGCGGACGAATGAACCTGCCGGGGATGGAGAAGCTGTTTGTAAGACCATTGAGATATTTCCTCTTGTAAGTCAGCACGTTCACGGCTCGACAATCGTCGAGCTGCCAAACGGCGACCTGCTGGCGGCATGGTTTCAAGGTTCCGGCGAAAGATGGGCGGATGACGTCGCGATCATGGGAGCCAGACTCAAGGCCGGCGAAGAAACCTGGAGCAAAACCTTCGTGATGGCAAATGTGCCGGGATTTCCGGATATCAATCCGATTCTGTTCGTTGATTCTCAAGACCGGCTCTGGCTGATGTGGTACACGGTGATAGCAAACCAGTGGGAAACTTCGCTGCCCAAATACCGTATCAGCACAAACTATATGTTGCCGGACGGGCCGCCCGAATGGTCATGGCAGGATGTTTTGCATGTCAAGCCCGGTGATCCGGCCGAACGCGGCATTCAGCCCGGCGACCGATTCGTTAAATCGGTTGAAAGACAAATCAAGGAATATACAGAATATATTTCTCAGAGCAACAGTATCTCAGCACTGTTAACGCGCAGCTTAGCAGACAGATGGAAGGCGGAGTTGCTTGCCAAGGCGAAGGGCGAGGATATGATGCGGAAAGGCCGGCTCGTCGATTCTTCGGGCCAATCGACCGAGCAGCAGCTTGGTTATCCGTATTTCAGGCGTATGGGCTGGCAGACGAAAAACAAGGCTGTGATTGTCGATGAGAACCGGATAATCGTCCCCTTTTACTCCGACGGATTCAGCTTTTCATTGATGGCCATAACGGATGACGGCGGCAAAAACTGGCGGTTCAGTGAGCCGCTTGTGGCACCGGGAAACATCCAGCCAAGCATAGCGAAAAAAGCCGACGGGACATTGGTTGCCTACATGCGTGACAACGGACCCCCGCCCCAGCGTCTTCATGTAAGCACGTCCGCAGACAAGGGTTTGACGTGGAGCCCGGTGATAGATTCCGAATTGCCCAACCCCGGCTCGGGAGCCGATGTTGTCACTATGAGTAACGGTCACTGGGCCCTGGCGTATAACGATACGGAAGACGGCAGGCACAGCCTGGCGATTTCGATTTCAACCGACGAAGGCAAAAGCTGGGAATATACCCGGCACCTTGAGCTGGACACGCGAGGCAGAAATACGGCGACCAGCAGTGCCTATCCGTCTATCATCCAGGGCCGTGGCAATATCCTGCACGTGGTTTATAGCTACCATCATAATGATCGAAGGGATGAGCCGAATAAGACGATCAAATACGCGATGTTCAATGAAGCGTGGGTCAGGCAAGGCGATGCTTCGAAAAGCAAATGATTCATTCTTATAGACACGCGTAGACCGTATCGAAACAAGTCACATCCGCCAACGGACTATTCATGCCGAAGCGCCACAATCGGATCCACTTTGGCGGCATGGACCGCAGGATATAATCCGAAGAGAATTCCGATAGTCATACTGATCAGAAGCGGCACAAGAATTCCCTTCAAGGTTATCACTGTGATCATGCCGGAAAAGTACGTAATTAAAAACGGAATAAGTGTCCCCATACCCAGGCCGATTAAACCGCCCATGGTCGAGAGAACCACAGTCTCGATAAGAAACTGAATGACAATTTGCCTGCGTTTGGCGCCGATGGCACGTCTGATTCCTATCTCGCGCGTACGTTCGGTGACCGAAGCCAGCATAATATTCATAATTCCGATTCCGCCGACCAGCAAGCTAATGCCGGCGATGGATCCGAGTACGATATTGAATCTTTGCTTCGTCGCCTCGGCCTGCTTGATCAGTGCCAGAGGAACGCTCACGGCATAGTCCGTTTTCTTATGAAATTGTTCCAGCATTCTCTCGATTCCCGCCGCGACAGCCTCCACCTTCTTCGGGTCATTCACCTGGACAATAATTTGGTGCAGCTCCACCATCTCGCGTTCGTCTCCCCCTGAAGTACGTTTCGTGAAGATGTCGCCGAAATACCGGCGAGCCACCTCAATGGGAATATAAGCATCAACTTCCTGGTCGGGAATTTGAATGTTTCCTGCTTGCCCGCTTTCGCTTCTGACGATACCGATGACTTCGAACTGGTCGCTGCCCATTCGGACCGTCTGGCCGATCGTGCTCTCGGTAGCCAGGATTTTGCGAGCGCCGAATTCGGTCAGCACCGTAACCGGGGCTTGTTTTTCCTGGTCTGAGGTAAGAAGCACGCGCCCGGCAAGAACCTCCCGAGGTACGAGCTTGAACCATTCGGGTGTAGTGCCTACGATTCTCAGTTCCAGCGCTCTCTCACGAACACGCGAGTCCTTTCGTGTCAGCTTTACCGGCGCGGTTCGTTGAATACTACTGAAACTCTCCGCTATTCTGCGATAATCTTCATAAGTCAATCCGTAAATGCTCATGTGGGAATGCTCGGTGCTTGTGGCCTCTTCCTCCGCGGATTTCTTCGCTGAGATAATAATATTGTTACTGCCGAGCCTGCGAATCTGTTCGAGAGCTTCCTTACTGGCGCCTTCACCGACAGAGAGCATGGCCACAACACTGCCCACGCCAAAAACGACGCCCAACATGGTCAGAAACGAGCGCAGCTTGTGGAGCAGCAGATTCTCGATCCCGAGCCATATATTTCGTGCGATTCGAGTTTGCCTCATTTTGAACTCCCATCGATTCTGTCGATCAGGCCATCCAACATGTGCAACCTGAGATGAGCATGCTCTGCGATGGCCGGTTCATGCGTTACGATAATGATCGTTTTACCGGTTTTGTTCAATTTTATCAGGAGCTCCAGAATCTGTTCACCCGTTGTCGAGTCAAGATTGCCGGTTGGTTCGTCTGCAAAGATGACCTGTGGATCATTCGCCAGGGCTCTGGCAATCGCGACTCTCTGCATTTGGCCGCCGGAAAGCTCCGTAGGCCTATGGCCGACTCTGTCTCCGAGTCCGACCTGCTCTGCGAGCTCCTTTGCACGTGCCGCACTTTCTCTTGCGTCCCAACCAAGATAATAAAGCGGAAGCTCGATATTTCTTTGGACGGTAAGTTGAGGTATAAGGTTAAAACTCTGGAATATAAAGCCGAGATACCTGAGCCGAAACTCGCTGAGCGAATCGTCGTCGAGCCGGCTGACATCTTTGCCGTCAAGAAAATATGAGCCGGAAGTCAAACGGTCGAGGCATCCGAGGATATTCATCATGGTGCTTTTGCCCGAACCGCTCGGCCCCATGATCGCCCAGAAGCTCCCCCTGTTGAATGTGACGTCGACCCCGGCGAGTGCATTGACCTGCTCTGTTCCCATTTGATAGATCTTACGGGCATTCACGAGCTTAACAATTTCCTGGTGGTTTTTGGATGGAGCTTGTTTAGCCATTTATTGATCCCTTTCCGCTCCACGAGGTCTTTGGCCGCCTGCCCCCTGCCTCTCGCCTCGTTCCTGCCTTGAGCCTCCGCCGCCCTGAAAACGCTGCCGCATCGCATCCTTCTCCTCCTGCGACATATTCTCGAAGCGCTGTCTCATATTCTCCGCTTCTTTCTGGCGTTCTTCGGGCGACATATTTTCGAATCGCTTGCGCATCTGTTCCATCTGATCTGACGAGGGAGCATCAGGACCTCCCGGCTGCCCTGAACGATCATCTTCGGGACCCATTGACTGCCCTTGTGATCGCTGCGACGGACGTGCAGTACCACCGTTACCATTAGCTTCTTCGAGTCTCTGATTCACCCTCTGTTGGAAAGTATCGGAGCCATCGGGCAACTCGATATCCCCGCCCTTTGAGCCGGATTCGATAGTACCGGCTCTCAGTGGAGGCGTCATCAAGACAACTTCCCCCTCTTCGAGACCGCTGACAATTCTTACCATCTTGTTATCGTCCAGCCCGATTTCGACTTTACGTTCCGTGTATGATCCGTCCTTGACAATGTAAACCGTCGGTTGGCCTGCAACTCGCAACACCGCCTGAACAGGGATATACACCACATCCTTATACTGCGCAATGATTATTTCAGCCTTACAGCTCATTCCCGTACGCAACGAGCTATCACCCTCTTCCAGATATATATCCGTGGGATAAATTTTAAGGTCCGGATTCGCCCACATACTTCGTGCGTCCGGCAAAGGCGCGATACGATTCACACGACCCAGAAACTTCTTGCCGGCCAGCGCTTCAACCGTTATCACCGCGGGAAGTCCCAGCCGGACTTTTTCAAGACTCGTCTCATGAATATCCACCGCAGCTTTCATTAATGTAGCAGTTGGCAGGTTTATCAAGTCCTGTCGTTCAGAAACCTCAACACCAATATCCATCGGGTCTCGACGGTCGAAAGGACCGCGTCTTCCACCACCGGAACTCGTTGCATAGACCACCATGCCATCCTGTGGAGCATATATCGTCGTTTTCGAAAGCTGATCCTCGGTCTTCCTTAATTTCTCTTTTTGACGGTTATACTCAAGCTCCATGGCCTCAAGATCGGCCTTCGCCCTGATCACGTCGGCTGAGGCTTTGCGCACGGTGCGCTCCAGAGCCATCTCAGCCTGATTAACGTCACTGGTCAATTGGTCGATCTGACGCTGATACGTAAAGTTTTCCAGTAGATCGAGGTTGCTGTTCGTCACATCCCGCTCAAGCTTTCTCCGCTGGACCGATAGTTTATCTGCAAGATACTCGGTCTCCGAGAGATATTTCTCCTCATAGAGCCTTTTGGACCAATCATTCACATCCTCAGCACGTTTCAGGTCCTCTTCGGCCAGACGGATTTTAGCCTTCATCTCATTGACGTCTTTGGGGTAAAGCCCGTCCACATACTGCTGCAAATCCTGCTTGGCGAATTTCAGAGTGAGCCTGGCGATGTCGATGTCACTTTTGGCCTGGTTTTCAGTAACGGCAAGGCTTTCCGTAGCCCCGATATAAGAGGCCTCGGCCCGCTTAACCGCAATATCCTGGTCAATTATGCGATCTTTAAGGGTACTGGCGTCCAGTTCGACCAGCAAATCTCCCTTTTTGACTAAACTACCATCCGGAACGAGGCTGACAATAGATGTTCTTCCCTCAACTTCGTTCCTGAGAGTTATCTGCTCCTGGGGGCTTATAGTGCCGGACTCCAATACGCTGATTGTCAGAGGGCCTCGTTTGGCAACGAAGGTAGAAAAACTGCTCGTTGGATCTTCTCGCCCTTGAACCACTTTGAGCCAAATGAAGAGCAGGACAATTGAAGCGAGCGCCACAACGATGCCAACCGTCCAGAAAGACCTGAGTCCACGACGATCATTTGCTGCATTATTTGACATTACTGATAACCTCCGGCGAGAATTCCCGCCATAAACCTTGTTCGTTTACTTTGAGCAAGCCCAGATCACGCTGCAGTTCCAGTTCCGTGATGCGATAATCTACGACGGCCCGAGTCAGGGAGTTCTGAGCCGATAGAAGTGCGTCCTGGGACTCCAGCAAATAACGGATCTCCGTCCTGCCCGCTTCGAGGAAGATTGTGTTGGCCCGGACACGCTTTTCCGCAACCACAACCGACTGAGCCTGAATCTTAAGGCTTTCCCGGGACTCAAGAAGGGTTCGTAATTCGCTGCGAATTGATAACTTGATTTGATCTTCAAGCGATTGCACACTTCTTGTTGCCTGCTCCAGACTAAGCAGGCTGTTACGGTATTGATTCCGCTGCAAGGTTCTTTCAACCGGCAAATCAAGCGTAAGCAGGGCCCTATATTGGCCCCTGTCGAAACGCAGGTTGCCGTCTTCATCGGTATCCTGGACGCTCCCCGCCCCGCCCAGAGTCAATCCCGCCCGAAGGGCATCAGCTTTGACCACAACATCTCTCTGGGCATCGTAGACCGAGCCGATGGACTTCTGCAAATCCAGCCGATTCTCTAAAGCCAGCTTCACCGCCAGAGACTCGTCTATCTCCATTGGTCCTGCGTCTTCATAACTTGCAGGGATTAACTCTATAGGAGCGTCCGCGGGCGGAGCTGTTTCGGAAATCCCCTGCACGGAAGCTGTTCTCATCTCTTCGAGTATTGTCGAGGCGCGGCTCCGCAATTGCAGAAGGTCGTTCGGATCCAGCTTGATTCGAGCGTCAGTCGGAAGACCGATGGTATTTTTGAACGAATCGAGATTGCTCTTGAGCTGCTCCTGTGAGGAAATCCAGCTATTACGAGCCCCCAATTCCCGCTGGATCGCCTGGTCAACTTCGATTTCACGGATTCGACCTGCGTCGGCCCGCCTTCGCGACCATCGTGAAGATGCGACCGCACTGCGATAGTTGTCCTCCGCGTTTGATACCCCGTCCATCTGACGCAGCACGTTGAAATACCCCCGGGCAACGCTAACAGAAAACGTCCTCTTATAGCGTTCGAAATCCCAAAGCCCGTAAATCACATCTCGCTCGGCCTGAGTCAGTGGTTCGCCGGCAATATGCACACCCGAGCCTCTCATCAAGGGAATGGATACTGAAGCATCGCCATTCAGTCCCATGGATGATGCACGGCCCTGGGTCAAAAGATTCATCAGATTGATCCCTATCGACGTGCTCATGTCGATTCCGTTTTTCAGGGTACGGCTCACACCCCCTACCGCACCGGTGTCCAAATTGGTGACCGTGGTATCCGTGCTAAGTTCGCTGTCCGCACCGGCATTGAATATATTTTCGAAGTTGTGACGTGTCAGATCGAGGGCCAATGCCGTCCGAAAGACATCTTCTTTGCGAGACTGATATTCCAGGCTGTTGCGGGCGCCCACCTGGAGTGCCTGTACCAGCGACAATTTGACAGACTTGTTGGGCTCGATTGGTAAATCTTCCGAACTGCCGGATGATTTGGCCTGCAAATAGTCCGGATCGGGCCAGTGTTCGACGGGCTTGAGCCGGTCCGTTCCGAGTGAAGCCTCGGACGAAACAGCTAAATTCTGCTGCTCAAGCAAACGACGGCGAAGAATATCGCTGGGCCTCTCAATGCTGAATGGCTCGGTTTCTCCAAGTGCCTCTTTTTGCTTAGCTGTTATAATCTCAGCAGCAACTTTATCAGCCTCGCTGCGATGCTCAACCGGGGATCGACATCCCAAAGGAACAAGGACCAACGAAACTAACAGCAACTTTATTAAACAACACTTACCATGGCATGTTCTTAGCCCGTCTGAGTTCTTTCTAACTTCTTGCCACATAAGCACCTCTATATAAATCAGTGTCCTATCCGCTTTGAGGAACACCTGATCCTGCCGTACAGTTGTTATTGCTTAAATTCAGGCCTATGATATTGAAATTCCCAAGACAAAACTGCCAGCAATCAGTTTATTTCAGGAATATGCTGCCCAATATTTACGCAGAAATCCACATAAAATCCACATATAACAATGCTTAAGACGGGCCTTATTTGGATTTTATTGCAAAAAAAGGATTTTATTTGCAGCAAAATTCAATATCCAAAATAACATTGTTTTTCGACGCTGTGTTTGTTAGAGTCAATCGCTCAAATGGGTGCTGTATTCGATAGTTTCGGACCACGCTTCGGATTTTCTGACGCTCTGAAGCCATCTGAACTAAGGATGATGGGTCTTTAATCTTTTCAACGAGGCTCTTATGAGTAAAAAACTGGTACTTATAACGGTTTTCGGCTTGTTTTTGGCAATTCCAACCCGGGGCTCGGATTGGCCCCAATGGCGAGGTCCCGCCCGGAATGGCATATGGCCTGAAAAGGGCATTATCCAGAAATTCGATACCCCACAGCTTAATATCCGGTGGCGCGCCAAAATCGCCAACGGCTACAGCGGGCCAACAGTCGCCGCCGGCCGGGTCTACGTCAGCGACCGCGTAACAACCCCGACTCAAACCGAGCGAGTTCACTGCTTCGACGCCATGACCGGCACCAAAATCTGGTCTTACGAATATGAATGTAAATACGAGAAAATCGAGCACCGGGACGGCCCCCGCACTTCGGTCACAATCAACGAGAACCGTGCTTATTCGCTCGGCACAATGGGGCATTTCTATTGCTTCGACGCCGCGACGGGAGACGTCCTCTGGAGCAGAGATCTCGACGCCGAGTACGCTATCAGAATGCCCACATGGGGTATTGCGTCTTGCCCCATTGTCGAAAACAATCTGGTGATAGCACACATCGGCGGCAAAGACAACGCCAGCATTGTCGCCTTCGACAAAGCCAACGGAAAGGAACAATGGCGGGCCCTGAACGACCCTGTCTCATACTCGGCACCTATCGTCATCGACCAGGCGGGCAAACGCGTACTTCTCTGCTGGACCGCCGAGCGGCTCGTCGGCCTGGCCCCCGGAACCGGTGAACTCTACTGGCAGCACGAATTTACGCCGGGCCGCATCAGCCAGAACATCGCCAGCCCGGTCTTCAGCAATAATTATCTTTTCGTCAGCAGCTTCTTTGACGGCTCGCTCCTGCTCAAACTTAATCCCGACAAGCTCGCCGTCGAAAAAGTCTGGCAGCGCAAGGGCCTCAGCGAAAGAAACACCGACAGCCTGCATTGCTGCATATCCACTCCCATCCTTGAGGGCGATTACATTTACGGCATCGACAGCTACGGCGAACTTCGCTGCCTTGACCTGCTTACCGGCAACCGCATCTGGGAGAATCTCGAAGTCGTCCCCAAAGAACGCTGGGCCAACGTTCACCTGGTGCAGCAGGAAGACAAGGTCTGGATGTTCAACGAGCGAGGCGAACTAATCATCAGCAAATTATCGCCCCGCGGTTATCACCAAATCAGCCGCACGAAGCTTATCGATCCGACAGAAGGGCAGCTCGGTCAACGCGGTGGCGTCTGCTGGTCCCACCCGGCATTTGCCTACAAGCACGTCTTCGTCAGAAACGACGAAGAACTTATCTGTGCCGACCTCTCGGCGAAAGAATAAATACCGGTGCCGGCGAGAATCGTTTTTCAGATTCGCCGTCCGGATTATGACTTGCTCGCTTCCGCTGTACCACCATAGGCACCGATATTTACGACACCGCCGTTAGGGGACGGCTCAAGATATACAGGAGTGCTCGTATCACCGGCGTCAATACAGGGGCTTGTCACCTTATCGCGAACCCAGCTTTGGCTCTTCGGGTCCCAGCGTCCCGTTTTGGATGTCAAATGATAATCGCCGTTATCAGGGTCAGCGAAATGTGGGTCGGCATCAATATTGCCTTTGCCCGGCCAGAGGCCTCTATCGGAGCCTCCCCGGACATTGCTGTAAGTGACATTGACTATAGACTTGTCGTCAATGAATATTTCGTCGCCGTCATTCCTTAGGATGCAGTTTGCCACTTGACAAACGCTGGGAGATTGCGAGTCGGCGTCATCCGGATTGCATGCCAGGGCGCTGCCGCTGCCTGCTGAATTTCCGCCGAACGTACAATTAATCAGTTTCGTAGTACCGCTGTTCGAGTTGCGTATCGCCCCGCCGAACGTCGCCGCCGAGTTTTCGACGAAGAGGCAATTGGTCAGGGCCGGGCTGCCGGACATGTTATTGCGTATCGCCCCCCCGCCACCCTGGGAGACAGAGTTTCGAATAAACTCACAATACGTTATCGCCGGCTCGGCGTATCGTCCCAAATTATACATCGCACCACCGTTGTGGGTGGCCGTGTTGGCGATGAACATGCAGTCGCTTATGACCGGCTTGCACTCGGGCTGCTGCCCGCTGTTGTAAATTCCGCCGCCGCCGTCCGCGGAGTTCTCACTGAACATGCAGTTGGTTAGTGTTGGGCTGCTCTCAGTGTAAATCCCGCCGCCGAGGGACGCCGAGTTTCCGCGGAACGTGCAATTGGTCACGGTCGGCCGGGCATAGTCCCCGCAATAAATACCGCCTCCCATCTCGTGATAGCCGCCGGTAATGGTCAGGCCGGCCAAAACCGACTCAGGCGTCTCGTACCGATGGAAATCGAATCCACGATGGGGACTCTCGGCGGTTCCTTCGCAGTTTATGATTACAAGGTTCGGATTGTTCGGGTCCTCGCTGCGGACGGTAATCGCCTTGCCTTTGAAATCCAGGTCCCGGTTGCCGTCGCCGCTATAGGTCCCCTGCAAAATAACCACCGTGTCTCCCGATGCAGCGGTGTCGATCGCTTCCTGTATGGCGTCAAATGGATGTATAGCCGAGCCGTCCTCAAGAGAATCGGAAACGGCCGGATCACCGGGGCCGGTGTCACCGGGGGCATAAGCATCCACATAAATAATGTCAGGCGAGGGAGAAGTCAGCACGGTATCGGCATAAAAATCAACGCCCCAGCAGTTCCCCACCATGGCCGAATCGTTATCCGAACGCAGCGTCCGAACCGTCTGGCTTGAGAATACGTATCCGTCCACCGTCGGCCATATCGTATAATTTGTATTCGAGTTCAGTTTCTCAAGAGCATATATCCCTCTGTCATCGGTCCATACCATAAGAGGCTCACGCCCTCCCGGCTCGGCGGAGACTTTAGCGTTGGCGATGGGGCTGCCGTCATGATCCAAGACTCGACCGCTTATAATCTCACCCGTACCCGAAGTCATAATGTTGTAGATACATCCGAAAACAGTCGTGTATTTGCTGTTTGCCGCATCAATGTTCGGCAGATTATACCAAACGTCATCGACGCCGTACCAACCCATATTCAGGTGGTGATACATAGTCGAAGACTCATACCCGTATCCATCGCAAATGACAGCATGCCCTGTGTTCGGATCAAAAGGATGTGAAATCGCAAGGATAACAGGAGCTTTCGCGTCGAGATTCGGATTGATCATCTCAGTCATAGTCTCATGGATATTCCGGTCGGAATCATGTCCCAGGATTGCATTGTCGTATTGGAAGATGCTAACCATCGCATCCCTCGCATCGGGCATCAAAGCACCCGATCCGTCAGAGTCATAATACGTCTCGACAGCGAGGCCGGCATCATAGCAAATGGCCCCGATGGCCTGACGCTGGGACTCTGTAAGTTTGCCGCAATTGTCTTCGGGCCTCAGCGGCATATCGCTCCATTTATACGGCCCGCCGAGGCTGTCGCCGCCACGGCTGGATGCGTTTTGCCCCCTTTCTCCGCCTACATGGATCGCAAACTCTTGCACGCCGATCCGCCCGGTCGGATACTCGTAGTAACGCATAACCTGGGCCATGGTCGTCGCGACACAACCGCAGGGATAATTACTGGGAGTGTAATAGTTATATAAATTATCGCCGCAGGATTGTGTCTGGCCCCATTGGCTTTGCAGCAGCGGCAGCACCCGAATATCGCCGAGGCTTCTCAGGCTCATCAGGCCGAATCGGCCTTCGGAATCCTCCGCAAGGTCGATAAAACGCCGCCACTTGCCCTGGGGGCTGCCGGCCGCCTGCGTCTCGGCCGTCGACTGTAGATGGTACGTATTTCGAACCGCTTCGAGACGCCCGCCAAGGTCGCCGGTAACTAAGGCCACCAGCGGATTCTCAAACGAAAGGTCGTAAGTCCCTTCAGCGGCGAAACCTATAATCGGCTCAATCCGGTTGTCCGCTGAGACTATCACATACCCCGACGGCTCCAAATTAACGATGTAATAAGTCGGCCTATCCGTATCATCAGTGTAGGTCTCAATATCCCTGACCCGCCGGCCGAGAGTCGCGCCGAGCGGCTGCGGACTTTCCTTGAGCCAGCCTGAAACGACCATTTCGGCCTCATATTTGGTTGTCTGCCGGGCCGATAAACCGCTGCTGAGCAGTAAAATCGCCAAAACGGCTATAAAAACAATGCTGTTAAATTTCATCTGGTCTAATTCTCAAGAAATAGTCGATTTCGGCGGCGACCCTGGTGCGCAGGCAAACCGCTGCCGTACGAAATGCTCTACCTCAACCATACTGAACAACGCACCCTTTCACTGCTTTGCTTTCCATAAAAACCGGAAAACCATCATTATTATACATTTTAACGCCCTGAATTCAAGGAAATAATATCATTCCCGCAACAACCGCCGGCTCTTTTATAGTTCCTGTTGCTTAAACAGTATTTGTCATTTCCACGGAAGCGGGAATCCAGCTTTTTCGCTCTGAACACTGCTTAGGCATGGATTACATCGTCAGTTTTCGTTTTCCGCAATAGATACTATATAGCCGTTATTTATTAACTTTCCAAAGATTATAACAACCGAGCCACCCCTTCCAGCGCCGATACGTGCTCCGGAAATTGGCTTTGTTTGGCTTTGATTGGCTTTGAATTGGCTTTGTTTTCTCACCGTCTCAAAGCATGAAATTCTTCATAATCACCTTTCATATAAGACTTTGTGCCAATTTAACCCTACCGCAAATTGGGTTTGTTTTTCAAATCGCCCCGCCGGGAAATCGCTGATTTCGCTGATTACGCGGAAGAAAAGAAATAATCGTAAATCGAAAATCGTAAATGTCAGGGTTCTTCATTCTCAATTCTAAATTCTCAATTCTACATTCATTATACGATATACGAATTTGTTGTGTATTATACTAAAATTCTGCCGAAAATCAAGCATATTCTAAATAAATCTCCGTGAGACGGCACTCTTTTCTAATTTATATTGCCTTGTGGCTTATGACCAGAATGGCCGGGGTGATTGTGAGCGAGAAGGATTTGCCGGGAACATAAACATTATCCATCTTTGAAAACGACAAGAGCACAATGGAGAATCGATCATGCCGCTTAACGGATCACCATTTGGATTAAAGGAAAAACACGGATTTTTTCAACAGCCCCACTGTCCCGAGTTTTCAATTTCTGTCTATTTCTTATGCTCGTCTATCAGTTTTGATATTCTTTTATCATATTCCGGATTATTAACGTATCCATCATCGTAATACCATAATCCGGTAAGAAGTTCTCTGTCACCATATTTGAAATATCGATCTGGCTCTTTGTAATCTTCCGGGTAGATCCGCACCCCAAAATGGTCCATACCCCCATGCATCTCCAGCGTCACATAGCCGTCATAACTTATGAGACAGCCACATTTAAGGTCCCGGATGGCTTGCGGAATCTGTACTCCTTCCGATACACCGAATTCGCCGAGAATTCTCGGCCCACCAGGACGTGGATTCAGACGATCTTTGGGAACCTGGCTCAGGATTTCTCTGCCTGCATTCAACAACGCCTGATGGTCTGTATTGCACAGCAGTAGCACACGACGGCGTTGTGCCTGACGTATCCCATGATCCCAAAGAATTTCAAGTACGAAAGTACTCCGGCTCAAAAACAAAAAGTAGTAAACAACCAGACCAAGGAGCATTATGGGGACTACAATCCCAAGAGCTATTTTCCATTGCTTCTTCATCATGATATCCTTTCCAATATCCACAGCCACTCTCAAAGCGTACAAGTATAGATAGCATCTAATCTATATTATACTACGTCAAGTCTATCTTTACGGGTTTTAATAGGGACGAACCTTATCACTCATTGTGACAGAGACCATCGAGTTGCTTGAAAGCCTATTATAGTAGTTACTGCCGAGCCGGCTACCATCAATCAAAGTCGTAAAGCTTCTGTCCATTTTGGATTGCCTTGCGATTGCGCGCTTCGGCCTGTTGACGCATTGTATAATTTTTCTGACGCTGCTGATCGACAGCGCATGCTTCGAAGCCCGGCATGTCCGCCCGCGGACGCTGCTGCAACATTATTCTGCCGGATTCGATGATTGCCAATGCTTCGATATACCCGGGATGGTTTGTGTCCTCGAAATTGGCTAAGCAAGGGCTCAGCCATGGGCGGTCAAAGCTTAATTGTGGCCCAGTATTTGTATTGTGAGCGGCCAGCTTTGTGAATGGCACGCCTGTTAATTCTGTGAGTCGTTTGAGCTGTTTGTTATCGAGTGGACATCGGCCCGCCAGATTATTCGGATAGGCACAGTCGTAGCGAGGATAATACGTTGCATTGAGATCGATCCAGGTTACGATACGCTCGAATTCGTCACTACTAAGCTTCATGTCATAATGCCCTTCTCGAATAACTTCGACAAGCTTACTCGCATGAGAACCCCATGAATAGGGCTGCTGGATATCGGATGGCCCGGCGCCAATGGCATTGATATACTTCTTTCGCCACAATTCGTTATAGGAAGCATTGAACGTGTTAGTACGGTCGCCTGCCAGAATGAGCTTACTCTCGGCCTCCTGGCCGAAGTCATGGCAGCTTATACAATGCTTATCGAAAACAGGCTGCACCTCGCTTGCATAGTTAAACAATCGCGGCTCTCCCTTCCAACCATTTAGTTTGCTCGGCTGCCGCTTCAGAGCTATCGGTATTTTTTCGCCAAACTGCTTCGGGCTCTGGCGGCGATTTTCATGGCATCCAACACAACCTGTCAACTCGCCGGACTGGACAATTGTTCCGCTTCGCATGGACTGCACCATCATTTTATTCGCATCGAGAAGCTGGAAAAAGATGAATTTATCAGAAGGCACCTCGAAATAAGCAGATCCGTCTTCGGCCACCGGCACTGTGCCGAGAATACGCTTGTTCTCGAAACTATGCCAGTTCAGAGCCGGACAATGCACGCCCTGCCCACCCCACTCCGCGTATGTCCAGAAACGCTTTTCAGGCGACTCGACCACACGCAGATATTTAACGGTTCCGGGCTGCAGCCCCTCCATATGTGTCCCCTCATAAACGTTTAGAATATACAAATACCCGCTGCGGTCCTCGAAGTCACGGCGTAACGGGACGGTCATCGGTCTTGGCCGCCGAGACACCGGCATAGGATCAAAACACCCGGGCTCCTCGACGTGCAGCAAAACCTCGTTACCGAAAATATCGAGCAGGTAAATCCCCATCTGCTCGCCCTGGCCGGTCATCCGCGAACAGAGAAAATACTTATCGCTCAGCGGATAAGGATCTTCATATTTCGGATTCACTTTTGTAAACTCGTCAAATCCATACACGTCCGGCCTGGGACCCGCTTCAGTCACAAGGTTGACGGCATCCGCAGCCCATGTGCGGACGACAGGCTTTCTGCCGTCGATGCCCAAACGCCGATCAATAATAGCAAGCGCTCCCCACGGGCGGTCATGGCAGGAGCCGAAAATACACAGGACATTCTCTGTTCCCGGGATGGGCCGGGCATCGATCACACTCCCGGGAGACCACGTATTGTTGCCCCAGTAAACCGACTGGTTTGTGCCGTCCGGATTCACCGTCCAGAGCCCCTGGGCGTCCCCGAAATTGCGATCCACGTACTCCCAGCGATCGTAGAGTATTCGTCCGTCCGGCATAAGCGCCGAATGCCCCTCGTGCAATGTGCTCTTTCCAATCTGATGGATGTTAGCTCCATCAGCATCCATTCGAAAAAGGTTGCCCATAATGTGACGGTTACACATGCAATATTTCGGCTCACGCGTCGAAGAGAAAACGATGCTGTCATCCGGCAGGTACAATGGATCAAAATCCGCCACGCCCGGCGCGGAGGTTAACTGCTTTAGACCTGTGCCATCGGCATTAATCTGGTAAATATGGTAATCATCCTCGATATTTTTTCTCATGGAAAAGACTATTTTCCCGCCGGCGAAATGAACTTCCGGATCGCGCAGAAGACCCTGGGACGTTTCGATTAAAGTTGTGATTTCACCGCCTTGAGCAAAATCTATCGTTTTCAGTGCGCCGCCGCCCCGAAAGTTATTTGTGTTGATCTCTCCGGTCTTGAAGATTGTGGCGGTGTTGTGATGGTCGCTCTTGTACTGCTGGCGCACGACAAAGAGAATCGGCCGGCCGCTGACCAGCGGGTTGGCAACGAGCGCTTCGCGCCGGAGCGATTCGAACTGAGCCTGATTTCCCCGCCGTTCGATATTGCGCAGTCTGGTTAGATATTCGCCGCCTTTCGGATATTTGTCGCCGAAGGTCCTCGTCAGATCTTCTATCGCCGCAGTCAAAGCCGTGGCTTCTTCGGCAGCGACTTGAGCTTTGCCGGCAGCCGGCCGGCCCAACAAAAATACCGCTAAAACAATCGCAAATACGCCTCGAATATCAACCGGCATCTTTCACCTCAACAGCAGTTCATCAATATCGTAAGATTCATCTTCCACACAGGATACCAGATCCACGTGCAAATTTTAAGTCTTTTTAGCCGACAAATTCGCAGGGTGGGCCCTGCCCTGAACAAAATTGAAGGGATAGGTTTACTATTGACTACTGATTCCCGAATTAGTAAAATAGAAAGGATGTTCTTAAGGAGAATATAGTGATGAAGATAAATCTCAGAACCGTGCTATTGCTGGTCGGCGTATCTTTGATTGTATCCGGCCCCTACGCTTTGGCCCATACCGATGTTACAGCAGAACAGGCACGAGAGCTCATTGATTCTACGGATGATCTGATTGTTATCGACGTCCGGGAACCATCCGAATACTCTGATACCGGAGGACACATTCCGGGAGCACTGAACTACCCGTGGAATTCAGGAGTGCTGCAGGCCCTATATGAAGAGCTGCCCACGGATGGTCTGGTCTTAGTGGTGTGCGCCAGCGGATCTCGAAGCAATCGGGCCGCCAACTTCCTGGATTCAATGGGCTTCTCTATGGTCTTTGACATGCTGGGAGGAATGGGCGCCTGGATATGGGAAACTGAGACTGGTGATGAAGCCGATAGTAAATACGGCGGCGGTACGGGAGAGCCCAATGATCCGTACCAGATCGCTACGGCAGAAGACTTGATACTGCTCGGCGAGACTCCCGAAGATTACGACAAGCACTTCATCCTGACCACCGATATCGACCTGGATCCTAACCTGCCCGACCGAAAGATCTTCGACAAAGCCGTCATCGCATCCGAACATACATTTGATGATCCAGAGTCTTTTGGAGGCACGTCTTTCTCTGGACACTTTGACGGCAATGGTTATGTGATCAGCAATCTCCAGATACAAGGCAGCAGATACCTCGGTCTGTTCGGACGATTAGAAATTGGAGCGGTGATTTCCAATCTTGGCCTGGAAGCAGTAGATGTTAATGGAACCGATTGTTATATTGGCGGACTCGTGGGTTACAACTTGGGTAGCGAAATCGATGAATGTTACAGTTCCGGCTCGATCAATGGAGGCTCAGAAACTGGTGGACTTGCAGGATACAATTCTTCTAACGGCAGTATCCGGTCAAGCTACAGCAACAGCATGGTTAGGGCAGAATGGTCTGATGTCGGAGGATTGGTGGGATTGAATTTCGGCAGCATCTGGTCGAGCCACAGCACCAGTACGGTCAGTGGGGCTTCCTCCTTTTATGTCGGCGGCCTCGTGGGCTCGAATTACGGCAATATCACCGAGAGCTACAGCACCGGAACGGTTACTGGATATGGTAGAGTTGGAGGTCTCATCGGGGGTAATCTCGTAGGTCCTCCTCTTGGAAGGAATGTAGGTAGTAAATACGATAGCTCCATTACCGCATGCTACAGCACCAGTACAGTCATTGGAGATAACTGGTATGTTGGCGGCCTTGTGGGTGAAAACGAAGGCTTAGTCACTGCAAGCTACAGTACCGGCATAGTTAGTGGGGATTTATTTGTCGGCGGCTTAGTGGGGAACAATCGAGGAAGCATTGTCATAAGTTTTTGGGATACAGAGATCTCTGGCCAGACCACGAGTGCAGGCGGAATCGGCAAGACCACATCAGAAATGCAAACTGCCAATGCATTCCTCGAAGCCGGCTGGGATTTTGTGGGCGAGACGGAGAATGGAACTGAGGATATCTGGAGCATTTGTGAGGGAACGAATTATCCGCGTTTTGTATGGCAAATCCCGGCAGGCGATTTTGTCTGTCCGGACGGCATCACGATAGACGACTTTTTGTTTTTCTTAGAGTACTGGCTGGATGACAATTGCGATTTAAGCAATGGTTATTGTCAAGGTACAGACTTTGATCAGTCCGGTACAGTCGATGTAAACGACCTTGAAATCTTTATTGAGGATTGGCCGGCTGAGCGATGAGTCCGTAATTGATTGCGTGACAACATTCCGAAAACGGTTTTAACAGACCTGCGCCGAGGGTGGCTTCTCGAAGGCCATAACTATCCACGGTTGTGGCGGGAAGCCCACAATTGATTATTGACTATCGATTATTGTTCCATATTCTCTGCGTCCACTATTTCCTTTGTGGTAGATATAAGAACGGCGTCTCACGGAATTTACTAAGCTTAGACGGTTCGCAAACCGGCCTGTCAAATCACCTGAATCGCTTGCCCTCGGGCTTGTCGGGCTCGATCTGCTCTCGCGGCTCGATCCGGTCGCGCTTTATATAAGCCTCGATCTTCGCCACGATCTCCGGGTGCCCGGCAGCGATATTATTCTTCTCGCCGATGTCACTGCTGAGGTCATACAGTTCGAACGACACGTTGGATTTATGCCGCACCGCCTTCCACTTGCCCATGCGAACCGCCTGCATCAGTCCATCGGGCACATTTTCGTTCTTATTCCAGTTGTATAATTGCCATTCCCAGTACAGGAACTCATGCTTTTTCTGCTCATCGGCCCGGCCAGTCAGCTCCGGCACAATCGACAGGCCATCCACATTCGCCGGCATGTACGGCATCGCCCCGGCCAGATCCGCCAGGGTCGGCATCACATCGGCGAAATAGCACGCATGTTCGCTGATCGTTCCGCCTTTTGTCTTGCCGGGCCAGCGCGCAATCAGCGGCACGCGAATCCCGCCCTCGTACAGCGAGCGTTTGAAACCTCGCAGTGGGCCGCTGCTATCGAGCACACCATCGAACCGTTTCGCCGCCCCGTTGTCCGAACAGAAAAACACAATCGTCCGTTCGTCTATCTCCAGCTCCTTGAGCAAATCGAGCAGCTCGCCCACCTGGCGGTCGATCATCGTGTCCATCGCGGCGACAACTTTGGCATCTCTCGGCCAGGATTTATTCTTGTATATCTGCCAGGCCGGGTCCGATTCTGGAATCTGGTACTGGCCGTGAGGCGGTGTCCACGGAGCGTAGCAGAAAAACGGCTTGTCTTTGTTCCCGCGGATGAACTTCAGCATCTGCTCGAAGATGCGATTGTGCGTATATCGCTCGGCACTGCCCTTCTCGCCGGCCATCGGCACCTTTCGGCTGTTTCGCCAGAGATATTCCGTCCAGTAATCGTGAGCGTGCACCTGGTGATAGTAGCCGAAGAATTCGTCGAAGCCGTGCTTCTCCGGCACGCCGGGCGTCTCCACATCGCCCAGGCCCCACTTACCGAATCCACCGGTAGCGTAGCCAGCCCGCTTGAGCACCTCCGCGACGGTCACATCCTGGTCCCGTAGCGGGACTCCCCCCATGTTGCCGCGAACGGAAGTATGGCCCATATGCAGGCCGGTCATCAAGACGCTCCGGGCGGGGGCGCAAACCGTGCAGCCCGAATACGCCTGCGTGAAACGCACCCCCTCGGCCGCCATCCGGTCGATGTTAGGCGTTTTAATCTGCCGGCTTCCGTAGCAGCCCAGGTCCGCCCAGCCCATATCGTCAACAATAATAAAAACAATGTTGGGTTTTTTCGCCGCTCCGCCAATCGAAGGTTGCCCGGAACCGCTTACACATCCTTCGAGAGCCAGTGAGGCCGCCCCGATACCGATTGCTTTTAAGAAACTTCGACGGTCGTAATTCCGCGCGCGCATATAAATTCTCTCCCAATGATTTCAGATGGTCCGGCTGTGGCCCTGTTGTTTATACTTTTCAAGCAGATTTGTCAGCCGCTCGACGATTTCCGGATTTTCATCCCAGAGATTTCTGCTCTCGGCCAAGTCGTCTTCCAGGTTGTAAAGCTGCCCCTCGGGCCCGCCCGGTTTTGGTTTGATACTTCTGGGCAGGGAAAAGCCGCCGGAGCCAAGACCCTGCACGAGCTTCCATTTGCCCTGACGAATGGCAAACATTCCTATGCTGGAATGGTGCACGACGGCTTCGCGGATCGGCTCGGCACGCTTTTCGCCTAATAGAGCGGGTAAGATATTGTAGCTGTCCTCGCCGGCATTATCAGGCAGGTCGGCCCCGACAATCGCCGCACAGGTGGCCAGCAGGTCCGTCAGGCAGATAAGCTCATTCGTAATCGTGCCGGCTGCAATTTTGCCGGGCCAGCGGGCGATAAAAGGCTCGCGATGACCTCCGTCCCAGATGTCGGCCTTGATGCCCCGCAGGTCGCCGCTGGGATAATGACCATATTCTTTAATGATGGAGGAATGTGCACGATCAATTTTGGTCCGGCCGGGACAACCGTTGTCACTGGTGACAATAATAAGTGTATTGTCGGCAAGGCCGTTGCGTTCGAGCGCCTTAACTACCTGCCCAACCGTCCAGTCCACCTCAAAGACATAATCGCCATAGCCGCCGGCCCTGCTTCGTCCCCTGACGAAATCCGCCGGGGCGATCGGGCAATGCGGCGCAGGCAGCGGAAAATACATAAAGAGCGGCTTATCCGGCGATTTCCTGGCATGCTCGCCAATGTGCTCAACAGCCTTCCTGGTAAAGTGCGGCAGAACCTCCACATGCTTAAAGCCCGGCGCAATCGCTCCTTTGCGCCACCAGCCATCCTCGTTGGCTTTGCCCGATTCGATTGTCAGTGTGGGCTCATCGACAACGCGGTCGTTTTCGACGTAGCAATAAGGCGTCATATCCAGGGAAGCCGGGATTCCGTAGAAATAATCGAAGCCGAGGTCGTTGGGGCCAGGAGTGAGCCGCTTGCTGAAATCGGCCTTCTTATCACTGCCCAGGCCGAGGTGCCACTTGCCGATGCAGGCGGTAGCGTAGCCGTGCTGCTTTAACAGCGAGGCCACAGTCATTCGTTCCGAATCTATCAATGCCGGCGAATAACCGTTGAGGACTCCTCTTGTCAGGCGAGACCGCCAGCAGTATCGGCCCGTAAGAACGCCGTAGCGTGTTGGAGTGCAGACCGCAGATGGCGAGTGGGCATCGGTAAAACGAATCCCTCCCGCAGCCATAGCGTCCATATTAGGCGTGGGAATCTTCGAATTTTTGTTGTAGCAGCCGAGGTCACCATAACCCATATCATCGGCCATAATGAAAATGATGTTCGGCTTTTTCGCATCCTGGCCATTGGCCGGTAACGTTGAAGTTCCGCCGCAGCCGGGCAGCGCCAGCGCAGCAACTGCCAATCCCGCCGCTTTTACAAAATCACGGCGATTCATAATACTATTCATTTCGTAACTCCTCTCTTTATGTCCGGTTTGTTATTTTTCGCCCGCATAAAAGAATATGTCACTCGATTTCCAGAACGACCACCGATTTTGCCGGAAGTTTCACGGTCAGCATATCATCTCTCAGTGAGAAATCATCAAAAACAGCGGGCTTTACGGTTTCCGGCTTATCGAAGGTGTTGTGCGCGGTCATATCATCGGCGGTGAGCACCCGGCCGGAAACGTTCGCCGGCTCGACTCCCGGAAGCTTGCAGTCAACATCAGCCGGGTTAACGGGATCCAGATTGCAAAGGGATATGTGGATTTTTCCGGATTTGTCTTTTGACGCCGAGACATCGACCGCCGGAACTTTCTCGCCCCCGAATTGATAATCGCCACACTCCAGGTCTATCGGCAGCATCGTCGCATCATGATGGACCTTGTACATCTCGAACACGTGATAGGTCGGCGTCAGAATCATCTTTTCGCCCTTTGTGAGAATCATCGCCTGCAAGACATTGTTGGTCTGAGCGATGTTTGCCATACGGACACGACGGCACTGCGTATTGAAAGCGTTGAGGAATATTCCGCACGAAATCGCATCGCGTAGTGTATTCTGCTGGTACAGGAAGCCCGGATTTGTGCCGGGTTCGGCATCCCACCACGTACCCCACTCATCTACATACAAATCGATGCGTCCACGAGGATCGATCTCGTCCATGATTTCGATATTATTTTTCAGCAGCGGGTAAATAGTAATCGTGTTTTTCATCAGCGCAAACCATTCCTTCTCATCAAACCTGGTAGCACTGCCCTTTCGCGTCCAGTTGCCGGACCCTCGGACATAGTGATGCAGACTGATTGCGCCCATGTTCCGTCGAGCCCGCTCCAACACGACGGTGATCCAGTGATAGTTGATGCTGCCGGGACCGCATGCCACCTTGACAATCCGGTTGCCGGAATAGCTGCGCACATAGGTCTGGAAGCGATTATAAAGATCGGCGTAATATTCAGCGGTCATGTTGCCGCCGCAGCCCCAGTTTTCATTACCCACACCGAAGTATTTCACGCGCCAGGGCTTGTCACGACCGTTGGCCAGGCGAAGATTGGCCATCTCGCTATCGCCGTCGAACGTCATGTACTCGACCCAGTCCTGCATCTCTTCGACTGTTCCGGATCCGACATTTCCTGCGATATACGCCTCGCATCCGAGCTGTTCGCACAAATCCAGAAATTCATGGGTGCCGAAAGCATTGGTCTCTTTGACCATGCCCCAGTGCGTATTGATCATGGCAGGCCGGCTATCTCGCGGACCGATTCCTTCTTTCCAGTGATACTCGTCGGCGAAGCATCCGCCCGGCCAGCGCAGCACCGGAATCTGAATTTTTTTGAGCGCTTCGACCACATCGTTGCGAATGCCGCGTGTGTTCGGTATCGAAGAATCCTCGCCGACCCAGAAACCCTCGTAAACACATCTGCCGAGGTGCTCGGAAAAATGGCCGTAAATGTCCCTGCTGATTGTCTCCTTGCCCTTGTCGGCATGAATTACCAGCCTGTTCGTGCGAGTTTCTTCTCCCTTTGCACTTTCCACGGTTGAAGTCAAAACATAGCCGGCTATCAAAGCGGCAACAAAAAAGAAAATAATTCTCTTGGCAGACACCACTCCAAAACTTAGCTTCTTCAGCTCACTGTGCTTCATTTTCATATCCTTTCCACAAGCTTATCAGTTTGTGATGTATTGTAGTTTTTTCATAAAAATCAGTAGCGTAAAATATATATATTTAAATCCATATTTTCAGAGAAAAAACAGGACTAATCTTCCGGCTTATTTATATTAATCGGTATGCTCTTATCGATGGAGCGGATATGAAGATCGTGCTGTGGAAATGCGATTTCGATGCCGGCTTTCCGGAACTCTGTGTCGATGGCACAGTTGGTCTGATGCCAAACGGAAATCCATTTTTCCATTCCGGAGATATACAATCGCAGATCGAAGTTCAGGCTGTTGTCCCCGAATCCTCTGAAAATGACCATGGGTTTTGGATCCTCCAGGACCATTGGATTAGCTGCGGCCACTTCATAGAGAATTTTCTCGGCTTTGACGATATCCGAGCCATAGGCGATACCCACGGAGAACTCCTGGCGCAGGACGTTGTCCGACAAGGTCCAGTTAATAAGGTGTCCCGTGATGAACTCCTTGTTGGGCACGATAAGCTCGCGTTGGTCCCACCTGCGAATGGTAGTCGCCCGGATTCTGATTTTCGAAACTTTTCCCGTCACTTCACCGATTGTAACCACATCATCGACGCGGATCGGCTGTTCGAAAAGGATGATCAGGCCGCTGACGAAGTTGGCAAATATTTCCTGCAGTCCGAAGCCAAGCCCGACGGTCATAGCGGCGATTAGCCACTGGACTTTCGACCAGCCGATTCCGATCTTACTGAAGGCCAGTACCGTGCCGACGATGGCCAGCGTATAGCGGAAAAGCGTAATGATGGCAAAGCGAACGCCGCGGTCAAGCGGGAGCCACCTTAAGATGACGATTTCCAGCAAACCGGGGACATTTCGGGTAACAATTACGGTTAACACAACTATGACAAGAGCCATCGCCAGAGATCCAAGAGTTACCGTATAATCGGCACCCATTTCCCACAGCTTAATTGTTGCCAGAGCGCCCAGTGCCGGCAGGACATCATTCCAAACGTACCACATTCCACCCAAAGGAACCAGAAGCGTCAGCGCATCGATGAGCCGCCGCGTTTGCCTCGATATCTGAAAGATCGTCGTTTCGTCGTCTTTGGGCTTGTTCTGCGGCGGCTCTGCCGAAGAAGCAGATTCCAACTGCTCTTGCATCTCCTGCTCGGCGGCATCACGTTTCTGCCGCTCAAGCAGAGCAAGTCTGCGTTGAGCAACCATCAGCCAGCGAACGAACATAGCTCTGACCAGGATTGTCAGCAAAATCAGTATGATTGTGATTATCAGCTTCTCATAAAGATGCCGAGTCGCATAGAAATAGCCCATGCCGGCCAGCACTGCAAATATCACCGGCAGGATGAAGCTCAGCGGATACCAGATGTAACGCAGGCGTTCCAGCCAGCCGCCCCGCCCCAGCTTGAGGTAGGGGCCAATCAATGGCCCGGTTGGACGCAGCAGCAGCATTTGCAGCAACGCCAGCAAAATCAGGTGCGCCATAAAGAACAGACGGCCCGCTGAGTTATACCACAGTTCATCCTTCTGCTGCGTCTGCATGATATGGACGATCAATGTGATCGGAATTATTAATACGAGGTACCAACCGAGCAGCCGTCGGAGGAATGACAGCGGCTCCTGACGCATCCGCAAGTGGTCCTGAGCCAGACCTCGGGGCATAACACAGTACCGAAGGAAACTTAGCGTGAAGACAACCGGCACAAGCGCCAGTAAACCTGAAGCGAGCGCCTGCGAGAAATCATTGTCCGGTGCGGCTGCGCTAAGACGCCACCACAACAAGAATAAAACGACCGGCCATGTCCCCGCCAGAAAAACCGTCAGTATCAGTGTCTTGAACGTATGCAGGAAACTGTCGGTCTGTACCTGATGAACTTTTTCACTGAGAGCATTGATGGCTCCATGCGCTTTCGGATGAAGCACAATCAAAGAAACTACAACCAGCAGGGATGCCAAATACACTGAGATGCTACTCTTGAAATCCGCCCACAGGATAGCCGCGACCTGGCGCCAGTTGCCGGCGGAAAACAACCAACCCAAAGCAGAGACGCTCTCGCGAAGGTCGGATAAACGCAACGGCAGGCTGCTCTTGACCCAAAGAATATTCGCATCGATGAAATCTGCATACTCCCGGACCGTGGTCACGTACTCGCGTTCCCTGGTATCGAGGTTCGCCAGCTTCGCAGAATAGTCCCCATACAGATCGGCAATCGCCCTGAGCGTCTTACGCTGGCTCTCGAAGTAAATGGTTGCCTGTTTCTGGATGGCCTCGCGCTGCGCATCGCCGACAGTAGAATCGAACTGGGTAAGAATGTCTTCCATCTCATCTGTGAGATCGCTTAGTTCCGACCATTTCTTATCCCGCTCCATTTCATGGAACTGAGACAGCGATATCTCCGCAGGCCGGCCTCGCATCTTCCGCAGGTTTTGGCTTATGCCCGGCAGCTTTTCACGCTGACCCAGCAGAAGCATTCCCATTGCACCCGTGACTTTTCCGGCCGTCTCGACTTTGGCACGCAACTCCGTAAAGCTCTTTTTCACCTTGGCAAGCTGCGCATCAATCTCCTCGGAATATTTCGTAACAGCCTGCACATCGGTCACCAGCTTGGTCTGGATTCCCGCGAGCTTAGCGTTTTCTTCGGCAATCTTTTTAATTGCGGGGTCATCGAATTTTGTTTCTTCTTGGGCGCGAATAGCTTCTTTCTTGGCAGCTTCGGCCTCTTTCAGCCGTAAGGCACCAGCCTTTTGCTGCCAGAACTCAACCACCTTTTCCGCTGTCGCTAATTGCCGGGCAGCCAAATCTCTTTGGGCCGCAAGCAAGTCACTGGCAGCGTCATAAAACAGCAACTCCTCGGTGTTGGCGGCTATCTGACTCTCCAGATTGTGCTGCTGAGTAAACAGCAATGTTCGATTAGCCTGTGTTTGTTCGGTTCTCTGGCCTTCCGCCTCGGGTGTCGCAAGTTTGGCCGTGACCTCCTCAAGTTTTTGCTTGGCGGTATTCGATTCCTCAGGGATTTTGGTACGCCGCTCGGCGCGTCTCTTCGGCTCGTTTTCCCAGGTGTCAACGTTTTTCCTGGCTTCTTCAAGAGCTAATCTTGCCGCGGTAAGAGCTTGTTCAGCTTGTGTTAGAGTGGTCTCAGGCGGCGCCTCGGAAGGAGTAACGGCCGTCTGCCCGGCGAGTAGCTCTTTGGTCTGGGCCAGAGTCTCCGGTGCATCTTGCCTCGCCTGACTATATTGCTGTTTCCTGGCTTCATAATCTGCCGCTGTTTTCAGTTGAGTGATTGCCTTATCGTACACCTCAGCGATTTTCGCTTTTACCTCGTCGCTCAATTCCTGCGATTCGTAGATTTGCTTTTTCTTATCCTTGAGTTCCTCATCGGTTAGCTGAGCAGCCGTATCGGTAATCGGGGCACTCTTAGGCATCGGAGTGGTCGCGATAACCGCGTTGGCATCCTGTGCCTGGCCGGCAACCGCTGCGGGATTCTGCTGCGCCTGAGCGCAGAGGCAAACGGATTCAACGAGAATCAAGATAACTGCAAACGTCACCGCAGAGACCCCGATTCTCTTTTTATTCGGCATAAATTTTGCTAATCGCCCGTAGGACATCGCCTGTCTCCAAATATCCTGAATAACGATTTTAGTTTTGTATCAGTTCCAATTCGCATAAGTATAATCTAAATATATCCGCAACAAAAGAAAAAACAACCTTCACCAATAAGGTCGCTATCTACATTTCCGGAAAGTTTACTCGGCGCTCTCGAAAGTAACAGCATTATAGCAATTTTCATGCTACAGAACCTACTGTGTCCAATTAACAGACTTTCAAATTTACGATTTTACTGCGGTTGTCTTAAGGATTTCTTTAAAATGAGTAAATCCCCCACAGATGAAGCAAGGCATCGGGAGGAATCTGTTGCTACGTGCGAGATGTGTTATCCTATGGTCTCAAATAACAAGAAAGAGGAAGACAAATCGGAAGGCAGTTCCACCTTCTTCAACCAATTTGGAATCACGCCCTCACGCAGCCTTTTATAGAAAGTGGATTCGTGTCCTGGTTTTGAATAAAGAACCACCAGTTAAAACTGGGTACGTGTTTAGCCTGGTGTGGCGGTCAAGGGTAGATGGGAACTGAGATATTCTACAAAATCTACCGTTTGCTGTTGGCACGTGGCACCTATGCTTGAGAGAATCTGCCAGCAGTCTCGGCCACGCT
>Ga0307434_1000303_pt1 | contig 38082 bp, 42 predicted proteins | sample SalMarWE160220MG_FD_202156 | JGI IMG/M metagenome (GOLD analysis project Ga0307434, IMG submission 202156) | Salt marsh sediment microbial communities from the Plum Island Ecosystem LTER, Massachusetts, United States - WE1603-220 | ecosystem: Environmental > Aquatic > Marine > Intertidal zone >... | reverse complement strand
TGTATCCCTGAAATACAAACCCGAGATAGTGGCGCCGAAGCATCGCCCGCTGGTTGTGGTTCAGCTCGTTAACAACAATGTCCCTGAAAACATATGTTCCATCGCTCGGCGTATCAAGACAGCCGAGAATGTTCAGGCAGGTGGATTTTCCTGAGCCGCTCGGCCCCATTATCGCAACAAAATCGCCCTGCCTGATTTGCATATCAATGCCTCTAAGGGCGTACATAGCTGCCTGTCCCGAGCCGTAAATCTTGCTGACTTTGCACAGTTTGATGAGAGTTTGATTGCCGTTTTTGCTCGCTTTGGCCATACTCACCTGCCTTCACTAATGACGTCGGTCAGCACGAGCATTCCCTGCTCGATTCCACCGTTTAATACTTCCGTCATAACACCATCGGTTGCGCCGGTGGTTACCTGAATGGCAACCGGCTTGCCATCTTTTAATACCCAGAGCTGCTGGTTACTGTTGCTGACGTCGCTGTTCTTCTGTTTTGTTTCCTCTCGAGGCGGATGAGGAAATAATTTATTAACAAAACCGCCGGAATCACCTTCGTTTTCATCAGCAGGCATTGTGAAACGCAGTGCCGAGTTCGGCACCAGTATGGTGTTCTCGATTTTCATAACTATAACGTCGGCGGTTGCTGTCATTCCCGGCCTGAGTGACAAATCCGTATTGTCAACCTTTAGCACAGTTTCGTAAGTTACAACCCCCTCTACGGTCTGTGAGCCATAACGAGTCTGGATGATTTTTGCCTCGAAATCGCGATTAGGATAAGCGTCCACGGTAAATGTTGCCTGCTGGCCTTCTTTGACCTGTCCGATATCGGCTTCGTCCACGTCCACGTGCAGTTCCATTTTAGTAAGGTCCTCGGCCAATGTGAATAGAACCGGTGCCTGAAATGCCGCTGCCACGGTCTGCCCTGGCTCCACATCTCGTGTCAGGACGATACCATTAATGGGAGAGCGAATAACAGCTTTTGAGAGGTCAGTCTGGTAGGCTTCGAGTGCAGCCTTTGCCTGCGAGACTGCGGCCGTTGCACTTGCCACATCCGCTCTGGCCCTGTCGTATGCTGCCTGTGCCGCATCAAACTCGGTCTGTGACGGCACCTTGCCATCGCTTAATTCTCGCACTTTTTTATATTGTTCAAGCTTACTGCCGGTTTCGTTCAGAGTCGCTTTTGCCTGTAAGACATTTGCCTCTGCAGCTTCAAAAGCCGCCCTGGATTGCGTTACCTGGGCATTAAGTTTCGATGTATCGAGCTTTGCCAGCGGCTGGCCGACCTTGACCTTGTCGTTGTAGTCAACCTCAACACTTTCGACAATACCGGATAACTCACTGCCTACCTCGACTTCGTTGATTGGCTTGATGGTACCGGTGGCGGTTACAATGACGGTAATATCTCCCCGCTGAACCTTCTGTGTTTTGAATTGTATCGAGTCGGACTTTTTTACTTTTTTCCAGACAACAACAGACATCACCAATGCTGCGAGCAGTACGACTATAATATACTTTCGCTTAAGATGAATTCGTTTGACGGAAAGCTTATCAATTCCCAGTATCTTACCGGTAGCCGAATCCGGTTTTTTTTCACCCTTCATTTATTTCTCCTGCAAAAATTTTATCATTTCTTTTCGGAAGCAAAAGACGTCCATCCGCCTCCGAGAGCCTTGTACAGCCGAATAAAGTTCGAGGCAACGATTCCGTCGCTTTGGGCCAGATTATCCTGGAACGACAACAACGATCGCTGTGCATCAAGGACATTGCTGAAATCTGTCAGGCCTGCCTGGTATTCCTGTTGCGCCAGTTCAACTGCAGATTGAGCGGCCTCGAGCGCCTGCTGCAGATTATAATTCCTGTCCTGCTCATCTGCGTATGCCACGAGAGCATTCTCGACCTCCTCCAGCGCATTCAGGATTGCGGATTCGTACTGTATTAGTGCCTGTTCCTGAATTGCCGACTGCACCTTTATATTTTGGCGGATAGCTCCGGCATCGAAGATTGCCCAGCTAACGCCTGGGCCGCCGCTTAATGCCTGATCGCCCGTTGAGGTCAGGTTGTTCATCAGCCTATCGAATGAGACGGCTTTCACACTAATGGAGCCTGCTAATGTAAGCTTCGGGTAAAGGTCTGCGGTTGCCACTCCGACCTTTGCCGTCTGTGCCGCCAGCTCTCGCTCGGCTTTTCGTATGTCGGGCCTTCGGCGCATCATATCGGCCGGCATGCCGACAGCAGTTTGCGGAGAAGCGGCTGGTACAGGCTCGGCGTTTTCCAGCTCTTCGTGAACTTTGCCCGGCTGTTGTCCGAGAAGTACTGCAATGCGGTTCATTGCCTCCTCCAGACCGGTGTGCAGAGACGGTATCTGTGAACGAGTGCTTTCGAGATTGTAACGTGCCTGCTGTACGGCAAGCTCGTCACTTAAGCCCGCCTGGTTTCTCCACAGGATTAACTGGTAAGTCTCGTTCTGGGCATCCAGGTTCTCCTGCACTGCGGCAAGACGTGTCTGATAGGTTCTTACCTCAATATAGTTCAAAGCTACTTCTGCAAGCAGAGTGACAAGTACATCGTGTAAGTTCTCCTGTGTTGCCTGCAAGCTTGCCTCGGCGGCTTCTATTGAACGTCGAGCGCCGCCGAAAATATCTATTTCCCATCCGGCATCGAAGCTTGACGAGTAAAGCTGGCTGGTTTTGCCTGTTCCGGTATCTTTGCTGCTGCGTGTCCAGGTGTCAGAACCAGAGAAGTTAAGGTAAGGAAACATAGATGCTTCGGCGATGCCCCTGCTGGCTCTGGCCTGTCGTACTCTCGCCCGGGCATCTTTCAGGTCGAGGTTGCCGACTACGGCCTGCTCAATCAGGCTCGATAGTTGCGGGTCGTTGAAGGTTGTCCACCATTGCGCCAGTGTCAGCGGGTCCATTTCGTCGGCAGTCAGGCCTCCTTTAAGCTTAGTATGCCAGGCTGATGAAACCGAGGTGCCGGGCGGAACATAATCGGGCCCGACCGGAGCACAACCGTTTAGTGCGAGCAGCACCAAAGCTGAGATAAACAACAAAATAATTCTAACATCGATAACTTCGTTTCGGTGTATCATTGATTAGCCCTGTTTTACTAATTTTCGCTTACTTATTTTTTTAAGCCTTACGGCGGACAGCAGCAATACCAGCCAGTGAGAAGGCAGTTATATGGTCGGCTAATTCGTCAATAAACTCTAAGAGCGGTTTGTCACTTTTTAGAAAAGGAGGCAGCTTATTGCGCCCCTTTGCAAATCCTATTGCGAAACATTGATGAACGACGCTCAACTCGCAAAACCTCAGGTCCTGCTCGCTTGCCTGCGGCCCCAACAGCTCTCTTATAATTTGCTCTGTTCTTTGCCTGAGAGAGCGGATTGAATCGTGCAAAATCTTTTCAATTACATCTGTTGGCTCAGCCATTTCATGTAAAAGTATTTGTCCCGAACGCCCCAGCCTGCCATCGTCGAGAATTTGATGCAAAGAGGAATGAATCAGTGCATGTAGCCGTTTTTCAGCAGGTGCATCGTTGGGTAAAGCCCCATCCGGGGGGTAAACCTGCATTGCCTGCTCAAAGGCATTTCGCCATACCGTTGCGTACAGCTCATCCTTGCTTCCAAAGTGATAGTTTACGGCAGCTACGTTGCTTCCTGCTCGCCTGCAGATTTCAGCTACTGCCGTATCCCTGTAACCTTTTTCCGCAAAGACTTCAGAAGCAGCTATAAGTAACTTTTCCCTGCTTTTTACACCATCTTTTCTAATTGCCATAAGACGTTCCTTAATTCTATTGTATATTTTAAATAATTATTTGAAATAGTCAATAGAAATATTAAGTTTTTTTTAATTTTTTTTCACAAAGAACAGAAAGTCTCATAATTTGGCCGTGATATTAGCAATAAAAGCGGGAGTGGATGACGGAAGGATTTTATTTACTGGGCGATACAGGGCTCGAACCTGTGACCTCACGGGTGTGATCCGTGCGCTCTATCCAACTGAGCTAATCGCCCTAACATAGATATTAAAGCAAAAGAGGGTTCAGCTTGTCAAGCCGGAATAGCCAATTCAATGAAAGAATACAAAAATCCCAATTCAATCGGCAGCGACAAGGTTGACTTTCCCGAGTTTGACGCCCTTCTGGCTCAGGAGGCTCTCTGCAAGTTTGTGTATCTGCGATACGCGCCCCTTTAGAACAATTACCTCCAAACAATCATTTTTGTCAAGATGAACGTGTGTTGAACAGACAGTCTGCAATAGATGAGTATGCTGCAAATGCGTCAGTTTCTGCAGCAATTTTGTTGCGTGATGGTCATAGACAAGACAAACGGAGGCGATTGCTTTTGAGTTCGGGTTTTTTATTTTTTCGCGGCTTATCTGCTGGCGGATAAGGTCGCAGAAAGCCTGTGAACGATTTTGATAGCCCTGTTTTTTTATCAGTTTGTCGAAACTGAATAATAAATCCTTCTCAAGCGAAATTCCAATTCTTTCGAGCTGGGTCATTTTAAGCTCCTGTTATAGTTAAACAGCCTGTTATTTAATCCTAATTACAATAACATAACAGCTATTTTACAACATTATAAATTTTATAAAAAGTCTGAATTTATCTCTTGACTTCGTAGCACGAAATTGTAATTCTTATGCGCTTATTCGGAAGTATTATATAACCGGGCATCGCAGGTGTATTATATGGTAAGTCAGCGAAATAGAGAACTTTTCATTTTATTTGGTGGTTTCTCGCTTGTCGAGATGCTGGTAGTTATTACAACCATATCAACGCTTCTGGCAATAATTCTCCCATCGCTGGGCAGGGCCAGGGAGCAGTCTCGCAGGGTTGTCTGTGCAAGTAATCTTCGGCAGTTGGGATTCAGCCTGAAAATGTATTCCATGGATAATAACGGTAAATACCCGGTTGAGGAAATGTGCGGCAATCCTCAATCGGCTTTGGTCCAGAGTCTTTTGCCGGACTATTCTGCCGACAGAGACATATTCTACTGCCCGGGTGCGGAGGCGGTCGAGCCGTATGCTCAAAGTAACGAATACGGCGGGCCTGGCGGTGACTCGGTTATAAATACAGACGAGAACTGGGAGCGTTATTATATCAGTTACAAATATTTCTCGATTACCCAGCGAGATACTCGTATGCCGCTACCATTGAGCCTGTCCGAATACCCACATCTATTGACGGAAGATTCGCCATCAAGCCGATGGCTTATGAGTGACTGGGTCCGCAAAAATGTACCTATATTTCCACATATGGAGAAAGGCGGCTGGGGCGGAGGCCGAAATGTGCTTTTTACCGACACAAGCGTGCGATTCGTTCGGCATAGAACGCCGGGAGCGTTTTAAGAAAATAAAAATATTTATGACAGGAGGTAAAAAATGTTACGAACAAGTTTATTGAATCCGAGGCAATTGACACTGTCAGGTATAAGAGAAAAGGTCGGCTTATTGACCTGGCGAGAATTAGCATTTGCGATTGCCGGAGGCATAGCTTTAGCGGGAGTCAGTCAGTTTTTGGGCCGAACTTTCCATCTGGCCTGGCCTGTTCCAATGTCAGGATCAATAATAACCGCCCTGCCGCGTACGTTTATTTTACTGGTGATTCTGCTTCGAATAGATCGCTTCGGCGCGCTGACTGTTGCGAGCGTTGCTGAGGTGAGCACAAAACTGGCAGCGGGATTTATCGGTTACTGGCCAATGTCAATTTTGGTACCACTTTTGGCAGCTGTGTTGGGAGATATTATCTGGCAGTATTTCCGGCAGCAGCCCTCGCAAAGATTAAGCCTGTTGCTGACCGGCGGCAGTCTTTGCGGAGCAAGGGTTCTACTGGCTTTATCTTTCTGGTTAATTCTGATGCGGCCGATGTCACAGGCAGGCGAGCATTTGGCTCTGACGGTTGGAGGTATCGCGATAATCAATATAGCTTTAGGAATGGCAGCGGGATTGTTGGCAGGTATATCCGTCAAACGAAGGAAAGGCGGTATATGAAAGTAATAAACAGTAAATCGGATACAGCCACGTTGGGGTCGTTCACAGTTAGACCTATAGGACACGTGCATTCAGGGTATATAGAGCAGGAAGATATTCCTCATAACCACACGGGATGGACTACGGATACTTCACAGATTCGACTTTTGCCCAAATATGCAAAGGGACTGTGCGGGCTGAAAGGTTATTCTCATATCATTGTTTTGTTTTGGGTTCATAAGGCCAAAAAATGGAAGATGCCCAAGAACCATAAGAAGCCAACTCATGTGAAAGTTTTTGCCACAAGAATGCCGGTTCGACCTAATTCTATCGGGATGTCTGTTGTAGAATTGCTGGATTTCTCAACCGATAGCGGCCGGGTTACCGTGAAGGGTCTGGATTCGCTGGATGGTACACCTGTTATTGATATAAAACCTTACATTCCCAACTTTGACAACTATTCGGGAGCCTCTGTTCCAAGCTGGCTGAAAGAGGCATTAAACGACCACCATCACGATGGACATAGCTCGCACAGTCATAATCATAAGGAGCAAAAAAAATAAGATTACTTTCACAGAAAGAGGAGAAAGGGATGAAGAAGAAGAATAATTTAGTTTTGGCGGTAATATTGACAACTTTATTGGGATTGCCGAGATATGCATTGACATCTATCGTTGAGTTTCAATTGTTTGCGCCTGCGTATAATTCTGGCAAGCTTCCTCAGGAGCCGCAAACTACGGGTGATTATCTTGCTCAAACAGGGGATGACTACGAGCTGACAGGCAGCAATCCTTCCGGCTGTTTCAGCTTCAATTTTATGAATCCTACGGCCACATCCGGTGGCTACGCCAAAGGGATTCACTCTATGACAGGCTCGTTAACACTGGATATTGACCTTGGAGGCGGCGGGACATTTGACATCACATCACTTGCCTTCGACGGGTATATCTCCTCGACGCAATCCAGCATTCAAAGATTGGTTCAACCCGGTGATTCCGCAGCCGACGGAAGCCACGGCTCAACCGATGGTATCGGTAACAGCGGTACATATAACGCATCTGTGGAGTCGAACTGGAGCTTTGAGGCAGAATTCGACTGGTACTATGACGTTCCAGCCGGCGGTATGGGTGGTATTGATATGACTTTTGATAACTATCAGTGGAACGGCTTTATAATTGCCGTAAGTGAATTGACTGCTGAAGGGCTGGCGTCTGTTTTGCTCGATGATTCATTAGGCTATTTTGACGGCGATTTCGAGCAATGGCTATTAAATAAAGTTGCCCCGCAGCTTCCTGCAGAAGCCCGCTATCTGCTCTTTGCCCAGGGGCAGGCAAACCCAGCCTGGACAGGCCAGCAGGTTGGTATGACTCCCAGCGGTCTTGTTGGGGAAACAGTTATAGGATATGCGGTACCGGAACCGGCAACTATTGTTTTTTTGGTTGCCGGTGTGTGTTGTTTTAGAAGTTTCAGATTTTCTAAAAAGAGCTGAGAGGAGCTGCAGGATTGGTTCTAAACAGGAATAGCATTTTTTTGGTTCTGGTTTTGCCCGTGTGTGTGCAGGCTGCTTCAGTCGAGTTCGAGCTTCTCAGGCACATCGACAATGAACAATGGCTGGCTCAACCTAAAGGAGAACCAGGTCAATCAGGTGACCATCTTATACTAACAGTGGACGATATTTCAGGAAGTATATTCAATCCCGAAGGCTGCTTCAGCTTTAATTTTATGAATCCCGTCGGCATACAGGAGCCTGATTATCCGCCCGGCTACGCCGAGGGAATTCATTCAATGACAGGGACGGTAAAACTGAACATAGATTGTAATACTGTAGAGATTACATCACTTGCTTTTGAAGGTAACATTTTATCCTGGGCAACCACATATCAATGGCTGGTTCAGCCGGGTGATGCGGCAACCGGCTATAATACCGATGGGCTACCCAACAGCGGGAAATATAAGCCGTCTGCCGGGGAGAACTGGGCGTTTGACATTAGCTTTGACTGGTACTACGATACACCTTATGGAGGTCAGGGAACAATTGATATGACATTTGATAATTATAACTGGACTGGATTCATTATCCCTGTAAGCAGACTAAACCAGGCCGGCATGGACGCGACCGTCCTTGATGATTCATTAGGCTATTTCGGCGGGACATCCGAGGATTTCGAATTATGGCTATTGGATGAGGTTGCCCCAAGGCTTCCGGGTAATGCTACGTATTTTCTTTTTGCACAAGGAGAAGAGCACCCTGCCTGGCGAAATCCAATGATGGGAATGACCTTGGACGGCCTTGTAGCAGAAACTATCATAGGCTATACCGACATACAATTCAGTCCTAATAGAGCTGATATTGACAAAGACTGGGACGTCGATATGACTGATTTTGCAATTCTTGCAAATCAATGGCAGCAAATACCCGGCGAGCCATCGGCTGACATCGCCCCATCCGACGGTGACGGTTTCGTGGATATAAATGACCTTGCGTTTTTAACAGGTAACTGGCTATTGGCAATTGATTAAAGAAAGGTAATGTTGAAATTTAAAAAACATATTTTTGTAATTATTTTTGTTTTAGCGAATTCGGGGGTCAGCTACGGTCTGCATGAGCTGGAGCCGCTGTGGAAGAGAGAGAGCCTGACGGGTGGTTTTTTTGGTCTGAATAAAGAGCTCGAGGACGATGGGATTGAGTTCGGCTTTGCTTTTACGAATGTTTATCAGCAGAATGTGCGTGGTGGATTGAGTAAACACGACAAAAGCGGCAGGCTATCCGGCAGCTATGACCTCGAGGTGCTCGTCGATATGGAGAAGCTGCTGGGCTTCGATGTCGGCAGAGTGTATCTTCTTGTGGAAGGAGGCTGGCCAGACGATGCTGGAATAGACGGTGAGTCGGTCGGCAGCAGCTGGGGAGTTAACGCGGATGCAATCGGAAACGAGGCAGCGATAGTCAAGGAGCTTTATTATATCTGCCAGCCATTCGGCGAGAGAAGCGAATTAATGATAGGTAAGATTGATTTTACAGGTTACTTTGATGCAGCCAAATACGCGAATGATGAGATAACACAATTCTTAAACGCAGCCTTCGTCGATAATCCTGCGATACCGTTTCCGGAGTACAGCCTCGGGATGGTGCTTACGTATTACCTCAACGATGACTTGTATTTGATGGGCGGTATAGCTGATGCACAGGCTGACGGCAGAGAGACAGGATTCAGAACGGCATTTTACGGTGAAGATTACTTTTTTTATATTCTGGAAAGCGGACTGACGGCCAGGTTTGATTCGGCAAACGGGCCTTTGGAGGGAACATACAGGGTAGGTTTGTGGAACGATGCACAGCCGAAAGCAAATACGGATTCGGCTGATGCGGGCAAGAGCTATCGTGATGACGTCGGTTTCTATCTCAGCTTCGACCAGATGCTGATAAAAGAAAACAAGGAAGCCGACGATGAACAGGGACTCTGCACATTTTTCAGGTACGGCTATAGTCCGAACAGGACAAATGATATCACAAACTTCTGGAGCCTCGGTTTTCAATACCAGGGCCTTTTCGAGGGAAGGGACAAGGATATCCTGGGTGCGGCATTCGGGCAGGGATTTTTCAGCGATTCAGCGAAACTGAGCTATACAGCAGATTATGAGAGTGCGATGGAGCTGTATTACAGCGCAGAGATAGCACCGTGGCTTGTGGTAAGTCCGAGCATTCAGTATATTAGCAATCCAGGCGGAAGTGACAGCGTAAGTGACACTGTGGTTATAGGCGGCAGAGTGCTAATAATTTTTTGATTATTTACCGTAAAGAATAGACCATTTTTTAATAAAAAAAAGAATAGGGAAAAGATTATGCATATGGCAAATGAACTGTTGTCGATTCCGGTTGCGACGGGGACGCTGGCTATAGCTGCCGGCGGGCTCGGCCTTATCTGCAAAAAGGTCAGAGAAGCCGTCAGCTCCGAAAAGACGGCGTTGATGGGGATTTTAGGGGCATTTATTTTCGCAGCGCAGATGGTCAACATTCAACTGCCGGCGATGCCTGGGACAAGCGGGCATATGGTTGGAGCGGTGCTGCTGGCAATCATGCTCGGTCCACATCTCGGGGCGATTGTAATATCGTCGGTGGTTATAGTTCAGTGTCTTATTTTCCAGGACGGCGGGCTGCTGGCGCTGGGATGCAACATTATCAATATGGGGCTTGTACCTGTTTATGTCGGCTATTTTATCTATAAAGCGATAACAGCGGGAAGATTCAATCCAGTGAGCGCATTTGTCGGTGCAATGGTTGCATGTGTGATTTCGGTAGAGGCCGGTGCAGCTCTTGTCTGTATAGAGGCGGGACTGTCCGGTGTGCTTGTGGTGCCGTTCGGGACTTTTTTGATAACTATGCTTGGAGTACACTTTTTAGTCGGCGTTGTTGAGGGGCTGATTACGGTTGCCGTGCTTGCATACCTGCAGCAGGTCCGTCCCGATATAGTTAAGGATGCGCTGCAGGGAAAGGTAAGATTAAGTAAAAAGATGGTTATGGTGACATTTATAATATTTACCGTTTTGATTGGAGCGGGACTTTCCATTTTGGCATCCGAGTTTCCGGACGGGCTTGAGTGGAGCTATGCTGAAAGGCCTGATGAGCCGGAGTTTAAGACGACGGTTGAAAATAAGGATTCGAAAATTGCGGCTGTCGATGATTTTCAGTCGAAGTACAGCCCGCTGCCTGATTATACTGTACGCGGCAGCGGACTCGGTACGCTAAATGAAGAAATCGAGGCATCAAGCGGCTGGACAAGTTTCGCTGGAGTTATCGGGGCAGCAGTTACAATGGTTGTTATCTGGCTTTTGGCCAATGTATTAAGGAAAAGAAAACCGGAGGCGGCTTAGGGCTCTAAAAATTTCTTTGCCTTTAAAACATAATAGCTTTTAATCTCATATATGCACCATGCGCATATAGATAAATTTGCTTACCAGGATTCTGTTATCCACCGGCTTGACAGCAGGGTGAAGTTCATTGTTACTGTTTTATTCACGGCCGTTGTGATTTCACTGCCGCGAACTTCGGTCAGCATATTATTCTGTTATGCGGTCGGGCCTTTCGCCGTGCTGGTATTGGCCGGCATTCCGCTGAGATTTGTTTTCAAACAGATTTTGATAGTAAGCCCGTTTATTCTGGTACTTGCATTCAGCAGCGTATTCTATGACAGAAGCGAGGTAAGGATAGCATTCGGCCCGTATTTTTGGGATATTACGACCGGCTGGCTTCGATGTTTTACGATTTTAGGTAAGTTTATTATTACAATGATGGCTTTGATTGCGCTGGTCTCGACAACTCGTTTTTCTAATCTGCTATGCGGGCTGCAGAAACTCGGATTTCCAAAAATACTGGTTATCCAGCTCGGTTTCTTGTATCGCTACATTTTTATATTAATCGACAGGGCACATCATATGATTCGTGCGAGGAGCGGCAGAAAACTGAAGAATCTCGGATTAAAAAGAGAAGTCAAGGTTGCTTCATCAATGATAGGCTCACTTTTAGGCCGGAGCATCGATACGGCACAGCGTGTCAATATTGCTATGGAGGGACGGGGCTTTAATGGGAACTGGCACAGCTTATCGAAGCTGAGGGTGCGAGCGGCTGATTTGATTTTTATATTTTTGGCGGCGGCTTTTACGGCTGGACTATTTATTTTTGTTAAACCAATTTTAGGCTGATTGAATTCGATGTCAAATGCAGTTGAAATCAAAAACTTAAGTTATAAGTATCCGGACGGGACAACGGCACTGGAGGATATTAATCTGAGCATCCAGGCCGGTGAGAAGGTTGCGCTAATCGGGCCGAACGGGGCGGGAAAATCAACTTTGCTTTTAGCAATGGCGGGATTTTTAGGAGGCAGCGGCAAGGTTTTTATCGACGGGCTTGAAGTTAATAAAAAGAATATAAGAAAGATAAGGGCAATAATCGGAAGCTGCCTGGATAATCCGGACGACCAGTTGTTTATGCCGACGCTGCAGGATGATGTTGCGTTCGGTCCTCTTAATATGGGCCTGGAAGCAAAGCAGGTCGAGCAGCGGGTTGCCGAGGCACTTGAGACAGTGGGTTTAAGCGGGATGGGAGAGAAGGCGCCGCATCATTTGTCAGCAGGCCAGAAAAGAGCGGCTGCGATAGCCACAATACTTTCAATGCGGCCAAAGATAATTACGTTCGATGAGCCGGAAGGCAGCCTTGACCCAAGACACCGAAATAACCTGACAGGATTATTAAAAAAACTACCTCAAACTCTCGTTAAAGCAACCTGCGATATGAACTTTGCCTTTTCAGTGGCTGAAAGTATTGTTCTTATAGACGGCGGACGCATTATTGCGGAGGGTAACGTTGAAAAGATTATGCTCGACGAGCAGTTAATGACCGAGCACGGCCTTGAAACTCCCAAACGATGATAAAAGTTCGGGCAGGATAGAATTATTCTTTGCTTGTTACATAAACGACCTGCTCGGCGAAGAGGTTCGGTGCGAATTTGACGGGTCTTTCGCTCGTTTTGGTGAGGGGAATTTTGTTTTCAACCTTTGCACCGAGTTCTTTGCAAAATTCTTCGAAATCTTTCATAGAAAGGAAATGTATATTCGGCGAATCGTGCCAGGTATAAGGCAGATGTTTTGTAACGGGTGCCTTTCCTTTGAAGAAAAGCTGGGCACGACACTTCCAGTAAGCGAAGTTCGGAAAGCTTATAATAATTTTTTTCCCGACTCTCAAAAGCTCTTCAAAGACCTTTTTAGGATTTTTGAGAGTCTGCAGGGTTTGTGACAAAATAACGATATCGAAAGATTTATCCAGATAATAGGAAAGCCCTCTTTCAATGTCCCGCTGAATAATGGGGATGCCTCGGCTGATACAGGCGAAGATATAATCGTAATCAAGCTCGATGCCTTCGGCTTTGATGGCTTTATCCTCAACAAGATTGGCGAGCAACTGCCCGTCACCGCAGCCGACATCAAGGACAGAGGCGTTTTGCTCGACGATTGATTCGATGATTTTGCAATCAACTCGCGCCCGCAGGCCAGATTCAAAAAAGCCTGTTTTTTCGTGGGGAAGAGATTTCGGAAGTCTTTTTATGTCCGGTTTATGGGTCGCTTCAAGAAAAGCTGCTATAAGCCGGCCAAGTGCAACGGGCTCAAGAAGAAATGCGTCATGGCCGTACGGAGATTCAATATTGCAGTAGCTGACAAGTTTCCTGTTGGCAGCAATGGCATCAACAATTTCTTCAGACTGAGCGGGAGTGAACAGCCAGTCACTTGCAAAGCTGATTACGAGGAATCTGGATTTGACATTTTCAAATGCCTTTTGTACCGAGCCGTAGTCCTTTTGCAGGTCGAAATAATCCATCGCTTTGGAGATATACAGATAGCTGTTGGCATCGAATCTTTCGACGAACGAGCGGCCCTGATAGTCGAGATATGTTTCAACGGCAAATTCGGAATTAAAATCATAGCTGTATTGTTCCGCATTTCTAAGCTCTCTTCCAAATTTTTCTCTCATACCCTGCTCAGACAGGTAAGTAATGTGCCCTATCATTCTTGCGATGCCCAGGCCTCTGGCCGGCTGATTTTGATTTGAGTATTGTCCCTGAGCAAAGCTCGGGTCGGCGAGAATAGCATTTCTTCCCACTGCGTCGAAGGCAATCGCCTGGGCTCCAAGGTGCGTGGATGTAGCAACGGGGATAGCGGCTTTGACAAAATCAGGGTATTCAATAGCCCACTGCAGAACCTGCATACCTCCCATAGAGCCGCCAATGACAGCGAGAAGCCTTTTTATTCCGAGCTTATCAAGAAGCAGCTTCTGGACCTTTACCATATCTGCTATTGTGATTATGGGAAAGTCCAGGCCGTAAGGCTTACCCGTCTTGGGATTGATTGAGGATGGGCCTGTAGTGCCGTAGCAGCTTCCAAGAAAATTGGAACAGATTACAAAATATTTGTTTGTGTCGATGTTTTTGCCAGGCCCTATCTGCTCGTCCCACCAGCCTGGTTTGGTGTCATCGGGGCTGTGGTATCCTGCGACGTGGGAGCCTCCACTGAGTGCGTGGCAGATAAGAACCGCATTATCGCCAGAGTCGTTAAGCCGGCCATAAGTCTCATAATCAACATCGATGGGAGCCAGATTTTTACCGCTCCGGAGGCGCAGGGGGCTATCCTCATCGACGAGACGAACCGATTTAGTTTCGACAATACCGACCGAATTTTCATCAATTTTTGCCATAGCTGAACAAAGTATAACACCAAATTAATGATTGTAAAGAGCAGCGGGAACAAAACAGCTTGCAGATTTGTCGCCGGAGACAAGGATAAAAAGGTGACGTATTTTTTATTTAAAAAAATGCAAAAAGACTTGACAGAAGGCTGGAGTCGGACATAAATTATAATCAACAGGTTTAATGGATTCAGATAGTCAAAATTGGTTTTGTATCATTTAGCGAAAGGATACAAAAATGGCAAAGAAAAGGAAATCTAAAAGCAAAAGAGCAGCAAAGAGGTCCGGGGCAAAGAAAGGCAAAGGCAGAAAGGGTATGTGGTCAACAGCCGATGTGAATTTGCTAAAAAAGCTTTTTTCCGAAAACCCGACCGCTATGATAGCCAAGAAACTGAGGCGCAGCGTTGATACAGTCAAGAAAAAAGCATCGAGAATGGGATTAAAGAAGTCAAAGAGATATCTGAAGAAAATCGGCAGGGCCTAAAGCAGGTAACGGATTACTGTAAAACTTAGATTTGTCTCGAGCCACCGGGATGCTGCTGTTACTTTGCTCGGTGTTGGATAACTTAAAGCCAGGGTATATCAAGAGGTTGCCTGAGAAAGGGAGCTTTAATTTCAAAAGGTGAGAAATCTGCTCTCAGCTAAACTTATTTTTTGTTTATAGCTTCGGCAGTAAATCAATACAGGAATTAAGTGCCGGCAAGGCTTAAAACCAACTGCTCTATGGCTATATTTGCTTTTGTCCTGCCGGTTTTTATTTTGTAATCGATCAGGGCGAGGCGCTCTAAAAGGGAGCCTATCTGCTGTAGAGTCAATTTTTTTAGCTGTTCGAAAAAGGCCTGCTTAATCGACCATACTCTCACCCGCTTTGCAATTTCATCTGTTCTCAGGCCTTTGTTCAACATAGCTTTGGCTCTGAACATTTTACGTATATGATATGCAAAAGCGCCTACTACCGTATATTCTGCGGAGCGGTCTGCAGCCAACATTTCCCTTAGCCTGCTAACGGCCTGTTGCGAGTTTCCGGCAAGACAACTGTCGATGACTTCGAAGGCATTGAAAAGCCGGTTTCGGCCTATGAGTGACTCTATATGTTCAATTGTTATTTCTTTTTGTGTTTGCGAAAATATTGCCAGCTTATCAATTTCCGTATAAAGTCTGCCGAGCTGGTCGCCGGCCAGCTCGATTATAAGCTCCGATGCATCCCAGGTGAGCTGTTTGTTGTGGGCGTCTGAGGCGTACTGAATAAGGCGTTTGTTAAGCTGGCGGCCCTTAGGCTCGGTAACAGCAATCAATTTGCCGCATTCGGGCAGTTTTTTTGCGAGTTTGGTATTTGAGGGCCAACTCTCTACTGTCAAAATCAGGGCCGCCGTCGGGCAGGGATTATCAAAATAGTTCTCGAGTAACTGCCGGTTGTCCGATATGAATTTATCCGAGTCACTGATTACAACGACTTTTTTTTGAGCTAAAAAGGGAAGTGTCCTCAATTCATCCAATACTTCGTTGACTAAGACGTGCTTTGGGTCAGGGGTGAAAAGAGCGGTCATTCGTTCAGCGGGCGGTAAGAGTTTTTCTATAAGCTTTTCACATTCTGCGCTGAGCAGTGTTTTATCTTTGCCGGCGATTACATAAACCGGAAAACTTTTTTTTTCTGATTTAGCCCTGGCTTCAACCATCTGCCTGTCATTCTTTTAGATAGCTGAGAAAACTATCTTGATTTACGTTTCTTTTTGCCTTGTATTTTCTTTTTAGGTTGAATATTTTTCTTTTTCGATTTTGTATTTTTTCCAGAGGCGGTTTTAGATTTATTCTTCGGCTTTGACTTTTTCTCAGGATTAGTTTTGACTTTCGATTCGGGTTTACTTTGTGAGTTATTTTTGTTTTCTTTTTTCTTATTTGAGTTTCTCTCGCCTTCGATTACTATTTTTTCCGCAGCCACGAGTTTGTCGCCGGCCTTGAGCTTTATCAGGCGCACACCCTGCGTATTTCTTCCTATCGAGCGAATCTGGTCGAGGCCTGTCCTGATAATTATACCGTTTGCGGTTATCAGCATAATCTCATCCGAATACTGAACCGATTCCAGTGCCACGACTTTGCCGTTGCGTTCCGATGTTTTGATATTTTTCAGGCCGACACCGCCTCTGGACTGAGACCTGTAATTATCAAAGCTTGTTCTCTTGCCGTAACCTTTCTCACATACCGTGAGCAGTGCGGCGTTTTTCTCGGCAATCACCATACCGACAACGTAATCCTTCGTCCTGAGCCTTATCCCCCTGACGCCGCGTGCGCTTCTGCCCATCGAACGGACGTGGTTCTCGTCAAATCTTATTGCCATTCCTTCGCGGGTACCAAGTACAATATGGTTCTGCCCGCCGGTCATAACAACTCCAATGACCGAATCATCAGGGTCAAGATTAATAGCAATAACACCTGTTGCTCTCGGATGGCTGTAAGCATTAAGCCTCGTCTTTTTTATAACACCATTTTTTGTTGCCATTACAAGCTGACGTTGCTCATCATCAAATTTGCGAACATTAATGACCTGTGCTATCTGCTGGTCGCCGAGCTTAAGAAGATTCGCAATGCTCCTTCCCTTGCTTTGCCTTGACATACTGGGCACGTCATAGACTTTCAGCCAGTAGCACTTGCCCCTGTTGGTAAAAATCAGGAGATAATCGTGGGTCGAGGCGACGAAAAGATGCTCTATAAAATCACCTTCCTTTGTATCCGAGCCGATAATTCCCATACCGCCTCTGCCCTGCTTGCGATAAGTGTCTATAGGCATTCGCTTGATATAACCTTCGTGACTCAGCGTTACTATCACCTCTTCTTCCGCGATTAAATCTTCGACGTCAAGCTGCTCGGCTGAGCCCACAATTCTCGTTCGCCGCTTGTCGTTGTATCTCTCCTTTATCTCGTATATGTCTTCGCGAATCACATCCATCAAAATCCGCTCATTCGCCAGTATCGCTTCAAAACCTTCTATTTGTTCGACAAGGCCGACGTACTCTTTGGCGAGCTTTTCCATTTCAAGGCCTGTGAGTCTCTGAAGCTGCATCGTTAATATGGCGTCGGCCTGCGGGCCGGTCAAATAATGTTTGGATTTGCTTTTTTCCTTAACGAAAGCCCTGGGTAAGATTTTTTTGAGTGTTGCGGTCTCTTCCAGCAGCAGCGGTTTTTTCATCAGGTTCAGCTTTGCTGTCGGAGCGTCGGGAGATTTTTTGATTATCTCTATAATCTCGTCGATGTCACTTACGGCGAGTATAAGGCCTTCGAGAATGTGTGCCCTGTTACGGCATCTTTTCAGCAGAAAGCTGCTGCGACGACGAATGACAATCTTGCGATGCTCAATGAAAAGACTGAGCATCTGTTTGATATTTAATATCTCGGGACGGTTATTCACCAGCGCTATGTTTGCTATTGCAAATGTTGACTGCAGGGGTGTATAACGATACAGCTTATTCAAAGCTACCTGAGCATCAGCATCTTTTTTCAGCTCAACAACTATACGCAGGCCGTGACGGTCGGACTCGTCACGCACGTCGGTAATCTCGGATATTTGATTGTTACGAACGCAGTCGGCAGTCTTGGAAACAATCGTCGTCTTGATTACCATATAAGGGATTTCTGTTATTACAATTACTTCTTTGCCCCGCTTGCTGCTCTCAATCTTGGTCTCAGCCCGAACCATCAGATGCCCCCTGCCGGTCGTGTAGGCATCGATAATGCCCTTGCTACCGCAAATATTCGCGCCTGTGGGAAAATCAGGGCCGGGGAGAACCTTCATAATATCCTTGAATCCGCAGTTGGGGTCATTAATAACCAAAAGCATCGCATCACAAATTTCACCTATGTTATGAGGCGGTATGTTCGTCGCCATACCAACCGCAATGCCGGTCGAGCCATTCACAAGAAGACTTGGAAACTTCGACGGCAAAACGACGGGCTCAGTCCTTGTCTCATCATAGTTGGGCACGAAATCGACGGTGTCGTATTTAAGGTCATCGAGTATATCCATCGCCGCGGAAGTCAATCTTGCCTCTGTATATCTCATCGCCGCGGGCGGGTCATTGTCTATACTTCCGAAATTGCCCTGCGGGTCAACAAGGGTATATCTCATATTCCAGTTTTGGCCCAGCCGTACCAGTGTTCCATAGGTTGCCTGGTCGCCGTGAGGATGGTAGTTACCACCGGTGTCACCGACAATCTTTGCGCACTTTCTGTGCTTGCTTCTCGGCCCAAGGCTCAAATCATTCATCGCCACGAGAATACGCCGCTGTGAGGGTTTCAGGCCGTCACGAACGTCAGGTAGAGCACGAGAAACAATCACGCTCATTGCGTAGTTCAGATATGAATTCTTAAGCTCATCGAGGATACACATATCCTCGAACCGCTCCTCAATCGACTCGGACTCCTTCATAGTGCTTTCGCCGTCCTATACAGAATATTGGCTTCAATTTTAACAGCAATTAGAATAATCTCAAACGCCTGAAAAGTCAAGAAAACTAAACAGGCCAAAGTCTTTTTTCGAAATAAATTTTGCGGCTATTTTGGAAAAAAGCGTGTAGTATTTACACTACCAACAGAAAGCTTAAGGCTTTTAAGCTTGCTTTTTTTTGTGCCTTAAAAGCTCTGCTATCGCTTTGATATGTTCAGGTCCTGTACCGCAGCAGCCTCCGATTAAATGTACACCGGCATAGTAAATCTCTTTAACAGTCAGAGCAAAATCTTCCGGCAGGATACGATAAACAGCCCTTCCGGAATCGAGCACCGGCGTGCCGGCATTAGGTTCTGCATAAATCGCTACATCTTCCTTAAGTGCCCTAGCAACCGCGACATACTCACCGGCCAGAATTTCGTAATCACCAAGCGATATGGTTCCGCAGTTAAAGCCTACGGCGTCAGCACCGGCTTCGATCATAGCTGATATGGCTGTCGATACATCCACTCCCATTGAAGTTTTGAAGCCGTCGCTAACCTTATCAAATGCCATTGACGCAAAAACCGGCAATCTTCCGCAAACAAACCGTACCGCCTTTATTGCCGCTGAAATTTCATCAGCAGCGCTCATAGTCTCAATTATAAAACCATCCACCCCCCCTATAAGTAAAGCCTCAGCCTGCTTGCTATAAGCGGCCTTTAAGTCATCTGGCTTTACGTTTCCCAGCGGCTCAAGAAACTCACCGCTGGGACCGAGGTCACCCAGTACATACCTGTCTTCACCGGCAGCATCACGTGCAATCTTTGCACCAGCCTTATTAATTTCATCAACCTTGTCAGCAAGCTCGTAGCGTGTGAGCAAAAATTTGTTGGCACTAAAAGTATTTGTAATAACGGCATCGCTACCGGCCTGGAAATAAGATTTATGAATTTCATACACTATCTTTGCAGATTCTATATTCGCATAAGTAAGTGCCCTGCCCGCTTTAATACCCTGAGCGAGTAAATGCGAACCCATAGCACCGTCAAGGAGAAATAGCCCTTCTCGCATTCTCTCTTTCAGCCTTTTTTTCGCCATAACCTTTCCCCGTTAAAGCATTTATTACTGCTCGATTAACTCACTGTTTACGATTTTGTAAACGTGCTTAAAGCCCTTCGGCTGCTCGGGCCGGCTGAAAAACACTGCTCTTTTATCTTCGGTGAACTCGAACGGCTTCAGCTTCTTCAGAACAATCCTGAAAATGTCGTCTTTGTCTTCTGAGCCGGTAATTGTTATCCTTAGCTCTGCCGGCATTACAATGTCATCAAAGAAAGTCGTGTATTTTGCCAGCTCCAGAACCGCTGCCGGTTTATCTTTGTCATCGAAATATTCAATCTTTACTGCTCTGTAATCACAGGTTGATATATACACTTTTTTTATTACTTTTGTTCCATCTTTTTTAGTAAGAATATCGAAGCCTTTCTCATTAGATAATGACCAGTCCTGCTGTTGGCTGTAATCTACAATGCCGAGGGCTTCGAGTAAGAGTTTCGGGCCCAGCATCAGCAGCGTTTGTTCTTTCTGTTCGCTCCATAGACCGAAGTAAAAACTGTTTCCTATCTCCTTAGGTTTGGCCCCGACCCAGAATTCATCTTTGTTTGAGCCTATATCGAGGCCTCTGGCATTGAAGGCAATATCGCCGAACAGGCGGAGCTCACTTTCCGGATTCAACCAGAGCTTAATTGTAAACTCTTCTTTTTTCCTTTTGCCGTTATCATCGTAAAACCTGGCGAAGCACTGGCCGTTCGCCTTGAAAGATTTAATTTTCTCTGCCTGGGAAGAAAGAATATGCAGAGCATCAGTCACCGATTGTTTGCCCGGACAAATTCTCTTCGGCATGGCCGACGGCGGAGCACAGCCGATAAAAGAGGCGAACATCAATAACAAGATTATAAGTTTCACTCGTATCATTAGAAAATCACCGCCAAAAACAAGAGATTAAGTTACAAATCAGCCTGCAGGATTTGTCCCAATTGCGACGACAATTGCTCTATCTGCTGCTGGTCCAGATTAGTGTTGACTACTTCTACAAACTCGCCGCTGCCGACCACGCGCAATCGCCATATTTCTTTTTCAACCTCGCTGCGAGAAGCATCATATTTTAACTTTCTTTTTCTCATCAGAATCAAAGCCAGTACGAACCTGAAGTTCAGCCTTTGCTGTTCTGTTTCTGTTGCGAGTCGTTCAAAGAAAGCGAACAGCATATCGTCATCAATAAATATTTGTCTCTTTTCATCCGGGCGGTGCAACCGGCTTTTCCAGAAGCAGAAAACCTCCGGTTTGTTTTGCTGCCAGTAATCGAGACAAAAATCCCGCCTCTGCAAACCATCTTCAGTCTCAACGAGAGCAGCAAAATAGTCTTCACCGGGCTGAATAATCCTGCCGGTAGCACAGCACTGTCCAAGAGATTTACTAATCGGCCAATCTTCCATAAAACGTCGATGACCCTTTAAAAAGTTATCAATTTGTTGATTCTATCATAATATGATTATAGATTTTTTCAACCAAAACATCATCCGCCGCTGTTACATCGAGCTCGAAATCGGGCAATACTCCCCTTCCGTTGTCGAAGCCGCCCGGCCTTGTAACTTTTTCGGTAGATAAATAACATATCAATCCGCTGTTGGGTAAAATTAAAGGGACTGAACCTCCATAAAAACTTGCCGTTCCGCCTGTCTCTTTACCGGCAATAATCCCAAGCTGATTATCCTTTATAATACCTGTGAACTCTACTGCGGCTGAGCCTGTCAGGCCGTTAACCAGCACAACGAGTCTGCCATGCCAACCGTCGGCTAAAGGTTCAACAAGCTGCTGTTTGCTGTACCAGTACTGCCCTTCTATATCAAAATCTTTTGCTTTCAAACCATACAAATTAAAATCAATGATATTTTCCAAATGCAGAAAGGCCGGTATCCCGTTTTTCTCCAATCCGTTAATTATGTAAGCCTTTCTGGCTGCTCTTGAATTGCGTATGTGCCTGCGTGGCTTTTTAAAGGACCTGCTCGATGTTCTTTTTAATAATTCCACGCCGTAATACGTATCACCGCCGCCGTTATTGCGAATGTCCACGATTAGTATTGAACTTTTTCTCTTTTTCATATCAGCCACAAGGTTGTTGAGTATTTTTATCAATCTTTTGCGAACCCATATATTTTCCGTTAAATCCTCATTCAGCGAGTTAAACGACAATGCTCTGAAAAAGCAAACGCTGTCGTTTTTATAAAAGCTATACGCGAACATATCTTTGGCTTTGACCTTTTTCTTTTTAATATCTATATCCGCGCTCACAGTCTCCACCATTTTTGTAAAGGGCAAGCCTTTTTTGTCCTCCATTTTAATTTTGAAACTATCACGATTTCCCTCAAAATACCACAGGTACATTCCAAAACGCATTGCTATAATTATATCTTTGAAATAGTTCGTGTTGGCGGAGACGTATTTACGATAATACTCGATAAAAGAATTTAGCGGCTTATCGTCAATTTCCACGAGCCTTACATCTGTCTTCAACACACCCGGCTCATTGGCGTCTTCAACGTTCATAATAATAAAATCGCCGTCTTTATACATTAATTGAAGGGGTAAAACTTTTCCTTCTGATTTGACATACTCGATAAAATCAGGGAAAGAGCCGAGATTTGTATGGTCGTCTTTCAGCATAGCAAGCAATTCCATTATTGAAGCTGAGAAACTTTTTCGGCTGACCTGTTCGCCAAAACCTGATTTTACTCTTTCGACACAATAATCAAATTCTTCTCTTGTTACCCTGCTGAACGGTTTGCAACTTATGGTTTCAATGCTTTCGACCAGATAGTCGAGGTCTTCTGCGGCCTGCTTCCGCGTTAAAACCTTCAGGTTCCGGGAATAAGAGCAGCCGCTTAATAAGACAATTGCGCAAAGTAAAATCAGGAGAAATTTTTTCATAATTCCAGCTTCTGTCCGGCACAAAATACTTATTCAAACCTTAGAAATGGTTTTATATTTTCAACCGTCTTTTCACCAATTCCTTTTATATTTTGCAAATCCTCGGCTGTTTTAAATGCAGCCTTGTTCGGCTCTTCTGCAAACTGCTTTCTGTAAGAAACTATAGCAGCCGCTTTTGAACGGCCTATTCCCGGCAGTGCCAGCAAAGCAGCCTGTTCGGCAATATTCGGATTTATCCGCCCTTCGAGCTTCGCTGTATCGTCGGAGGCGTTATCAAAAAAGCAAACAGCAAACACAACACTAAGAAGCATACAAAAAATAACTGCAATCAAAAATGCAGTATCAAAATCCGCCGCCCTATTCAAATCGCTGCGCTCAAACTCTTCATCCAGCATATATCGTTTATTGCCCCCTGATTCAGGCTGCCGGCAAATCTAATAATCTCATCTTGTAAAGATAACCTTGTGAAGTTTTTTCAGCCTTAGAAAAGATTCCTTACTTTCAAGCTCTTTCGTCAGCAAACCACCATGCTCGATTTGGCACTTGTCTGCATCGGCGAGATTCGAATATATAATACTGTCGATAAACGGCTTGCTGAGCGCTATCTTGTAGAACTGCTCAAGCCATTGTGCCTGAAGTGTCTGGTTCCAACGGCCATGCCATTGTCCTGCAAGTGCCGTGTCCTTCGATAACGACGGCTCGCTTGGAACCTCGACACCTGTTATATACATTGCCCTGCTCGCGGCTGCGAACCTGTCTAAATTTGCGGATATCTCCATCATATCTCGCACCTGCATTCCTGACTCATTTTTACCGAACTGCACCTGCAAACCGAATGCATCAAAGCTTATCCCGCTCTGGAGTATCATATCAATATACACGAGCGGCGGTATCGTATTGGGCACAGTCGCATAGTATTCTCCCCAGCAGTTGCTAATCTCTATTATTTTCAATACCCTGTTACTCACAGCTTTAACCGCCATCATCACCGCCCGCGTCATTTCGAGGGTCTCTTCGAAATTAAAGCCGAAGTAATTTTGCAGATTCAAGCCGCTGATAACAGACCACGAGCGAATCCGGTCTGCATAACGAGCAACCATTTTTGTAACAAACTGATATGCGCTTTCACGTATTTTTTCGAAGTCGGGCTTGCCTGTCATCAGCCATCCGGGCAGATAGTCAGGGGAAAAACGTATAAGCGGCCCGGCACATATTGCAAGCTTCTTATTGCTGAGAGCCTGGATGCAGGTATCGATACTTGAAAAATCATAAACTTCCTTTTTCTGCTCGATTTCAGCCCACCTTATTGGCAGCATCACAAAGCCGAACAACTCCATAAGCTTCTCAACATATTTTGCACTGTGTATCTGGTCGGCATCTATTCGACAACCCAGACAGCCCCTGCTGAAACCATGACTGACGCTTTTGGCATTGAATAAAGACTCTGCGCGCTGAATAGCGAGCTTTTCTGAAAATATCATAGCTTTGCGAAGTGATGAATCCGCTTTTTTCGATGCGACAGCCGGCGATGAGATATTCTCAATAGCCTGGATGAATAATTCCTGCGCATCTCTTAAGATATGGGTCAGCCCTTTTACCTCGTCGAAATAAGCCCAGTCTTCACACTTTGTGACAATCTGCATAAGTCTCGCCCTGGCTATCTCTACATTCAAAATATATGGCCTACCACGCTCAGGAAGACAGGTCGTTGGCAAAATCAGCGTCCCGAAACCATCCACCAGCCAGAGCAGAGACAGACCGGAAGTTGACTGGTGGGGCTTTTTGCAATCGATTATACCGTTTTTAAACTCAATTTTAACACGGCGGATTGCTATGCCGTCACTACCAAAGGCATAAGCACCGCTTAAATTAAAATCTTTGGCCAATTTTCCGTCTTTGAATACCTGGAACTTCACCTGCTGCCCCAAAATAAAATTAACAAAAAATCGTTAAGAAAAACTTTACCTATTTTTATTGCTTATCTTCTGTTTTACACGGGAATTGTATTATAACGATTGCGGCTGCAAACTCAACTAAACTTTCCATCTTTTTATGCCAGGACGGTCACTATCTGAAAAAGATAGAAAAATGATACCGAATAGAAATATGGTTAAGAAGAGTTGAACACTAAATGTGAGATTATCAGATTTCCGTCAGTTTTGATTTTGTACACCCAAGCCGGAGTGCTGTCTCATTTGAAGCTCGTACAAATGGCTGTTTTTCTCAACGAGTTTCGCTATCAGGTTAACCTGACTTATCAAAATCTCAAGCAAATCAATATTAATCAGGGTCGATTCAGGGCTGTATTGCGGTAATGCTATCAAAACATAACCGCAGTTGTTCTGCTTTGTGGCAAGCTGGGCACAAACAAAACTCACCTCACCGAACTGCGTTATGACCGGTTCTGCCCCGTCATCAACCTTATCGCACAGCTCTTTTAGAAATGATTCGCTGAGCTTTAATTCTGAAAACCTTTCAGAATCGCTTGGCCAGCAGTTGCCGTCCCTATCGAGAATCACCATAATAGGGCCTCTATCAGGCAGAATCTCAAATAACTGGCGAGCTATTTGTTCGCTTAATACCCCAGCCGGTGAAAATGTCGAATCATACATATCCATTCTTCCAATTCCCCCACGTTCTAATCTGTCCTGAACATTCGTATAATCTAATTTCGGCATAATTTCAGGTGCACTTTCTATGCTTATGTATTTGCATAGATTCTGCTGTTTAAACCATATGAAAGAGCATTAGTTTGATATATGCCTTTGTTTATGGGACGCTTAAGAGCGATAAATGCATCAACAGAGACTAAAATCAAAGTATTGATTTCAATCTCGTCATTGGAAACATACTTCCCGGGCATTCTGTGGGATGTGCTCCCGGTGTGTCCTTATGACCGAAAATGCGGTTCTTATTGATTCCGTAACGTTTTTGAAGAAATCTGACAAGTTTTACAAGAGACTGCATCTGACGTTCGGAAGGTTCTGTTTCATTGAAATTGCCGACCAGACAAATCCCTACGGCTTCTTCGTTGGCCCAGTTATTCTGCGTTCCGCCGCAGTGAGCTCCCGTTTGCTGCTCACGCCATCTGAACGTTACCTCAACCTCTCCATTCGTGCTGTCTGTGCCATTGCCAATAACAAAATCATAACCAACACCATTCCAGTTATGATTTTCCTTGTGCCATTTATCAAATATAGCCGCGTTGCCGTAGTTCGTCGCTGAATGATGAATTACTATAGCTGTCCAGCGTTTTTCGAGATAAGAAGGCGGTGTCCACTCCGCCGGTGTGCTGCTGGTTTTTTTTATCACCACCCTTTTAGTTACAACCGGCTGAGTAACACTGCTTTTCCACCCTGAATCAACCTCGAGAACAGGTTCTTCTTTGTAAATACAACCTCCGAGAATGAAAATACAGGAGCAGCAAATCAACACTTTCCACTGCATATATTACCTATACCTCCTTATCGGCCTGAATAAGAATAATCACTGCCTTGACAACTTTTAGTTTATCGGCTGTTTCTCTCTTGGGGCTGACGATTTTTTGTTACTGTTATATTTAACCATATGAATGCAGTTCCCCTGCTCATTAAATTCTGTTAAATCCATATAAGAACGAATAAGAAACAGCCCCCTGCCGCCTATTTTATAAATATTATCGCCACATCTGGGGTCAGGAACCGAATCAGGGTCAAAACCCTCTCCCTGGTCTTTCATAAAAATCTCTACCTTATCCGGCCTAACGCTGTAATTAATTGTTACCTTCCGTTCGGTATCATTTTTGTTGCCGTGTTTTATAGCGTTTAGAAACGCTTCTTCCAATCCAATATGAACAGCAAAAGCGTCTTCCTTTAAAAAATCATCAACATGCAGCTCCGCGAGAATGCGCTCACAGACCTGTTCAATCGCAGACGATTTGCTTTCGATAACAATCGGTTCACCAGATGGCGGTTTTGATAACATAAGCTTTCAATTATATAAAACCGTTGCTTTTATTAAAGCTGATTTTACACTCTGGAGCCGAGCCCTCTGCCGGCACTTAGAATAATACTTTAATCCTGCCGTGGCAAAGCTTCCATAGCACTTTCGATATCAGGGTATATCTCGAAAATCTTGTTCAGCCGCGTTATCTTGAAAATTTCATATATCTTCGGATTTATATTACACAACCTTAACTGACTGTCACGCTCATAGATTTTTTTACTGATACGCAATAATAATCCTAAAACTGCTGAAGATAGAAACTTAACCTTTCCGAAATCAAGAATCATATTGATTTGGTCTGATTGCTCAATAACCGACATAACAGAGTCCTGCAGAGCCTTAATATCCTTCTCTTCGAGAATTTTCTCGTTCAGGAAAGTAATGATAGTCGCATTTTCCCCATATTGAACACTTATCCCGGGCTTAATCGAGGCCATTTTAACATTCCTAAAATCATCGGTTTATAAAGAATACCAGCTTATACACAACGGTCAGAAGAATGTCAAGGTAGCGATAGCCAAATAAAGTTACAATTTTGCCTTGTTATTATCAATCGAAAAAATAAATTTTATTTTTTTTCAAAATATTCTTGCAATTCAAACCGTAGCGTGAATAATATGCCAAAACTGTTAAGGATGTTTACATAGTTCCAAAATTGACATATCCTGAATAGGCACACCCGCGGGGGATATGTCATAAAGACCTTTTTTTAAGTTTATGGTAGTTGTCTGAATTTACGTAAGCTTTGCAGTTTTGAAAAATAAATAAGGATATTTCTGTGCAACGAAGACCAATAAGGCATTTGACAATTAAAAATAAGGAATATCCTGATACCCATTTTGGCTTAATAATCTATAATATTCGAGAAGTTTAGAAAATGTTGATTTTATTTCAAAGGAGAAAAAAATGAGAATAAGTAGGTCAACCGGTTACGGCATTCTTGCAGTCGGCTATATCGCCAAACACAAGGACCAGCCAATCATTCTTTCACAGAGCATATCCAAAGAGTACAACATACCTTTGGAATACCTGCTGAAAATTCTGCAGCAGATGGTCAGGGCCAACATCCTCAGAAGCAAAAGAGGGCCAAGAGGCGGATTCTCTCTGGCAAGGTCCATAAAGAAAATCAATATGCTCCAGATAATCGAAGCTGTTGAAGGTCCAATGATTAGCCAGCTCGACCTCAAAGAGCTTGCACCAAAAGAAAAATTCGGGGCAAAGGCCGAACAAATCTACGAAAAGGCCCTCGCTTCGGCAAGAGCGGTCTTCGAAAAAGCCAAGATTTCTGATATTTTATAAAACTGTCAGAATGGAGTAATATATAGCTGTGGCTGATAGATGTAGGGGACTATCGAGTCACAGCTATATGTTATGCGCTAAAAATGGATATCAGCAGATTCCAGAAAATAATCTCAGAAAAATACGAGCAAAGAGACCGGCAAAGGGGAACTGCCCGGACCTTTTTATGGTTTATCGAAGAGGTTGGCGAACTCGCTACAGCACTGGCATCGGGTGACGATAAAGACAAAGCAGAAGAGTTCGCTGACGTTTTTGCATGGTTATGCACACTCGCAAATATCAATGATGTTGATTTGGAAAAGGCCTGCGAAAAATACACGAAAAATAATCCGACAGGCTTCAAGCCGAAATAATGGATTTTCTTATCCCCCGTCACGGTCTGGCGCGAACTGCGGGTTATTGTTTGCTCTCGTCTCCAACTTCGTCCGGATGCTGTTGAGGCGCCTCCTGTCCGCCAGCCATTAGCGCCCTGTAAAAACACCATCCAAGCCCGCCAATTATGATAAATATTGCACAGGCAAGGATAATATATGCTACTGCCGATAATTCACCATTATATTCAACCTCAGCCAAAAGGCTTCGATATAAGCTTGTATATTCATTAAGCCCACTAAGCATCTTTACTCACCTCATTAATACTATAATTTGTCTTTCCAATTTTACTAAGGACCAGCGCAGCAGTCAGCACGATTACCATCAGGCCAAGACCGACGATATTATGCCAGATAGGATTACCTGTTGCAGAACTAACCAGAAAACCTTCTTTTTTCGTAAATTCGTCAACCAGACTCCAGACAAATAATGTTCCAAGGACAACCGGTATAATATATTTTATCAGCCATTCCCACCATACGCCGATTTTCCAATCGCTTCGTGAATTAGCGTGCCTTCGAAGAACATTCACATTATAAAGCCAGCCGACAACAAGACACTCTGCCAGGCCTATCAAAATAATACCGAAGGGGCCGTTAACAAAACCGTCAATCGTTCCGAGCCAGTTGAGCCCGCCCTGCGTACTGAAGACAATGCCACACAAAAATCCCACAACGCTCATACCGATTAAGACCGCCTGTCTTTTCCAGCCTGTCTTATCACAAACACTCGCTAAAACAGATTCTGTAATCGAAAAGGCGGAGTTTATGCCGAGCAATACCAGGGCAGTAAAGAATATTACGCTGAAGAGCTGTGTCAGGGGAAGCTCGCTCAATGCCGTCGGAAAGGCCACAAAAGCAAGTGCAAATCCCTCGCTGCCGGAAAGAACCTTATGCGTTGGTATGCCCTTTTGAAAGGCAAACGCGCCCATAGTAGTAAAAACCACAATGCCGGCCACGAAGCTTGCGCTCATATTCGTTATAGCAACTATTAATGCGTTGTTATTAAGATCACTCTTGCGGTGCAAAAAACTTGCATAAGTTATCATCACACCGAACGCAACAGTAAGGGAGAAAAATACCTGGCCGAACGCCGTTCGCCATACTGCCACATCTTTCAGCTTCGAGAAGTCCGGCTCAAGATAATACTCAAGCCCTCCGATAGCCCCTTCAAGTGTCAAACCTCGAATCATCAAAATTAAAAGAATAAACAAAGGAAGCGGCACGGCCCAGAGCACTATTTTGCCTATCCACTTAACACCCCTGAATATACTAAAATACATTGCAATCCATATTGCCAGCAGTGCCAGCACTATAGGCCAGCGTATATTTCCAAGGGCAAAACCCGAATGTTTCATTAAATATTCGTCGAAAAAGAATTTCTCTGCATCCTTTGCCCAGGGTAATACAGATTGAAAGCTAAAAAGCAGATAATTCAAACACCACGCAAGAATTACCGAATAATATGTGCAGATTACAAAGCTAAGCAGTATTGGCCACCAGCCTACAAACTCTGTTCGCTTATTAATTTCCTTAAATGCCCCCGGTGCCGCCAGTTGTGTAAAATGCCCGAGAGAAAACTCCATTATAAGCATTGGTATTCCGACAACAACTGTTGCTATGATATAAGGTATGAGAAAGGCTCCGCCTCCGTTTGTATAAGCCGCATAAGGAAAACGCCAGAAATTCCCAAGACCTACCGCCGAACCTATCGCCGCTAAAACAAAACCCGCCCGCGACCCCCAATCCTCCCTTTGCTCTTCCAGAAGTGCCATCCCTGCATATCTCCCAAATCTCTTAATCTACCAACATCTACCGAACCTGCCAGCCGTCACTAATGATTTAAGAAAGATAAGTTTACCAAAAAAGAATCCTGTTATTACCTGCTTATACTCAGGAGACTCAAACTGTCACGCTCGACTATATTGCGAATATCACCCCGTGGAACGGTAGGTAGATTCGTATCACCGAGCAGCTTGTTAAATCCCAAAAGCACCTCAATACTCTCATTCGCCCTGCCAAGCGGAAAACCGCTGCCGAAAAGAAGCTTGTCCATCACTTTGGCCTCATAGGCTGCGACGACAATATTATAAACCTGCCAGATGCGTTCTCTGTTGATTGTCAAATCCGCATATACATTGGGATGCTTTGCTACCATCGCCAGTGTCTGCTCGACAAAAGGGATGCCCATACTGCCGATAACTATCTTAAGAGAACTGAATCTTCTCGCTATTTCGTCCAGTAATATCGGCTGAGCATATTCAAGAACTGCATCGCATCCCTGGACAGGCCCGTTATGGAAAAAAACAGGTATTCCAAGCTGCTCTGCTGCCTCGTAAAAGAGCATCGCCCTGCTGTGCGCGGGATGGAATGCGCAGGCTGAACAATAAACAACGGTCCCCGAAAGACCAATCTTACTCGTAATCGAACCTATGCTCTTTTCGTCGATTAGCTCACGGCTCGGCTCGACAAATGCAAATCCAAGGAGCTTTTCCTTATGACTGCTGACATACTCGGCGAGCTTTTTGTTTTCTTCATCATCGGCGTTGATATTCGCAAGAACAATGCATTTGTCAACCGTCTCTGCAGCTGACAGATGTTCTGACAATAAATCATCCCCTGCTGTGAAGTCAATATGAGTATGGCAATCCACTATCATAGAAAATACCTCTAACCAACCATCTAAAATCAATTATAAACGACTAATTATCAATAATCAATAAAAACCGTCAAGTGGAAATATTTGCTCTTTGCTGCCATTTTTTATAACCTATGTTCTTGACGTAAGCTGTACCCGGCTGTAATATTACCCTAATTGAGCTATATACTTATGGAAGGAAGTCACTGGAGTTCTTCGACAAAATATTTGTGCCAAGAAACATCTGAGGGTAATTTTAATACGGATGATGCAATGGATTGTCCTTTTTGTAAAAATGCAATGATTACCTTGGAACTCGCTGACGTAGAAATAGACCACTGCATTGAGTGCGGCGGAATCTGGCTTGACGCGGGCGAGCTCGAAATGCTGCTTGCGGATACAGAAGCGGCCAAAAAGTTAGTAGAATCTTTTGAAATCGAGCCAAACTGCGCCGAAAAACCCAGGCCTTGCCCCATTTGTGACAAAAAAATGCAAAAAGTGCTCGTGGGAAAATCCCCTCCTGTCCTGCTCATAGACAGATGCATCAAGGGTCACGGCCTATGGTTCGATAAGGGAGAATTACAAAATATCATTGACAAAGCAGAGCTTGACAAGGAAAATAAAATACAAAGAATACTGGCTGATATGTTCAGCAAAAAAAAGAATGGAAGCCAAGCGTAAAACAAATATTTTTCACTGCTAATTTTTAGGAGAAAAATTATGTCGTGGTATCTGATTCTTGCTGGTGTTGGTGTAGTCCTGCTTATCATTGCTCTGATTTTGAAGAAAATGCAGCAGTAAAAATCACTAAAACAAAAATATTTAATCTCAAAGGAGAAATCCTATGGTAGTAGCTCTTATCATTGCTGCTGTCATCGTGGGGATACTGGTTATTTCTATAATCGGTATTTATAATTCGCTGGTTCGGCTCAGAAACCAGGTTGACAATTCCTGGTCGCAGATAGATGTCCAGCTGAAAAGAAGGCATGACCTCATTCCCAATCTCGTCGAAACCGCAAAAGGATATATGAAACACGAAAGAGAAACCTTCGAGGAGATAACAAAAGCAAGAAGCCAGGCCATGGGTGCCAGGAACGTAGCCGAAGCATCAAAGGCCGAGGGTGCTCTTGGCGGGGCGCTGAGCAAGTTCCTGCTGGTTGTGGAAAACTACCCCGACCTGAAGGCCAATCAGAATTTTCTTGCTCTGCAGGAAGAGCTTACCGGCACTGAAAATAAGATCTCTTTTTCAAGGCAGAGCTACAACGACCAGGTCCTTTTCTTTAACAACAAAACGCAGATGTTCCCCTCGAATATAATCGCATCTATGTTCAGTTTTACCAAGCGTGACTTCTTTGAAATCGAGGCCCCTGCGGAAAGAGAAGTGCCGAAAGTAAGTTTTACCTGAGAAATAATAGCAGCAAATTTAGTGTCGTATATCTGCATCCTGCTATACTCTCTAATGTATAGCAGGATTTGTGTACGTAGATTCTTCTTAAGAAAACTAAAAAACAGCATCTGAAAGCTCACAACCGGATATGTGGGAACTGATTAGAGTCAACAAAAGAAACTCCGTCATACTGATAGTGATGATGGCTTTGGTCCTGCTGCTTCTCGGCTTTATTATCGGCTCTGCCTTCTTCGGATTGGATGGAGGCTTTTTCGGCGTTATTATAGCATCTGCAATATGGCTGATTATTACGATAACCAGCTTCTCGAGCGGCGACCGTATCTTGCTGGCCTCAAGCAGAGCTGTACCGGTAACCCACGATGTTCATCCACAACTTTTTAACGTCGTCGAGGAAATGAAAATCGCTGCAGGCCTGCCTAAAATGCCGAAAATCTACATCATAAACGACTCGGCACCCAACGCCTTTGCCACAGGCAGGAATCCAGAAAATGCTTCTGTTGCCATAACCGCGGGTCTGCTGGGAAAACTAAACCGTGACGAGCTTCAGGGTGTAATGGCTCACGAAATAAGCCATATCCTACATCGCGACATACTTTTTGTCACGCTCGCAGGTATTATGCTCGGTTCAATTGTATTGCTCTCACAGATTTTTTTGAGGGGGATGTTCTATAGCTCTATGGGCTCAAGAAGAAGGTACTCTTCCGGCGGTAAAGGCGGAGGTCAGGCGCAGCTAATATTACTAATTATTGCGATCGTCGCTGCAATTCTGGCCCCGATTATGGCATATCTGTTATATTTCGCACTTTCAAGGAAACGGGAATATCTCGCTGATGCAGGTGCAGCCCGGCTGACCAGATACCCCGAAGGCCTGGCGAGCGCGCTCGAAAAAATTGCAGGCGACACCTCAGAGCAGCTTTCAAGCGCAAACAAGGTGACGGCGCCAATGTATATCGTAAATCCCTTCAAAAAAGCCAAGGCGAGAAAATTGTCTGACCTCACAAGCACACACCCCCCTATTTCGGAAAGAATAAGAATCCTTCGAAGTATGACACACGGTGCTTCACTCAATGATTATTCAAGAGCATTCTCGGATATAACAAAGACAAAATCAATCATCCCGCCAACCGCCTTAACAAAGGAACAAATCGAAATCAGGCAAGCGCAGGAAAAAGAGGTAAAAACTAAGCGAATAGAAAAGCAAATTCACGATATCGGTGATATTATGAGAAAAGTGAACGGCTTTATGTTTTTGGCTTGTACTTGCGGCCTGAAATTAAAAATCCCTCCCAACTTTAAGCATTCTACCGTGAAATGTCCAAGGTGCCACAGGACACTGACTTTGCCGAAAGGTAACTAAGCTAAAACACTGCCTTCTGACTGCTGCGTCGAAAAAACTAACCGGCTCGTACGCCAAACCTTATATTATTTACAAGCTTTCGCATCTTCTCGATATCATTGCCGAGCTTATCCATTCTCTTTCTACAAACAAATGTATAAATGGCGTCTTCCGGCCTGCCGTCTTCACCATTATGACCATTGTGGCCGTTACCTGCCGCGACCTTCTGCGTAATATAGTCGTTTATCAGCTGCCGCTGCTCTCTGAGCATCTTATGCAGAAGCTTAATCGTATCCTTTAGTACCACGATTTCCCGCTCCATGCTCGCAACTCTCTGTTCCATCGTTAGCAACATCTTATCCGCCCTTAAACAAAAATTACCTCAATTCAAAGGCACATAAAAGACAACCTCAAATTTACTTTGTACCTATTATTATTTACTATCTCCAAAATGATTTTGTTCAGTACCATCTTAAGCGATATACTAAACAAGAGAAAATACGGCGATTATAAAACAACAACGTGATATTATTACCAAAGGTAAGAAATATGGAATTTATAAATCAGCAATATCCTTACCTCGCCAATATTGCCGAGTATACTATTTGTACGATTAACGTCCGGATGGCGAATTCTTAGAAAAATGTTTATCTAACCAGCCGCAAGATATATCATCTCGCATATCAAAATGCTTAATGTAGGGTTTTATATCAAGAACAGGCGTACCGTTGAGCATATCAACCTCACTAAAGTGTAACTCGTCGGCTTTGATATCTTCGATTCGAACTATGGACAGGCCGATATGATTAGGCCGATGAGGGCTTCTTATCGCGAATATGCCGTGTTCCTTATTTTCCAAAAATGGTTTGCCGAGAATATCCTGCCTTTGTGACTTGTGGAAAAAGTAAAGAATAATAGCATGGCTGAAACCATCCAAATCTTTGAGACCCGGAGCATATTTGCTTTTTAGTTTAATGTACGCTTCAGTCTCTGGTTTAAACTTGCCCTGAATGGGTATATCTTTCGTGTCTTTATATGGTGAATGTATAACGCCAATCGGAGTCATTGTAATCTTTTCCATAATCTTACATATCCTTATTATTTCCTATAAATTTACCTGACTACCGGCAGAACAGATAAAGCATCGTCCGGGAAAAGCTATATTAAATTTTTCGACAGCTTTGTTTCCGGTACAATGGGCCAAACCGATTTTTTGCACATTATATCGCCTGAGAGCTTCGATGGTACGTTCTATTCTTTCCGCAGAAGCGTTTAAGAGGTGCATCCCTCCTGCAACAGCATAGATATTTTTTTGATTGGTCAATTTTGCAACATAGTTCAACGTATTAACGACACCCGAATGAGCGCAGCCGAGAATAATAACAGGACCTTCTCTTGTTTCATAAAATATTGCCTGGTCGTCAGCAAGAGTGTCTTTTTCTGTGCAGTTCTGGTTTGCAAAGAAATCGCCGCCTGTATCTTCAAAATCTGTATTTCGGGGTATATGCCCGGCAACAAAAAGCCCCTGCAAGACCTCAGCCGGCGTTTTCGTCAAAATAACTCTCCCTGATTCGGCTGTGATATTAACTATTTGCTTTACAGCATCCGGCATGCCTATCATTCTCATATTGTCAGCCTTCCGGGAAAACTTCGGCTTTAAGGCCTGCGGATGAATATACAATGTTGTCTTCCGGTCACGATTCAGAATTTCTGATAGGCCGCCGGTATGGTCGTAATGGCCGTGACTTATCACGATTGCATCGACATAAGATAAATTGATAACGAGAATATTTGCGTTTTTCAGAAATAAATCGCTTTGTCCCGTGTCAAAAAGCACTCGTTTGTGCTCATACTCAAGCCAGAATGAAAGTCTATGTTCAGCCGGAAGGCGGGCGTCGGATGATTTATCATCAACCAGGATTGTTATATTAATATTCAGATCCACAGCTATTTTCTCGTCCGGTCTTTATAATCCTGACAATCTTTTCTAAATTGTTCTTCAGCAAAGTTTTTAATGGTCACAAAGATTTTCACCTGTTTGAAGCGTTTTGTTCAGGTACGCTGATACTAGATTTTCCGGTGTGTCAGCCTGTGAACCTACAACCACTTCTATATTGTTCTGAGTAAATAATTGCTGTGCACGTCTTCCCATACCGGCTGCAATAATAACGTTTACCCCCATACCGCCAAGCCATCTCGGCAGTACACCGGGCTCATGCGGAGGAGGTGCAAACTCTTCGATGTTGGTAATCCGGCTGGTTTCGTTATCAGTATCGATTACTGCAAACTTCTCACAGTGTCCGAAATGCAGGCTTAATTTACCCTCGATTAACGGGATAGCTATTCACATCTTTTATTCCCCTTTCTAATTCAAGCTAAAATATGTACTTCACAATTTAATCCAGTGCATTGGTCACGTTTTTCCATAAAGCCCTGAGCTGTTCAGTCACATCATCGCTGGTATATTCGATAACGGTGGATTCAGCTATCTGCGCTTTAGTGAAGTCTTGAGTATAACGTATCTTACCGGCTATTTTAAGCCCCATGCTTTTTGCATCTTCTTCAATTTCTTTGGTGATTTCCGGATTTATATCTGCCTTGTTTATGCAGACCAGAGCAGGTATTTTGAAAATTGCAGCTAATTCCGCAACTCTTTCCAAATCATGCTTTCCTGAAAGCGTCGGTTCTGTAATTATCAACACTAAATCTGCCCCGGTAATTGAAGCAATCACAGGACAGCCAATACCAGGTGAACCATCTACAATAATCAAATCCTTTTTTTGCTCTTCAGCGATCCTTTTAGTTTCTTTGCGAATAAGAAAGACCAGTTTGCCGCTGTTTTCCTCAGCAATCCCTAATTTGGCATGAACCATAGTTCCGAACCGCGTATCAGATATAAACCACTGGCCGTTAATTGCATCTTTGAATTCAATAGCATCGGCAGGGCAAAACTCGACACAGACTTTACATCCTTCACAGGAAACCGGGTCTACCGTAAACGTCTTTGCTACAATTTCATTTGCTGGACCATCGAAGTTTATAGCGTTAAATCTGCACAGTTCTTTGCATTTACCACAGCCGATACATTTTTCAGCAATGATGGAGGCTTGTTTGCCGCCGGAAAAATCAAAAGTCTGTTTTACATCCGGTTCCAATACAAGGTGCAGGTCAGCTGCGTCAACGTCGCAGTCGGCAAACACGGCACTTTTCGCCAAGTTTGCAAAAGCTGCCACAATACTGGTCTTACCAGTTCCTCCTTTACCGCTTATAACAACGATTTCTTTCAACCTTATCCGTCCTTAAATTTGTTTTTCCGTTCGCCTTTTATAACATAAAGGCTTGTCAAGTCAGGGTCCCTGCTTTCGAATATCTCCCGGCCTTTGATTCCTAAAAAAAACTCTGCTTGAACGGAGAAATATTCAGCAATCGCCTGTTCGATGGCTCTTAAATCCGTATGCTTAATCCTGTTTATGTAAGAGTCCGGATTTTTGGTTTTTTCTTTAAAGAACTCGGACTGCGGATTAAGCAACATCGCCAAAAATCTACCTGCCGGCTTTAGAACACGAGCTGTTTCTTTAAGTGCCTCTTTATACTTTTCTATAAACTGAAGCGAAGCAACGTAAATAACCGCATCAAAATAGTCGTTTACAAATTCCATCTTTTCTGCTGAGCCTGCTACTTTTCTTATATTATCCGGTGCCCGGCCCAAAGCCTCTTTTGAAATATCCAGGCCGGTAACGTTAAACCCATGCTCTGCCAAACCTGTCTCTATGATTGCCGGGCCGCAGCCTACACTCAGAACGTTTATAGTCCCTTTTAACTGGTCAAGAATATAGCCTAACTCAGCCTCGAAGACCTTCTTCCAAAATTCTGATTTACACAATTGCAAATATTTTTTCATACCGGCAAACTCTATATTGGGCCGAATAATTTCTCTCGCCACCACAAAAAGTGCCCCCACCGATTATCAAGTTTATACTTATCATCTTCAGGAACGCCTGGCCAGGAGTTAATCTCCTTTAACAACTCAGGGCAGAGTTTGTCCTCTGCTAAAAGCTCGTACGCACATTTGACAAGAGCAAATTTTTTGTTTGCATCAGGATTATTCAGATTTTTATCAGGATGAAATTTCATTGCTGCGTGACGATAAGCTATTTTTAGTTTTTCCTTGTTAGCATCTTCGGAAACTCCGAGGACCTTACAAGCTGCCTTGCGGGCATTTAAGTCTGTGGTAATCTTCTCCATAAATTCGAAGTCTTCTTTCATTTGACAGTCACCTGCTCAGTTATTTTCTCGTACAAAAATAAAAACCTGCCTTTATACTCCGGCAGTGCATCAGCTATCATTATTCCCCGTGAATAGGCCTCTGCTATTTTTCTGTCATCGGGTATCTCAAGCAATACTTCGATATCCTGCTTTCGGCAATATCTAAGCAGGCAATCGTC
>Ga0307434_1000299_pt1 | contig 38418 bp, 45 predicted proteins | sample SalMarWE160220MG_FD_202156 | JGI IMG/M metagenome (GOLD analysis project Ga0307434, IMG submission 202156) | Salt marsh sediment microbial communities from the Plum Island Ecosystem LTER, Massachusetts, United States - WE1603-220 | ecosystem: Environmental > Aquatic > Marine > Intertidal zone >... | reverse complement strand
AGAGGAGTACGCTCGAACGGCGCTGAGTTTCTTCTTTACCGCTTCCTCAGAGAGGTCAAAGCTCTGCCATGACCAATCCCCAGGATCGTCTGGGGCGTCAAGCACCATTGCGGGAAGGAGTTGCTTTCGGGAAATCGGGGGACATAACACCTATTTCTGCGTGGTCGGACCTTCATTCTTGGCATCCGCAAGAAGACGATTTGACGCGGGCGATGAGAAACGAGGCTTGGGGACGATTGTTGGACGGGACGATTCCACAATCGATCTCATCGGTAAGGTCGTTGCCAACAGACTTAACAACAAGAGCGAAGGTCCGTCTTCACCACTTCGCACGGCGTGTTTATTCGCAAGACCCTACTTTCCTGAACGGGGGCGCGAACCGACCGAACAGGGGCCGAAGGAGACCCTGCGATCAGCCGACAGGTCCGGGGAGCTGGCAGCGGCCCGACGGAGGTAGTTCCAGAGAAGCTGGAGTAGTTCGGTTCGGGTTGCCTCGGCCTAGCCCGTCTGCTACTCTCCTCACGAAGCAAGGAGGTCGCAGCAATGACAAGAAGAGCATCGCTTCTCTTGGGGATGATGCCTCTTGGGGCGTGCCTCGCTCAGGTCACCGGCTTCGGATCGCTGCGGCCTACACGCTCGCTTCGGTTCGGCGTGGTTGGCTCGGTGGCTTTCTCCCCACGACCGACGGGAGAGGAGTCTTCACCATGAATCGACATCGTGTGGTCGTGAGCGGCATCGGGGTGGTCACCCCGATCGGCATCGGGCGGGAGGACTTCTGGGAGGAAGGATTGCTTGCCGGGAGAAACGGCATCTCCCGCATTACCCTGTTCGACCCGTCAGAATTCCGCTCTCAGATGGCCGGGGAGGTCAAGGGTTTTCACGCCGAGGAATGGATCGACCGCAAGATAGCGAGACGGATGGACCGGTTCACCCATTTCGCCCTGGTCGCTGCAGATCTGGCCATGAAAGATGCCGGCCTGGATGTGTTTCCTTTCGACGGCTGCCGGGCGGGCGTCATCATCGGGTCCGGCATCGGGGGAACGCAGGCCCTCGAAAGGTCGCATGCCGAACTGCTGGCGAAAGGGCCAAGATCTGTAGGGCCGTTCGTCGTGTCCAAAGTCCTCATCAACACGGCCGCCTGCATGGTGTCCATCACCCATGGGCTCAAGGGACCTCTGTCTGCCCCTTCCGTAGCCTGTTCGACCGGGTCCAACGCCATCGGCGACGCATATCGCATCCTGGAGAGAGGAGATGCCGACATCATGTTGGCGGGAGGGACCGAGGCCAGTGTGAGCCCGTTGCCGTTTGCCGGCTTCTGCGCGACACGGGCAATGTCCGCTCGCAATGACGATGTGGAACGAGCCAGCCGTCCTTTTGACAAGAACCGCGATGGTTTCGTCATGGGCGAGGGGGCCGGTGTCGTCGTGCTGGAGAGGCTGGACCACGCGCTTGAGCGGAACGCGCCCGTCTACGCTGAATTGGCCGGATATGGCAACACGGCCGATGCTTTCCATCTTACGGCGCCCGAACCCGAGGGCGACGGAATGGTCCGCGTCATGAGGGAAGCGCTACGCGACGCCGGCGTTGCCGTGTCGGACATCGGCTATATCAACGCCCATGGAACCTCCACGGTCCTCAATGACAAGATCGAAAGCGCGGCTGTGATGAAGGTCTTCGGCGATCACGCCCGGCGGCTCAAGATAAGTTCCATCAAGTCCATGATCGGCCACCTGCTTGCCGCGTCCGGGGCCGTGGAGTTCGCGGCCACCGTGCTGAGTGTCTCGACCGGCCGCATTCCTCCGACCATCAACTACGAGCAGCCCGATCCGGATTGCCCGCTGGACTACGTCACCGAGGGAGCCGAGTCGATCGAACTCGGCGCGGCGATGAGCCAATCGTTCGGCTTCGGCGGCGGGAATGCCTGCCTGGTCGTCAAGAGCTATGAGTAGAGGAGATCGCGATGAACATCCCCAAGCTTCGAATCGGACAGCTGACCGCGGACATCCCGATCGTACAAGGCGGGATGGGTGTGAGGGTGTCGCTGGCGTCCCTGGCGGCGGCGGTGGCCGAAGAGGGTGGAATTGGCACCATCTCGAGCATCGGCCTGGGGGATTTCGAAGCGGCCCAGCATGAGTATGAACGGATCTCCCGCGAAGCCCTGCAAGAGGAGATCCGCAAGGCCCGAGCCATGACTCAGGGGGTCCTTGCCGTCAATTTCATGGGTGTGCTTAGCAATGTCGAAGATCTTCTCCAAGCCGCCGTCCGAGAAGGCATCAAGATGATTGTCTTCGGGGCCGGACTGCCGATGAGGCTCCCCAAGATCGTCGAGGATCGATCGGTGAACCTCGTGCCCATCATCAGCTCTGCCCGGGGCGCGGAGCTGATCCTCCGTGGCTGGGCCAAGCGCTTCGAGAGGACGGCCGCCGCGATCATCCTCGAAGGTCCTCTCGCGGGGGGGCATCTCGGCTTCACCGTTGAACAGCTCCGCCATCCGGAAGACTACTCTCTGGAGACGCTCCTGCCTCAGGTCCTGGAAGCGGTCAAACCGTATGAAGACCGCTTTGGAAGGAAGATCCCGATCATCGCCGCCGGCGGGATCTTCGACGGCGGGGACATCGCCCGTATGCTGTCCCTGGGCGCGTCCGGAGTCCAGATGGCGACGCGTTTCGTCTGCACCTGGGAGTGCGACGCGTCCCAGGAGTTCAAACAGACCTACCTGGACGCGGTGGAAGAGGATATCGTCATCATCAAGAGCCCCGTTGGCATGCCGGGGCGGGCCATCCGCAACAAGTTCCTCAGGGACTTGGAGGCGGTCGACAAACTGAAGATCAACTGCCTCTACCATTGCCTGACCGTCTGCAAGGTCGCGGAAGCCAAGTTCTGCATCGCCCAGGCTCTCTTGAACGCCTACCGGGGGGACGTCGACCACGGTCTCATTTTCTGTGGTCAGAACGCGCACCGGATCGACAAGATCGTCACGGTCAAGGAGCTCATCGCCGAGCTCCTCAGCGAACTCCAGACTGCCCTCAAAGACGCACCTTGAGCGAACCGGGTGATTCCGGTGGCGTGGGCGGAATCCGGGGACGCATACGATGATTCCTCAAGGAGCAGCTTGAAATAAGGTTTATATCCCTCGAATTCCTCAGATCTTCTTAGCCTATTGGGCGATGGGTAAGGTAACGGCGTACATCTCATTGCTGCGGACGAATCCAGCTAAGAAACGTCCACTCGTCCAGCGCTGAGAGGAGTACGCTCGAACGGCGCTGAGTTTCTTCTTTACCGCTTCCTCAGAGAGGTCAAAGCTCTGCCATGACCAATCCCCAGGATCGTCTGGGGCGTCAAGCACCATTGCGGGAAGGAGTTGCTTTGGATACGGCCAACCTGCACTGTGTACGAGGTAGAGGCGTATATCCGGGTTGTCTACCGCTTCAAGGAAGGAAAGCGCGGCCATGCCAAAAAGAAAGCCAGCTTGGTGATCGGGGTGAGCATCCTCCTGATGGGGCAGGTATGTTACGGTGGGGCGGAACCGGCAGACGATGTCCGCAAGGTCGTTGAGAAGATCCTCGCCTGAATAGACGGCGTGAGGGTTGTAGCTATTGGAGTAAAAGGGATGGGAGGCCTTGGTATACGGGCTTTTGTACGAGTTGTCCCTTTCCCAGTGGTTTGTCCACAGCGACATCAATCCTTGGTCAGGGTAGCCCAGGAAGATCATCTGCGCAGGGGGCACCCCCAGCAATGCAAGGGCAAGAGATGCCTCCTTCTGCCGTCGGTATCCGAGAGCTCGATAGTCGGTGGCGCGGTGAAGTGGGTTCATGGTGCGCAACCGCTTAGCAGCACGGTTAGCGTCTCCGTTGGTCAGGAAGACGACTAACACAGTGTGCCCCTCTTGAGTCAGGTGAGCGATCGTGCCCCCCACTGCCAAAACCTCGTCGTCAGGGTGAGGAGCGACAATCAAGATTCTCTCGCTTTCCCCTTCCAAGTCAGGCCAGTCCGTACGAACTGGAAGGGGTACCCCCCAGAGAAAAGCGTGAACGAAGGGATGAGGCACGCCAGGCATGAGGTTAGGGGCAAGCGGAATCGCTAACTCTAGTACAGCAAGCCGCCGCCGCGAGCTTCCTTTCGTCAGTTCACATGCACTTTGTCTGCATGCAGTGGTAGATGCCTTTGCACTCTTGCCATACTTCAAGAGGAAACGATTTCCACGCGCCACATAGGTATTATAGCAGCGCGGATTACAGTTGTCTCCTGCAAGATGAGCATGAGGAAGAAAACACTGGTCAAACGAACGCGTGAGTCGAATCATACGCATACGTGAATGTGCGGGTTCGGGCCTTATTGTGTTGCAACATTTTCCTGAAGCTTGTTGTCTCCTCCCTGAGGTTTGCCAAAGCCGTTAAGAGCAAGGCTGGGATCTTCATTCTTGGCATCCGCAAGGAGACGATTTGACGCGGGCGATGAGAAAAGAGACTTGAGGACGATGTTTTGGACGGGACTATTCCACTGGCGGCCTTACAGGCCAACGTCGGGGACAAGCCCCGACGCTACGAAACAACGTTTTCAAGCAGCCTTTTTCCTGTAGCGGTGTAGCTTGTCTGCGACGCAAAAATCCGGGGACGCATACGATGATTCCTCAAGGAGCAGCTTGAGATAAGGTTTGTGTCACTCGAAATCGCGAGTATCGATGAAATCCGCCCTGCGTTTCAGCAACATGCGTTTGATGCTCGGAAAGCAGGACGTCAATCCTGACGACACGCCAGATGCTGGCCCTTGTCGTTCCCACGTCAGGCAGAACGGATTCGCGATAGGCTGTTTCTAGACACCAGAACTGTTCTGAGGCCATCGGTGGCATTGCTTCGTTCACAAGATGGGGTTAATTTCTCCCACCGGGTTGCGCCTGTCTACCTGTTGAAGAGGAAGGAGATTGGATAGAATGATGAGCCTGCTATGAACACGTCTGCCATCCTTCTTGCCCTGGCGGCTTCTGTTTGCTGGGCGCTTGCCATGGTCCTGGGCAAACTGGGTCTTAAGTGGATGGGGCTTGTCACCTATTCGGCCATTCGCCCGTTTCTGGGTCTGCTTTTCGTCGTGCCCTACGGCCTTCTGACAGCTGGCTTTGAAAATCCTGGCATGCATCTCGTCGCCATCGCGATATTGGGAGGTTTTCTCGACTCGTTCATTGCCGCTCTGCTGTTTCGGATTGCGTTGCAGAGAAACCCCGCTCACAAGGTGACGGCCCTGTCTCTGACCGCTCCTTTCTGGGGCGTCGTCGCGGCAGTACTTATCCTCGGCGAGCGACCGCGATGGGTCGTCTTCGTGGCGGCGATTCTAGTTGTTTCCGGGGCCATCTTCCTGGTCGATCGTCGAAGGAGTCCGCCGCAAGCCGACCGGCCTTTCTGGGGCACCGCTGTCTCTCTCTCAGCAGGGATTATCTGGGGTATTGCGGAGACGATTCCCACCAAGTACTGCTTGACGCACGGGATGACACCGATCACCTACCAGCTGATCCTCGTCGCAACCGCAGGTGTTTGCTGGGGGATTGTCGCCATCGCCTATCGAAGCACAAAGCACCCACTTCGCTTCTCATCGCGGGGCCTTGGGATTGCACTGATCACCGCCTTTCTGAGCTTCTTCCTCGGGTGGCGCCTTTGGCTCTCCGGGCTTGCGCTGGCACCGGCCAGTCTTCTGGCACCCGTCCACGGATCGATGACCCTGTTCGCCTTTCTGTTCAGCGTGCTTCTTTTGCGCGAACGCCCGTCGGCACGCTCTTCAATCGGCGTGGCGTTAACGTTCGCCGGCGTTTTCATCGCTTCAATCCTGGGATAGAGCAATTCATAAAGAGCCTCCACTGGATACCCCCCAGCTTGCTGGGGGGAGGAAAGCGGAGATTCGCCGGAGGCGAATTTGGGTGTTGTTTGTACGAGCTACATGAACTCTGTCAGGAACAAGCCTCTCAACGTCGGAGACAAGCTCCGACGCTACGAAAAAATGGATGTAGCGTCGCACCTTGTGTGCGACGTTATCTCTGGCGCGACACAGCGATACATCAAACTGCAACATAAGGATTAACTCCGCTTAGCCCTTTAGGTTTTTGCCTTTTAATGCCCCGCAGCTTGCTGCGGGGTTCTTTACTGCAGGCAGTCGCCAAATCTCGGAGACGCTGTTGTTGAGCAGGCTGGATGCTTGGCCGGGGCTGAGGCAATCATCACGCGCAACACGAAGGACTTCCGCCGCTTGTCCATCAAGGCCCTCGATCCCGGCGAACTGGACAGGGATGTTCAGACCTACACTTGACACCTAATACGGCTGCACTCGCTCTTGGGAATCCGGGGACGCATACCATGATTCCTCGAGGAGCAGTCCCAAATAGGGTTTATGTCCCTCGAACACCTGGAGGAGCAATGTCTCAGTTACGCATCTCCGACAAGACCCTCGGCGAACTCGCTCTTCCCGACTTCTGCCCGCGCTGCTTTTGGCTGAAGCTTATGCTCCTTGACCGCAAGCTGTAAACGCGCATGTGGGCCGTTGCCTGTCACCTGACAAGATCACTACGATCGAATAACGCCACAATCGCTCATAGCGCTTAGTGTTGTGTTCACGGTCTGCACTTGTTGGCGTTCTTATGATCGAAATCAGCAAGAATCGATCATAGTGTTACTCAAAGCATCCGCTTACGCGCATTGACAAGTCGCGTTAAGAGCGATAATATAGAGAAACGATCATAACGCTGTGAGGTGCGGTCGATGACTCAACCTGGGCAGTACATTCAAGCAACCGAAGGGTACTCCGCTTTCGTCCCCGATCCGCTCCCGCCCGAGCTTGAGTGGACAGCTCGACTCACGTACGCGCTCTCTGACGCCGATCGTGCGATCGGCCGGTTGGCGGGGGAGGGCAGGCGCCTGCCCAATCCCCATGTTCTTATGCGGCCGTTCGTTGCTCGGGAGGCTGTGCTGTCGAGCCGCATTGAAGGAACACAAGCAACCCTTGGAGAGCTCCTCGCGGCAGATGCGGGTGCCGTCGTCGATCGTAGTCCAGAGGATTTGCGCGAAGTTGCCAACTACGTGGTCGCTCTTGAATACGGCATCAAGCGCCTCAAGAGCCTTCCGCTCTGCGTTCGCCTGACCCAGGAGATCCACCGCCGGCTGATGGAGGGTGTCCGGGGTAGGCATGCTCGCCCCGGAGAGATTCGTGACGTTCAGAACTGGATCGGCGTTCCAGGCTCGACACCACACACCGCGACCTATGTACCTCCACCTCCAGCAGAATTGCAGAACGTGCTTGGAGCGTTGGAGAGGTTCCTGCAAGACCGAAGCCTGCCTCCGCTGGTGCAGATCGGCCTCGCTCACTACCAGTTCGAGGCGATCCATCCTTTCCTGGATGGGAATGGCCGAGTTGGACGTCTTCTCATCACACTCTATCTCGTGGAACGGGATACCCTCCCGACACCTCTCCTCTACCTGAGTGCCTTCTTTGAGGCGACCCGGGCGGAGTACTACACAAGGCTTCACGCGGTAACAGAGGAAGGGGATTGGGCGAATTGGTTGCTGTATTTCTTGAACGGCGTGGCGCGTCAATCTGAAGATGCCGTGGACCGCGCGGAGAGGATGCAGGAGAAGCTGGATGAGTGGCGACTACAGGTAGCTGGTCTAGGATCGCCAACACCAGCACGCGTCGTCGATCTTCTGGCCGGCAATCCTTTTGTCACGGCCAAGGGTGTCTCTGCCAGCCTTGGCGTTGCCGTTACCACCGCACGGCGCGCGATCGAGCGCCTCGCCGGCCTTGGAATCGTAACTCAAACCGATGCGAGGCAGCGGGACCGTGCCTACTGCGCGACCGCGCTCCTAGAGATCCTGGAGGAACCGGCAAAGCTTGCACCCTAGCAGAAACTGGGTCGGGTCTTGTAATCCGACACCTCGCTTGACTTCTGTCCGCCCAACTGTACACTTACAAGGTCAGTTAAAGGAGGGATTGAAGGTGGTTAAGAAATCCATCCCCATTACACAGGCTCGTTCCGAACTCAGTCGTCTCCCGAAGGAGTTTGCGTCTGATGACATGCACGACGCAGTCGCGATCACGCGCCGCGGGAAACCGGTCTTGGCCGTCTTGCCCTGGGACCTTTACGACGGATTGGTGGAAACACTTGAAATCCTGGGCGATGAGGATCTCATGGTTTCTCTGCGGCAAAGCATCAAAGAAATGGAACGTGAGGACCTTCTCCCGTGGGATGAGGTGAAGGGCGAGCTTTAACCAATGGCCCTCTCCTATCGAGTCTTCCTTACTCCGCAAGCACGTTCTATGCTCCACGCTATCGCCGATAGGCGAATTCGCAACACTATTGCACGCCGCATCGATGGACTCACCGAAGACCCTAAGAAGCAAGGTAAGGCTCTGGTGGAAGAACTGGCCGGTTTTCGCAGCTTGCGCGTTGCGCGGCACCGCGTGATCTACAAGGTAAAGAAGGATCGGATAATCATCGTCGCGGTGGGTATTCGCAAGCAGGGTGATGCAAAGGATATCTACTCCCGCGCAAAGAAACTCCTTAGGCTGAAGTTGATCGAACTTCCTGACGATAAAAAGAGCATCTAGGGCGCGTAAAAAAACGCTGCATTCCCCCAAAAATCAGGAGCCGGGTGCGGCACGAGCTATTGCGATCGGGTCTTACAACCCAACATTGGTCTAGAACGCTGCCGCTGTACAGGGTCCCAAGCCTCGCAAGGTTCACGAAATAGTGCCCGGCCCCTTCTCATCAAGGAACGCCTTCAGCTCGTCTAGGGTCGGAAGCGATGGCTGCGCTCCCTTTCGTGTGGTGGCGAGCGCGCCGGCGGCGTTGGCCCACGGAATGGCCTCGTTGATCGGTTTGGTGAGGAGGGCCCACGCGAGGGCACCATTGAACGCGTCCCCAGCCGCGGTGGTGTCGATCGGCGTAACCAACGGGGCAGGGAAGGAAGAAGCTCCCTCTGGTGAGATCCAGTAGGCGCCTTCTTCACCGGCGGTGCAGATTACGTTACCTATACCGCGTGAAAGGAGTTGGTGTGCTCCTTGCTCGATGTCATCACACCCTGTGATGGCCTCAAGTTCCCCCTTATTCGGAGTGAGGATGTCGATCCGCCAAAGCAGCAAAGACGAGAGGTCGGAAGCTGGCGCGGGATCGAGGATCACGAGAGGCCTCTCCTTCGGTAGACGGTGAAGCAGGTGCCTGATCGCCTCAAGCGGGATCTCAAACTGCAAAAGGAGCACGTCGGCGTTGGCAACGTGATCGAGGATGCGATCCACGTATGCCCCATCGACGAGCGCGTTCGCGCCCGGCGCGAGAGCGATCGCGTTCTCACCGTCGTCGCTGACCCAGATGGTGGCGAGACCCGATGCGACATCATCCTCGAATTTGACCGCGCTTACGTCGACCCCATTCTCCTCCAGGCTCCGGAGGAGCTCATCCCCGAACATGTCTCCTCCGAGCTTCCCGAAGAGCGCCGTCTCTACCCCAAGACGCGCGGCAGCGACCGCTTGATTGGCTCCTTTCCCACCGGGATAGCGAGAAACCCTACGACCGAGGATGGTCTCCCCGGGACGCGGGATCCGAGGGACCTCGACGACAAGATCCATGTTGATGCTCCCGACGACGGCGATCACTCGAAAGTCACCTCACAGCTGCGTCACATGCGGACATGCTCAACTTCGCACCGCGTCATAGAGCACTCTGAGGAACCGCTCGCGCGAGGCTTCGAGCACCACTTCCGCATTCGGCTCTTGCCCCGTGATCCCCAGGTGATCGACGACAGTCGCACCACGTGTGAGCTCGCTCCTCGTTTCGACCGCCACATGGAGCCGCTTTGTCACCGTGGCGACCTTGGGATCGAGGGCGACGGCCATGGCGATCGGGTCAGGGAGATCGAATCCCACCAGCTTCAGCTCGTTCATTCCAAACTCCCTCAGGCACCGTTGGATGTCGACGCAGAACTGACCAAGCGGCGAGACGCTCCGGATCTTCTCCGCCTCTTCATCGTTGAACGTTGCGAACCTCTGCGAGACGTCCCAGCCGACCATCACGATTGGCAGATCGGACTCAAACACGATCTTCGCCGCTTCGGGATCGACCCAGACATTGTACTCTGCCGCTAGGACGACGTTCCCGTGCCCAAAGCCAATTCCCCCCATGATCACACATTTCTCGACTTTGGAGGCGGTCGAGGGATCCCGAAGCAACGCGACGGCCACATTGGTCAACGGACCGAGGGTCACGAGCGTGATCTCGCCGACGAAGCGGCGGATGGTGTCAATGATGACGTTGACAGCATGGCCATCGGCCGGCCTGCGACCAGAGAGGGGAAGGCCGATGTCGCCCATGCCATCCTGACCATGCACGTACTGTGCAGTCTCAAGTGGCCGGAGCAGTGGCTTTTCGAGGCCCTCGTACACAGGCACCTGTTTGCCGCACCGCTCGACCGTGTAGAGCGCGTTCTGTACGCCCTGCTTTAACGAAACGTTACCTGCGACGACCGTGATCGCCTCGATCCGCACGTCGGGATGGTTCAACGCCATCACGAGCGCGACCGCGTCGTCGGAAGCCGTGTCCGTATCGATCAAAAAACGTCTCAAAGCCTAACCTCCTTGGTCCCTTTTCCCTTGTTTGCGTCTCCAAAACGCCATTCTTCGTTGCGAAACGATCTTTGGTCACGATCGTTCTCCGCGCTGTAATTGGTCTATAGGTTGTGACCAATGCCTTCGCAGACTCTCTGCTAATTGTGTGGACCGACACTGTACGTTTCTTTATAGTAGTCAAGAAACCTGCCTAGTTCTAGAAACGTCATCAGAGGCCACCAGTGATTGACACACACAAACTGCTTTCTTAGGATGGGAGCACAGTGTGGTGGATGGGGCGAGGAAGCTCGGTGTATCTTGCCCCTGTGCTCTCAAGATCGAGGAGGTGTGTTTCGATGGAGAAGTCGGAGGTTCGTGTGTACGGCTACCGTTGGATAATGCTTGTGGCGTTCATGTTGGTGATTGCGGCTAACCAACTTCTGTGGATCACCTTCGCCCCGATCACTGGCGATGCGGCGCGATTCTACGGCGTCTCCGACCTCGCGATCGGCCTTCTGTCGATGATTTTCATGATCGTGTTCATCATCGCCTCGATCCCGGCGTCGTGGGTAATCGATACCTACGGGATTCGCGTTGGTGTGGGGATAGGAGCTGCCCTGACCGGTCTGTTCGGGCTGCTCCGCGGGCTCTTTGCCGCAGACTACACCGGTGTTCTCATCGCTCAGGCCGGTATCGCTGTTGGACAGCCGTTCGTGTTGAACGCGATCGCGAAAATAGCTGGCCGCTGGTTCCCGCTAAATGAGCGGGCGACAGCGGCAGGGATGGGAACGCTGGCGATCTACCTTGGAATCTTTGTCGGCCTGGCCCTCACACCGTTCTTGGTCCTTCGGTCGAGCATCGCAACGACGCTTATGGTCTACGGAGCATTCTCGGCCGCGATCGCTATCCTCTTCTTCGTCTTGGCAAGGGAGCGCCCGCCGACGCCGGTCGGTGAGGAGGCGCGCTCACTCGTCTTCGACGGATTCAAGCGGCTCTTCCATCAGCGGGAGTTCATCCTTCTTCTTATCCTGTTCTTCATCGGTCTCGGTGTGTTCAATGCCGTAACGACGTGGATCGAGGAGATCGTGCGCCCCCGCGGATTCTCGATCGACCAGGCCGGGCTCGTTGGCGGACTGATGGTACTGGGCGGGGTCGTCGGAGCGATCGTCATCCCGCCGCTCTCCGACCGGATGCGCCGCCGGGTCCCATTCATCATCCTCGCCCTTGCCGGGGCGATCCCCGGACTGATCGGGATCACCTTCGCCACGAGCTACTCTCTTCTTCTCGCCTCGGCGTTCGTCCTTGGTGCCTTCCTGCTCAGCTCCGGCCCACTCGGCTTCCAATACGCGGCTGAGGTGACGTACCCTGCGCCGGAGGGAACATCGAATGGCCTGCTCCTTCTTGCCGGACAGGTGTCGGGGATTGCGTTTATCATCGGCATGGATGCCCTCAAATCACCGGCGACCGGATCGATGGCGACATCGCTCCTGATTCTCACCGGGCTGATGGTCGCTTGCCTCGCTCTCGCCACGCGGTTGCGGGAATCTGCCCTGATCTCTGGGGACGAGGGCGGTTAACCCGCAATCACGACAGGATTATTAACGATGCGTTAGGCTTCATACGTACCCAAGGAGGACGCATGAACGAGCAGAGCTACGTGCTTGAGCTTGATCCGAGTCTGCACCCCTTACCGGTGCTTCCAGCCCTCATTTGGGCGGAAGGGATCGAACCACCGGCTCCTACCACCACGCCGCCGGCATTCCTGGAGGAAATCCTGGCGCAGGTCGAGGCAGCGGGTGAGGGGTTCATGCCGGCCGAGCTGCGGACCCGCGTGCGCAAGATGCTCCGGTATGGACGCTATCACCCAAGCGGACGGGGAAAGCCTGCAAGCGAGTTCCTGCTACGCGCGGCGCTTAAGCGTTCCTTCCCGCTCGTTAACGGACCGGTCGATATCAACAACGCGGTGAGCCTCGCCTCGGGCCTGCCGGGCTCAATCTTCGACGCGGATCTTTCCGGAACTCATCTGTTGCTGTGTCGCGGCAAGCCAGGGGAGTTCTACGTTTTCAACCCCAAAGGCCAAATCATTGACCTTGAGGATCTGCTGCTCGTCTGCCGACGGACAGAGGAGGGGTGGGAACCCTGCGGGAACCCGATCAAGGACTCCATGACGACCAAGATCCGGCCAAAGACTAAAAACGTCGTGGCGATCCTCTACGCCCCTGCAGACGAGCCTTCAACCTCTGTCAAACGTTGGGCCACGCGTTACGCCGAGCTGCTTTCAGCACATTGCCAGGCAGGGGTAACGGATTTCAAGGTCGTCGCCCCGTGAGCCACGAAGCTTGACCGGAGATGCTGCGCTCAGATCCCCTTGGATCAATGACAGCTTCATGCTTTGCCAGCTGTCGTACTGGCAACCCTCGCTCGCCTAGTGCGATCCGCCGTGAAACACGATGATGAAATTGCGTGTATATATGTAAAGAATTCGTACGGAGGCGATATCGATGAGGAGCCTTACCTACAGAAGTCTGCTTGTTCTGTTCGCAGTTTCGCTTGTTGGCTTTGTCTCGTTTGGCACGTTCGCCGACGGGGTAATCATACCGGATCACCCGGAGCACGGCTGGTTGACGATCGTCTACCACCGCGTGCATGTCGAGATCCGCGACGGTGTGGTCACCACCCACGTGGATCAACTGTTTCGCAACGATACACATCGGGATAGCGAGGGGCGGTACGTGTTCCCGCTTCCACCAGGAGCGGTTGTCTCAAGCTTCTCTATGTGGGTCGACGGCGAGGCTTTGGAAGGGCGCATCCTAACCGCGACTGAGGCACGCGAAATCTACGAGGACTACGTGCGTCGAGCGATCGACCCGGCGCTTCTCGAGTACATCGGGCGCGACACGCTCGCGGCGCGGATCTATCCCATTCCCGCCGGTGGGGAGCGGCGCATCGAGATCGTCTACACCGAGCTTCTTCAGGCCGATCAGGGGGTGTATCGCTACCGGTATCCGCTGGACACTGAGCGGTTCTCGGCCCAGCCACTCGAGCACGTGAAGATCACCGTTGACCTTGAGACCAAAAGCCCACTTCGCGCCGTCTACTCACCGACTCACGGCCTGACGGTCAACCGGGTGGACGAGCACTCAGCGACAGCGGTCCATGAGGACAACTACATCCTCCCGATCATCGATTTCCTGCTCTACTACTCGGTGTACCCCGAGCAGATGGGGATGACACTTCTCACCTACCGCGCAGGGGATGATGACGGCTACTTCCTGCTTATCCTCACACCGCAAGTCAGAAGCGATACAGAAGCGGTGATTCCCAAGGACCTCGTGTTGATACTCGATCAGTCGGGAAGCATGAGTGGCGAGAAGATCGAGCAGGCCAAGCAGGCCCTGATCTTTATCCTCGGTAATCTCAACCCGGAGGATCGCTTCGCGGTGATCGCGTTCAGCGACATCGCGGAAGCATTTAACGAAACACTCATGCCTGTGACTGCCGAATCGATAGGAAGCGCTATCGCTTGGGTCGAGCGGATCGAGGCAGGCGGTGGGACAAACATCGATCAGGCTCTCACACTGGGGTTCTCCATGTTTAAGGGAAGCGAGCGAGCGCGGTTTTTGGTGTTCTTGACCGACGGAGAGGCTACAGTCGGTGAGATGGACACGCTGAGAATCGTCGAGCACGCCACGGCGGCAAACGACACAGCTGCAAGGCTGTTTGCCTTTGGCGTGGGCTACAACGTCAATACCGTGTTGCTCGATCGGCTAGCGCAGGAGAACCGCGGCACAACTGCCTACGTGCAGCCAGGTGAGAATTTGGAAGTGATCCTCTCAAGCTTCTACAGCAAGATCGCCTCGCCGGTGCTCTCCGATCCGCAGATCGACATCCCAGCAATCGAGGCGTACGATAGTTACCCGCGCGTGTTGCCCGACGTGTTCCGTGGGAGCCAGCTTCTACTTGTGGGGCGGTACCACAACTCCGGTGAAACGACGATCGAACTGACAGGGGACGTCGAGGGAGAGAGCCTGGCGTACACCTATCAAAGGAGCTTCCCCGAGGTGTCGCTTGATGCCTCGTTCCTGCCCAGGCTGTGGGCCGGAAGGAAGATCGCCTCCCTTCTCGATCAGATCCGCTTCTACGGCGAGAGCGACGAACTTATCGATGAGGTCATCCGCCTGAGCAAGCTCTACGGGATCATCACCCCATATACGTCTTTCCTCGTCGATGAATCCAAGGACTACTCCGCAGAGGAAATGGCCGACGCCCTGAGTGCAGCGGCCGCACCGGCAGTAGGAGCACAGGCAGTAAAAGGCTCGGCGTCGCTCAGGACCTTGGCTGGAGGCGAGACCGTCCAGCCTGTTTGGGAAAGCGTGCGCGTCGTTGATGACCGGACGTACTTCATGCAGGACGGGGTCTGGACAGACAGCACCTACACCGATCAGGAGACGATCGACATCGTTGCCTATAGCGGTGCCCACTTCGACCTTGTTTCAGTAGTCCCGTGGATCGCTCCGCACCTGGCGTTGGGAGATGAGGTGATCATCAGGGTCGGTGTGGTGTACGTGCGGATCGGCGAGACCGGTCTGGAACAGCTGACCGAAGATGTCATCGCGCAGCTTGCGCAAATAGAGGAGCGATAGGCAAGCCACCCCTCCCTTCGATGCCAGCATCTACTCGCATCGCGGGAGGGGTTGCTTCTTGCTTGCCCTTCGACCGACATTTTCAGGCTGAGCCAGCGCTGTTACCGATCCCATTTTAATTCCGTTCATGGCGTGGGAAGTTTTATAAAAGGCGTCCACTTTATCCCCTAAAGCTTATTGAGGGGGAGGAAAACGAAGATTCACCGCAGGCGAATCTGCTTGTTAGTATAGGCTACATGGCTCTGTCAGAAATGTCCGGTTGCAAGATCGGGCAGAGCAACCCCCACCGAGGATCCTGCGGGGAGAAGGCCCTTTAACGTGGGGGATAAACCCCTCAACGTCGGAGATAGACTCCTCGAGCGTCGGGCACAGGTCCCGACGCTACAGATGTTTTGTAGCGTCGCACCTTGTGTGCGACGTTATCTCCGCAAATCGCCTTGTCATATGATCCTCCTTCTTTTCTCATCTCACCTCACATAGCTATGACGCTGGGACAAAAACCGCGATCCCGCAGCCGGACGCCGCTATAAAGCCTTGCTCCTTGCCTTTGTTCCGTTCTCGTTTGAGGAGCTCTACTTTCGCTTTCCCACCGCCGCGAGGTAGATGACGAACTGCTCGACCCCATCGAGTCCGAGGAGTTCGTTCATCGCATCATCTGAAAAGGCTCCGATTGCACATGCGCCCGCCTCGATCGCCTCGGCAGCGAGGTACAGGTTCTGGCACACGTGCCCGGCATCGAGGTGCATATACCGATAGCCTCGCTCCCCATAGCGCCATGTCGTGCGGTATGGGACCGCAGTCCAGATGAAGGTGACCGCACTTGCAGAAACCGATTCCTGACCCAAACAGGCCTTGACCATCCGCTTGGCGATATCGGGCTCCGTAGCGAGTTTGACCAACCGGTGATCGCAGGCTAGAAACCGATACAGACCGCTCTTCAACCCCTTGACCCGATTGACAAGCAGGAAGGTTTCAAAGGGATGGCGGGCACCGGCCGAGGGGATCGTCCTGTACGTGGCCCTGCCGGGGACGACCTTCTTAACTCCTTGCGTGCACCACAACAGATACGAGAGCTCCTCCGCAGTAAGTAATTGCGTGGAATAAGTGCGCAGGCTCTGGCGGGCCTCGATCACATCTCTTAACGGGACCTCTCCCAACTTAAGGCTCGCCGGGGCGGGAAGGTCGATGGTTTCCCCAGCATCCATTGGAGGCCCAAGCTCCAGCGGCGGTTGTGGTAAACCCTTCTCTTGATCCGAGGCTTCAAGATATCGGTACTTCGTCTTCTCCATGAACTCTTGCCCGATCGCGCTATTCATCGCCCCTCCTCCCTTCACTGATTACCCATTACTTTGTTTCAGCTTTTCTTCGCGTTCCCTGCGGCTCTGCGAGAGGCATAAGCTTTTTCTCTCGTCCGTTCGTTTCACTCACTCAAGACGCTAAGATCGCCAAGGATTTATCAGCTCTTAGTCGTCAGCAATCAGCTTAGAACATCCTTAGCTTTCTCATGGATTCTTGGATTCCTCATAGGTTATTGGATTCCTATCGATCCTGTTTTCCGCCGTTCTTTGCGCCTTAAGCGCCTGCCTGTGTCGGTGCGGCAGACAGGCCTTTGCGAGAGTCTTGTCGTTTCAGCCTTGTGCCCCGATACATTGGGCAGGCCATTAAGGATCATGCTCCTCGGATGCGGCGTTCCTGCTCGATACTAAAAAGCAGTTCCTCTAAGGAAACCTCTGCCAACGAGGGAAGCATCAGATCCGCGTGGTCCAGAGGAAGCTCCTCGGTTAGGCTATTGGGTACCACGACGCAAAAGATTTCAGCTTGCTTTGCCGCGCGAACCCCGTGGGGGGAATCCTCCAACGCAACTGCCTCCAATGGCTGCAGGGAAAGCTCACTCAGCACAGCAAGGTATAAGTCAGGATGAGGCTTTGTGTGCATCACATCCTCAGCACATCGGATGGCATCAAACTGCGCGTCCAAACCGAGGCGGGAGAGATGGCCGAGGACCCAATCGCGCGAGGAACTAGAAGCTATGCCAAGTTTTAACCCCAGCCGCTTTGCAGCGGTGATGTAATCCATTACCCCAGGGAGCACTGTTTCCGCATCGATCAGTTCCATTTCACGGCGTCGTTGCTCAGTGCGGATAGCCATACGGTCAAGCGCCTGTCCAATGGACTCCTCCAGCTGATCGCAGGGGTCGAACGACTCCGGCGAACGTCCGATGCAGTCTGCCCAGTTGGTGAGGGTGAGTTCGCAGTCATGGCGAGCAAATACCTCTTGCCAGGACTGAAATACCGGGGCCTCTGTGTTCAAAATCAGCCCGTCAAAGTCGAAGATCAGTCCTCGTATCATCTTCCTCGTCATCGCCTGTTCGGCATCGGCACCCACCGTGTGGTCGACCTTATGCCCAGTTTGGATAACTGATGATAATAAACATAGCCACCGCCCGCTTCAACAAGGGTCGATCCCGAGGATGTTAAGAGCATGTAGACACACAGTCGACTATGAAATAGATCTCATAAAGAGCCCCCGCTTTATACCTCCCCGCTTGCTGAGAGGAGGAAAACGGAGATTCACAGCAGGCGAATCTGCTTGTTGGCAGAAGCCGCATAAGCTCTATCAGACGGGTACACCGATACGCAGTACTTCAGTGGCCTTCTTATCGGTGAGGAGAAGAACCGATGGTTCAATTTCACCTTCGAGGGAGGCGGCACCGTGACTGTCACCCTCATCGCCGACAGGCCTTTGAGGTCGACGAATGCTACGAGGACAACAACGAAGCCACCACTACGCTTAATTGCGAGTAAGCGCGTTAGTATCACACGGCAAAAGACGGCGCCCCTCAGTGTGGACTGAGGAGCGCCGTACTTTATAGGTTTAGCGTGGAACCGCGATGTGGTAAGATATTAAGCGATGTGACGAAGCCGACCCAAGATGAGCTTTCACTCCTGTTTGAGAGGCTGCACGATTGCACGCTCTGTCCGCGGGAGTGTCATGCCGACCGAAGGACAGGCAAGCTTGGCTACTGTCAAAGTGGGATGGGGTACAGTATCTCTACGATCTGTCTTCATCGGGGAGAAGAACCGATCTTAAGCGGCAAAAACGGAATCTGTAACGTCTTTTTCACCCGCTGTAACATGCGGTGCCGCTTCTGCCAGAACTACCAGATCAGCCGAAATCGCGGTCCGATCCACGAGCAGCAATTGACGCTCGAGGAGGTGGTCGACCAAATCGAACAGATACTCGATTGCGGTGCCACGGCGGTGGGGTTTGTCTCTCCGTCTCACTTTATCCCTCAGATGAGGGCGATCATCGCCTCGCTAAAGCTGCGAGGCAGAAAGGCGACCTTTATCATGAACACCAACGCCTACGATAAGGTGGAAACGCTCGCCCTGCTCGAGGGTGCGATCGATGTGTACCTTCCCGACCTAAAGTACATGGACGAAGGACTCGCTTTAGAATATTCTGACGCCCCCAACTATCCACAGGTGGCAACACGTGCGCTTACCGAGATGTTCCGCCAGAAAGCGGCTGAGATTGAGCTAGATGAGAACGGCCTGATCCGCTGTGGCCTGATCATCCGTCACCTGGTCCTCCCTGGCCAGGTAAAGAACAGCCTGCGTTGTTTACGGTTCATCGCTACGGAGCTCTCGCCCAACGTCCACATCTCCCTGATGGCGCAGTACCACCCTATCCCCGCCGTTTCCTCCCATCCTACGCTTGGCCGTACCCTGGACCAGGAGGAGTATGAGGAGGTCCTATGCGAGATGGACAGGCTCGGTTTTAATCGCGGCTTCATCCAGAGCCTGGAAAGTCCGGGGACCTACCTCCCTGACTTCTCTCAATCACACCCTTTCAAGGATTGCTGAGGGCCCATTTGTGCGGGGAGTGAAGCTTGCATCCGGTGCCAGGGTGATGCTAAGATGAGGTTTGTAACTATGGGGCTGCGGGGGAGAGCAAATGTCAGGACACTCTAAGTGGCAGAATGTCAAATATCGAAAAGAGCGCCAGGATAAGAAACGATCTGGCTTGTTTGCCAAGTTGATCAAGGAGATCACTCTCCAAGCACGGAACGGAGATCCCGATCCGGCTAACAACCCTGGCCTGACACAGGCGCTGGAGCGGGCGCGGGCAGCGAACCTCCCCAAAGAGAACATCGAGCGGGCGATCAAACGCGCCACCGGCGAACTGGAAGGCGTCTCCTACGAGGAGGTTACCTATGAAGGGTACGCGCCAGAAGGTGTTGCGGTCTTGATCCGAGTTGTGACCGATAACCGCAACCGCGCCGCCGCCGCCATTCGCCACATCTTCAGCAAACACGGCGGGAACATGGCCGCTGCGGGAAGCGTGGCCTGGCTGTTTGATCGCCGCGGGGTGATCATGATCGAGGAGATTCCGCCCGATGTCGATCGCGACGAGCTTTTAATGTCATTGATCGAACTGGGGGCACAGGAGTTTGACGACCAGGAGGAGATGATCGAAGTTTACTGCGCACCGACCGATCTTCCCGCTCTGAGTGAGGGAATCCGGGCGATGGGGATCACTCCCAGCCGTGCCGAGGCGACGATGCTCCCCAAGAACACGGTGCACGTGGAAGGCCACGCCGCTGAAAAGGTGCTCAAGCTGATCAACAATCTCGACGACAACGAGGACGTCCAAGAGGTCTACGCCAACTTTGACATCCCCGATGAGATCCTGAGCCAGATCGGGGGGGACGATTAGAAAGGATTCTAAGGAGGTTTGAACTATGCAACGTACTTGGCGGGTTGGAGTTATTATCCTGGCGTTGGTTGTAATAGCAGCGAGTGCAGGAGTAGCGGAGACGGTCATTACAACCAGCGGATCGGTGTTACAAGGACAGATAGAGTTTGGGATCCCTGGGGTGATCAGTATCACCTCTTCGACTGGAGATATCTTTACCGTACAGCGGTCAAACCTCAAGGGCGATCCGCTTCCCTGTTGAGGAGGGGGGCGAGGTCACGGTAGAGACTTTTGATGGCAACATCCTTGTGGGAACCGTCGGCGGGATCCCCGAGGTGATCGGCCTGCGAACCGCTGGTGGAGATGTCCAGTCGGTCAAGCTTACGAGCATTCAGGAGATTCGATTTGATCAGGTGGCACCTGCCCCGACACCGACTACACCAGCGCCCACGACAACCGTAACACCTCCGCCAACAACTGCCCCTACGATGGCGGCGGAAACCCTGGCGGAACAGGTCAAGGAAGCGTATAAGGAGAGTCGCTGGGGATTCACGATCGGCCTGGACACCGGATACCAACTCGGTGTCTCGACGCTCAATGGATTCGGCTATCCCACATCATCCTTGGGGGCAAATGCGCTCAACTTGGGGATCGTGTGGCGGAGCTATCTTGCTCCGACTGCCAAGCAGATCGAGAAAGCGGCGCTCGAGATTGCAAGAGAGACTCCGGGAATTACGCTCGATGAGTTGCTCGCGGCCACTGCTGCGGCGAAGACCCCACACTCCAGCTTCTACCTCCACCTGGGAACGAACACTTTCTTCATCCCGGAGATCGGCATCGGATGGTTGTTCCGCCTGAGTCAGGTCTTCTATTTCGACGCCGGGGCGGCGATCGACCTTTTCCTTTTCCCTTGGTTCTCACTTGGCTTCCTATTGATCTTCTAGGACGTACTCGAAGAAAGGAGGTGACACCATCATGAAGAAGACAATCGTAGCTTCACTTATCGTCGCGAGCTTACTCGTCGTCATGACGATAAGCGTGAACGCGCAGGAGAAAAATACCGAGGCATGGATCCCCGGTATCGCCTCGTTTCTCATCCCTGGTTTGGGGCAACTGTTAAACGACGAGCTGGACAAGGCTATCGTCCACTTCGTGGTTGACATTACCATCATCGCCGGCGGGTGGTACGTTGCGGCGCTATTGCCCTACGGGTGGTACGGATACTCCGCCGTAGGCCTGGCTCACCTTGCCTGGTCGCTCTACAGCGGGTATGATGCCTACACTGTGGCCAAGGAGACCGGGTTTTCGATCGGGTTGAGTAAGGACGGTATCGCACTCTCCTACCAATATCAGATCTAGCGCAAAAGGAAGAGCAAAAAGGCAATCAATCCGAGGACCTCAAAGAGTTTCAGATAGCCCCGGCCGAGCGCAGCTGGGGTTTTTTCTGTTGGGAGAAGATCGTTTGTCGCTTGTAGGATCGCTCCTGTCCCCGGGTCAAGCTCAAGCTGAAGCCTTCCCAGATAATGGCCAAAGGCACCGGCCTGAAGGACCCTTGTTTGACCAACGATGACCGGCTCTTCTGTCGTCTCGTGAGAGTGCCCGGTAAGAAAGATGTCGATTTCAGGTACGATCTCCGCAATTCGACATGCCTCCGCTACGGGCAGATGCCCGAGGACGATGACGAGATCGGCCGTTTCCCCTGCCTCTTCCAACACATCTTCAAGCGCTCTTTCCGGCGCTACATAGCGCAGCCATGGAAAGTCGGGGTAAGGCAAGTACTCAGAGGTGATCAACCCAATTACCAGTATCTCTAGGCCACTGATTGAGATGAACATGTAAGGGACAAACGGCGGAGCGATCCCTGATCGAGGGCGAAGATTGGCACAAAGGATTGGAAAGCTTGCCCCAGCGCAGAGCTCTGCAAGCTGATCCGCCCCCCAGTAGAGGTCGTGATTGCCCAGACCCATCGCGTCGTAGGAAACCCGGTTCATCCACGAAACGATCTCATCTGCGCCCCACACCGCGTATATGGGCACGCGAAAGTCCTGCCAGGTGTCACCCACGTCAAACAGCAGTACCGGGCCCTCCGTGAGCCTGGTTTCTTCGATCAGCTTGGCAAGGCTCTCCAGCCGGTCAAGACGGGAATGAATGTCATTTGTATAAAGAATCGTTAGCGGCGAGGAAGATGCATACACCCCCCACAGAAGGAGCACTAATGTGCCTAGAATCAGCGAGCCTCTCAAAATGTGCCTCCCAATGAGGTGATAAGCCGTCCCTCCCGAAAGAGGATGGAGCCCTCCCAGGAACCACTTGTCAAGTACAGGCGAATCCCCCCGATAAACGAGATCGATGCACGACTGTGCTCCAGTCCGAGAATAAGGCTGAAGCTCTGCTTTGGGGAGGCGATTACCATCCCCCACCGTCTGTCTTCCCTGCCTATGGCTCGCCCCCAGTCGATCCACACCGGGCCAAGGAAGAGCCCAGCCGCAAAGCTAACTTCTTCACGTTCTAACCCAAGAGTGACGTTTAACGGGCCGAGGTCCTCTATCAGGAGGACGCGAATACCTAAAGAGAAGAGATCCTGCGGCGTGATCGTCGCCAGAACGTCGACCCGACTCCCGACCGCACGGCCGATTCGAAGCGTCGGCTGGCCTCCCGCAAGTTCAACCTGAATAGAGGTATACCCAGGATCTCCCAGGGTGACGGCGGCTGGCAGATCGAGAAAAATGCTGTGGGGATATGCACTGGCCACGATAGAAAGACCAAAAACCAGGATAAGGACCATCGAAGTCTTCATAGCACACCATAGCCGATGAAGCGAAAGCTGCCAAGCGTTGATTTCTCGATAAGCCCTCGCCACAATACTTTTTATGCTACCCGAAAAGGCAAAGGAAACGATCGCGCGTTATGGGATGCTGAAGAGGGAAGAAAAAGTCCTTGTCGCTGTCTCCGGTGGGGTAGACTCGGTCGTACTCCTGGAGGTCTTGTGTCTCCTTAAGTCGGAATTCTCGCTTGAGCTCGTGATCGCTCACCTTGATCACGGGCTACGAGGGAAGGAGGCCAAGGAGGACGCCCGCTTTGTTGCCTCTTTAGGGAAAGCTAAAGGGGTTCCGGTAATCCGCGAGGAGATCGATGTAGCCAGGGTGAGCAAAGAGGAGCGACTAAGCCTGGAGGAAGCAGGACACCGAGTGCGGCGGCACTTTCTTGAGGAGACAGCACAGAAAGTCGGCGCTACGCGGATCGCCCTCGGGCATACCCTAAATGACCGGGCAGAGACGCTGTTGTTTAACCTGATCCGTGGGGCCGGGCCAACCGGCTTGGTTGGGATCCGCCCGGTGAGCCTTCCCTACATCCGGCCACTGATCGACACCTCACGTGAGGAGATCCTCTCCTTTGCCCGCTTAAACGGCTTGGCGTGGCGCGAGGATCGCACCAATCAGGATCTCACCTTCTCTCGCAATCGGATCCGACATCAAATCATCCCCCTCCTTGAACAGATGAACCCGCGCTTTCTCGAGGCGCTTCACCGAACATCCGATCTTCTCCTCGAAGAACAAGCGGCACTTGAAACTCTCCTTGACCGACCGTGGGAGGAAGTCCGCGCTTTTGATGATAAGGGAGAAGTCGTGTTCCACCGCTATCAGCTCGCCGAGCTTTCAAGCGGGCTTATGGGCCTTCTTCTGCGGTGGGGAATTGCTCACACGCGCGGTGACCTGCAGGGAATCGAAAAGGTCCATATCGATGCCCTTCGCCGTCTTGTCTGCTCATCCCAATCTCATGGAGAGTTAGATCTTCCCGGACTCGCCGTACGGGTCCAGAATGACGAGCTCCTCTTAAGAACCCACAAACAAGCGAAAGCCTGCTCCTACGAGTTCCCGGTCAAGCTGGGTAAAACAGAATTTTCCTCTCTCGGGATCGCCATCGAACTGTCGATAAAAGAGAGGGAGGGCTCACTTGAACACCTGATGAAAGATGGAAGGACGGTGGAGGTGGCCGATGCTGACCAAGTACACTTTCCGCTTCATCTGCGCAGTCGACGCCCTGGGGATCGATTCCGTCCCCTGGGGATGAATCACGAAAAAAAACTAAAGGACTTACTGAGCGATGAGCACATTCCCTTCTTTAAGAGGGATGCGCTGCCACTGCTCTGTGACCAGGAGCGGATCATCTGGGTGGTGGGGGTACGGCTTTCGGATGCGGTGCGCGTCACCGCACAGACAAGGAGAGTCCTTGTCATGGGTATGGAGGAGGGCACGTGATCACTCTACTGGTCTTTATCGGAACGATCCTGGTTCTTGTCGGAGTGCACGAGGGGGGGCACTTCCTGGCGGCGAAGCTCGCCGGAGTGTATGTGGAGGAGTTCGCCATTGGCTTTGGCCCCAAACTCCTTTCGGTTAGGAAGGGGGAAACTCGCTACTCGATTCGCGCCATTCCGTTTGGAGGGTATGTGCGCATGGCCGGGGAGGACCGTGAGGTGACCTCCTCTGAAATCCCGGCCGATCGGCTCCTGTACAGCAAGCCGCCGTTTACCCGTATACTGATCAGTCTAGCCGGGCCGATGGCTAATCTCCTTACCACCCTTCTTATCGCCATTCTGGCGCTTTGGGCGTTTGGCACCCCAATCATACAGGTGGAGGATGTTATTCCGGGGATGCCTGCCTCTGCGGTGCTTAAGTCTGAGGATCGCGTGCTCTCTATTCAAGGCCACGCCATCTATAACTCCGAAACTCTAAGCCGACTTATCCAACAATCGGGTGGAGAGCCGATTGATATTCTTGTTGAACGTAACGGCGAATTGAGGGAGTTCACGGTTAGACCACAATTTGATCCCGTTGAAGAGCGTTACGTCATCGGCGCTTACTTCTGGCCCGTCATCCGCACAAACAAACTTGCGCTACTTGATCCCTCCTCCCCTCTTTCTCTTGCCGGACTTAAAGAGAACGACCGGATTGTGGCAGTGGACGGTGAAGCCACCCACACTGCGGTGGCGATCGTTGGGCGCGTGGATGAACTGCTTCCAACAGACTCGATCACCTTTACCGTCCTGCGTGAGGGCGAACAACTGGAGATTTTCCTTTCAACGACAGGATTCGATTTGAACCAGAGCCTTGCCGGGATCGCCTTTGCCAATCTAGGAATCACATATCGCCGGCCGGGATTCGCTGCGGGGTTCGTGCTAGGAGCGGGACAATTCTCCGATTACGTTCACATGATAGTGGAGTGGGTGCATGCCATTCTCACCGGCCAAGTCACTGCCAGTGAGACGATCGCTGGACCTGTGGGGATCGCTCGCCTGCTAGGGGAGGGGATAAAGCAGGGACCAAACATCTTCTTGTGGTTGTTCTCCTACCTCAGCCTGAGCTTAGGGGTTCTCAACTTGATCCCATTTCCAGCGCTTGACGGGAGTCGGGCTGCCTTTGGATTGTACGAGCTCGTCTTCAGAAGACGGATTTCACCGCAAACAGAGGGAATGATCCACGCCATCGGCGCCCTCATCATAATTGCGTTGATGCTACTTGTGACCTACAAGGACATCGTCAAGCTTTTTCAATGAGACAGACACTCAAGGCGCTAATCCCTTCACCTCTCCCAAGAGGGCCCATTTTCTCACTGGTGGTCGCCTTGAGTCCGATGTAATCAGGTGGAAGCTCGATGATGGGAGAAAGCGCTTCTTTCATCGCAGGAAAGTAGGGGGCAAGTTTCGGCTCCTGGGCGATGATTACGCAATCGGCGTTAACGGGGTGGTAACCGGCGTTTGCCACAAGCTCGACCACCCTTTTTAGAAGTTCCAAGCTTGAGATCCCGCGGTAGTGCGGGTCGGAGTCGGGGAAATGTACCCCGATATCGCCCAGTCCAGCTGCCCCAAGAAGGGCGTCGCACAAGGCGTGAGTGAGGACATCAGCATCAGAATGACCGAGAAGGCCCATGTCATACTGAATTTTCACCCCACCAAGGACGAGCGGCCGTCCCTCCTCCAGGCGGTGAAAGTCGATCCCTAGGCCGATACGTGATTGAGTGATTGAGTGATTGAATGATTGAGTGATTAAACGATTGTTCGCGCCCGCAGCTTTTCCGTCTCTTTCTAATAAGTTATCGTTCATCCCCTAAATCCCCCTCTCTAAATTTCCCGATCCCTCAATTCATCAATCTCCTGATTTCTTGCGGGCTGTGCGTCTCGACACTACGAAGATCGCCAGGAGTTCCTTGGCTTCGTCTATCAAGCCACGCGCCCTTTCTTCGGGGACAATTCCCGACTCCACAAGAAGCTCCAGCCAGAAAACCGTCTCGTCGGCCTCTTCGACAACTACGCCGAGTTTCGCTGCAAACTCCGCTTTGGATCTTGCACGGCACACGGCGCGGTAGTTGGCGGCAACGGATGTGCCCGATCGAAGCACCTGCCTGCCCATGATTTTTGCCTCTTCTGTCTTAGGCAATCTCCTGAACATCCGTATGATCCTTAGCGCGAGGGTCTTCGTCCTTGCCTGAAGCTCCTTCGCCTTTTCCAATGAATTGCCTTCCGTTCTTTCAATCACTCAATTCCCCGCTCTCCCGATCGCTCAATTCCTCAACCAGCATGCGTACCACGTGGCTGGCGAGGGAGAATGCGAAGCCTCGCCGGGTGAGGTAGGCTATCGTCCGACGCATCCGGCGCTGTTGTCCAAGCCCGCGATAGCGCTCTAAGCGCGCCTGCGCAAGCTCTAAAGCAAGGGGCTTTTCCTTCTCCGGCGGGTAAAGATCTTCCATCACCTGCTCGCTCGTCTCCGTGGTAATCCCCTTCTCCGCAAGTTCCCGCTTGACCGCCCGACGAGAGAGGGGATGGTAAAGGAGACGATCCTCCACCCATAGTCGCGCAAACAGCGTGTCATCGAGGAGGCCGGCCGCTTCGGCCCGTCGCAGCGTCTCCTCGACCGCCTCCACGCTGAACCCCTGCGCTCGTAATCGCGATCTTGCCTCGGCCACACTGCGCGGGCGGTAGCGCAGGAGACGGACCAACACCTGCCAGGGATCACTCGGCGTTTTCAGCCTCCTCTATCGGTACTGAAGCGGGAGTAAGTTCAGCTTTGTCTCGGATGGCTCGCTCGAGCTCATCCGCCAGCTTGGGATCTTCTTCCAGGGCGCGGGCGCTGTTTCCGACCCCCTGACCAAGACGGGTATCACCGAGGGAGTACCAAGAGCCACTGCGCGTGATGACCCCGAGGGCCTCGCCGGTGTTTATGAGATCGCGGGAGCGAACGATCCCCTTCCCGTAGATTATATCAAAGCTCGCTTCCTTAAACGGCGGCGCGACCTTGTTCTTCACCACACGCACGTTTACCCGGGTTCCCACCTGCTCGGAGCCCTCTTCAATCCTCCCCGCGTTCCACATACTCAGCCGCACAGAGGCATAGAACTTCAGGGCGCGGCCACCCGAGGTGGTGGTTGAGGGACCAAAGCGAGTCCCACCGATCACCGATCGAAGCTGGTTGGTGAAGACGACAAGCGTCTTTGACTGCGAGATCGCCCCGGACAGCTTGCGCATTGCCTGACTCATCAACCGTGCCTGTAAGCCGACCTGCGAATCCCCCATCTGCCCCTCGATCTCAGCCATGGGGACAAGTGCGGCGACGGAGTCGATGACGATGATGTCGACCGCTCCACTGCGCGTCAGTTGCTCCGTGATCTCAAGCGCCTGCTCCCCCGAGTTTGGCTGAGAGAGCAGAAGGTGGTCAAGGTCGACCCCCAGGGCACGAGTATAGGTTGGGTCGAGTGCGTGCTCCGCGTCGATGAACGCCGCGGTCCCGTCTCGCTTCTGCACCTCGGCGATCATGTGTAGGGCGAGTGTTGTCTTCCCACTTGCTTCCGACCCGAAGATCTCGACGGTCCTCCCGCGGGGAACCCCACCGACGCCGAGTGCGATATCGAGGGCAAGTGAGCCGGTGGAAACCGTCTCCACTTGCATCACCTGGGCGCCTTCCCCAAGCCACATGATCGCCCCTTCGCCGTAGGCCTTTTTGATCTGTTTCAACGTGCTCTCAAGCACCTCTTGTTTGCCCATTCTTTGTGCCCCCTAAGTGATCTTTCTTCTATTCTAGGTTCCTACCGCGAGCCGGTCAACGCTTTATCCAAGAACGGAAAGGAGATAAATGAGGAAGAACCCGGAGAGGATGACGAGGATCGCCTCCTCCAACCGGAAGATTCGCTGTGGGAGATTAGCCAAGCGCTTGGGGAGAAATCGGTAGAGGAGGAGGCCGACCCCAACCATCAACAGACTCTCTAGAAACGGGATTGTGCCGAAGCTCTCTCTCCACTGCTCTATGGGAAGAAAGAGGCGGGTTAACGGAAGAAAGAGCACCATGGGCAGGCCAAGGATTACATAGGCGACTGTCTTCGGCCACGGCGAGGAGGGCCCGCGCTCGAGGCGAAATAGTGGCAAAAGCTTGGCGAAGGAGATCACGGTTCCAATCGACAGTAGAACGAGGATCGCCTGTATCACGGGTGAATCCGTTCCGTTGCTGAGAAGGGTCTTCCCGCAGAATCCAGCAAGGGGCGGCAGACCCATGATTCCCATAGTTCCAATGAGGAGCCCGACTCGCGTTGCTACAGGGATTTGCGACCGCTTGGCGATAAGACCAGGGATATCCTCCTTTCCGGTCGCCTGCACCGCTGCACCAGCAGCGAGGAAGAGGAGCCCCTTGAACAGGCCGTGGCCGACGGCATACTCGAGGCTCCCCGCGATCTCTAACTCGGAGCCGATCCCGATTCCAAGTATGAGATAGCCAATCTGGGAGAGGGTGTGAAAGGCAAGCATTCTCTTCAGATCGTAGGTGTAGATGGCATAGATGATCCCCAACAGGCCCGTGACCGCACTAAGGACCTCGAGCGGAAGGGACAGAGGGAATACCGGTGCCAGCCGGAGAAGGACGACGACCCCCATCTTGATCACCATGCCGGACAGAAGGGCAGAGACCGCGGGAGTGGCGCTCGCGTGTGCGGCGGGCAGCCACAGCGAGAAGATGAAGATCCCGGCCTTGATCGCGATTCCACTGACAAGTAACGAGGAAGCGATGAGAAGCCACGATGCGTTCTGCTGCCCGATGAGTTGTGTCGTCAATATGCTAAGGTTAAGGGTTCCCGTATGGTAGTAGATGATCGCTACTCCGAACAGGTACATTCCCATCCCGAGCGAAGCGAGCAGTAAGTACTTGAGGCCGGCCCAGATCTGATAGGGCTTCCTTTCGTAGCCGACGAGAAGGAAGCTGACAAGGGTGAGGAGCTCCATGATAACGTAGATGTTGAACAGATCCCGTGCAAAGAGAAGAGCAAAGACTGATCCAAGGAGAAGGTGGAGCAGCATGTAGAAATAGGGACGGAGTCGCTCCTTCCACAGGTAGGCAACCACGCTCCCCCCTAGGAGAAGCGCGAGGATGCAAAAGACAAGACTAAAACGGTCATCAGCAAGTTCAATCCCCACATCTCTTCCCCACCCGCCAAGGACGATCGCGAGCGTCTCCCCCTGTGAGAATGCCGAAAACAGGAGTCCCACTAGGGAGGCATCGACAAGCAGGGAGAGAAGTGTTAACACGCGAGTTCCACTTTGCCAAGCGAGGCAGAGCGCGGCAAGCAGGAAGTGACCGAGGGGGAGGAGCACGATGATCATGGGCCTTCCTCCTCTTCGATCTCGTGCTCGATCCGTTGCGAGTCGGTGGTGTGGTAGCGCTCGACGAGCAGCATGACGAAGACGAGCGCCAGTGCGAGAATGGCGAAGTTGATCACGATGGCGGAGAGAACAAGTGCCTGAGGGAGCGGATCGACGTACGGCGCGCCCCCCGGTCCACGCACGATCGGAGGGACTCCATCTGGTCGGGCATTAAGCGAGACGAGGCAGAGGATCACGCTCCCGTTCACCAGCCCCAGTGAGAGGAGCTTGATCACGAGATCGCGGCGGAGAATCAACCCGAGAAGACCGATTCCAAAGAGGACGATGGCGATCGTCACCCCATTGATAAAGTTCATCAGATCTCACCCCGGTGGCGAATGAAGGAATAGACGACCACCCACGTACCGATGAACACCTTGAGCCCAATCAACGCGTTGTAGATCAGGATAGACCCGCCGCTTGCAAGGCTCCCCAGCCTCCCACGAGGAAACAGGTCGGTGAGGGGAAGTCGCCATAGGGCGATAGGAGAGAGAGCGAAGAGGAGAATGACGAGGAGAACCCCCCATTCGAGCCGTTCGAGGGCCGCCTCGTGGAATCGCCGTGCCACGACATCGGCCCCGAGAGCAACCGCACACAGGAGGAGGCCGGTCCCGGCGACGGTTCCGCCGCTGAATCCGCCGCCCGGGGAGAGGTGACCGAACAAAACGAGGTAGATTCCGAGAAGGAAGATGGGGGGGAATAAGAGGTCGGCTGAGGTGCGGATGACCTGCGATTCGGGGATGCGCGCAACCTCCTCTTCGCTTCCTTTCTGTTCGGCGAGGTAGAAACGGACCCCGAGAACAGCCACCGAGAAGACGAGGATCTCAATCAGGGTGTCGTAGAGGCGGTAGTTGAGGTAGATGGCGGAGACGAGGTTCGCCGCGCCCGTGTCGATCGTCCCACGCTCGATGTAAGCCGCACCGGCTTCCTCCCTCGCGCCGTGATAATCGAACATCATCATGAGGAGCGCACAGAAACAGATAACAAGGACCGAAGCGGTGATGATCATGCCACGCGATGACCGCCTCATGAGAAGTATCTCCTTATCATCTCATCCAATTCTCCGTTTTGGCGCAAGTGATCGAGGTGGGCGTTGAGACGCTTATGGAGTTCCTCTCTATCGGGGGGCAAGAGGAAGGTATAGGAGAAGGAACCGGAGAGTCGCTCGACTGCGTATCCGGAGAGATCGAGGCGGGAGACGGCGATGAATCGCGCCAGATCGAGGGTGTATGCCCCTTTCTCCTGGGCACGGATCGCTTCCAGCACATCCGAGAAATAGATCCATTCTGTCTCTTGAGCTTGTTTTGGTTCTGCCGCGTCTTTCCTCGTAAGGTGGAACAGGCCGGTCGGAAGGTGCCCTTGGGTCTTAAGAAGCCGGTCCTCCGCATCCACGTGGACGATCCCCCCTGCGGCGATGTCGGCCTCCCCGCGCAGCAGTGCCTCTTCCACCTCTTCGCGAGGAAGGAAGTGTACAACCAAATCGAGGCCCAGGTGGTGGGCGAACCCCGCAAGGATTTCTTGCTCCAGGCCGGTGATTCGATCCCCTTCGCGCTCTAGGAGGCCCAGCGCTTCGTCTCCCACGATCACCAAGCGACCGGTCTTGCGGATCGCAAGCACGTAGATAAATGTGACAAGCGCAGCGCCGATTGCTGCCTCGGTGATCGCCACATCCGGCGCGTGAAGCAGGAGGTAGACGGCCGAAAGGATCAAGCTGAACATCCCCATCCCGATCACCGCTGCAAGGCGGCGTTTGCGTGTCAGCGCAAACACCGCGATCAACGGAAGGAACATAAGGAGGGTGGTGCGGGCGATCACTTTTCCTCCTCCTGGCTGGTGTGTCGCTGGGTGAAAGCGCTCTTGGCAATGCTGTGGGTCACGATCGGGTTGGTCAATAGGAGAAGGAGCAGGAGGAGAACAAGAACAGGGTCGTGCCTCTCGAACCCACCACGGACGATGAGACCAAAAAGAACGAGGCCGAGCCCGGCATTGTCCGAGACACCGCTCGCCTGTAAGCGCGAGTAAACATCCTGGAAGCGAAGAATCCCCAGCGTTCCAATGGCCACAAAAACAAGTCCAAAGCTGATGAGGATCTTGGCTATCATCGATATCCCTCCCCTCTTTCCATGAACCTGGCAAGGATCACTACCCCAAGGAAACTCAAAGCGGCGTACACAATCGCTACATCAAGGTAGATCTGCTGCTTTGAGACAATCGCGACAATCGCGAGGAGTACCACTACCCTATTCGATGCAGAATTGTAGGCAAGGAGCCGGTCCCACGACGTCGGACCGCCGAATAGGCGGTACAAAACGGCGACGATAGAAAGTAAAAGAGCGGCTTCAACGAGGTGCATCTACTCCCCTTTCGAAAATGGGATAAAGTGTCCTTTCAAGCGATTCCTTGATCGTACGCCAATCGCCAGCGCTCCCCTTCGCCCGCAGCCAGTGGATGTAGAGGAGATCACCTTCCAACAGGAGCGAGATCGTAGACGGAGTGAGGGTGATCGAATTCAGAAGAATAAACTGACCAAACGGATTGTTTATCCGGATGGGAAGTGCGACAATTCGCCCCTCTTGCCTCCCCAGGAGGATCAATCGGCAGGTGTGCATCGTCGAGAGCACGAAACGAACAAGCAGTGTGGCGAAAAAGACGATGAGTCGGTGGGGGCGATACAGGAGCGCGAGAGAGAGAGGATTGAGCGACGGAAACAGGTGTCGCTTGACCACGGTAACCCCTCCCGCGGCCACAACGCCGATGAGAAGAACATAAGGATCGGTGCTTCGAGTAAAAACAATCCACAGGAGCACCAGCATGAGAAAGCTAAGGACCATTTCCCCTCCCTCTACATGATGGCAAGAAATGGTGTTTTGGACAAGCTATGGAGAGCTAGTAACGGACAAACAAGATAAGATCTTACTTCTGATCATGATTAGGTAATCAAAGAGGAAGCGTCAGGCCGTAGAAGGATAGGTCAAAGCTAAATCGGGTCCCTCGCTGTTTCGAGTGGGTAACTAGAGAGAAAGGGTGAAATGGTAAGCCTCTCGCAAAGGCGCTTAAGACGCAAAGAACGGCGGGAAACAGGATCGATAGGAACCTAATAACTATAAGGAATCCAGGAATCCATGAGAAAGCTAAGGATGTACAAATCAGCGCTTTTCCTGGCCTCCTGGTTTCCTAAGGGGCTTGGCTTAGATGTGCCTACAACCAACAGCAAGGGCTTAACGCTAAGACCAGGAATGCAGGAAGAACACGTCTTAGAACGATGAGAACAAATGACTCTTGGGGGGTGTAGTAGGCGCTCTGGGATTTACTACACCCCCCGAGGCGATCTTAGCGTCTTGAGTGAGTGAAACGAACGGACGAGAGAAAAAGCTTATGCCTCTCGCAGAGCCGCAGGGAACGCGAAGAAAAGCTGAAACAAAGTAATGGGTAATCAGTGAAGAGTAATGAGAAAGAGCAAGTGGAGTTGATGTTCTAAGCTGATTGCTGACGGCTGAGAGCTGATAAATCCTTGGCGATCTTAGCGTCTTGAGTGAGTGAAACGAACGGGCGAGAGAACGGGGCTTCCCTGCCTGGCCGGCAGACAGGTCATGAGAACGAGTCTTTGGGGTTTATCGCACAAGAAACCGGACTTTTCCCTGGTTTCCTCAGGGGGAGAAGATCTTGATTAACGAGAGCAGGCCAGTTCCGATGCCTCCTGGCTGATTACCCACACCAGATAGCGAAGAACCCTAAATCGTTTGTAAAGGTTTGCCGCGCACTTCATGCAGCAAGTCCCTCTTATTCCTCAACCCACATTCTAATGTTATCAAAGTAAGCATTGCACGCCTCAGCGTGGCTTTCGTCACCCAAGAGGATCGACCAATCACTTGACTCCGTGAACGATTCAAAGATCGCTCCCGAAGCGTAGCACACATCGTTTACATAGAAGCGATACCCCTCACTGGAGAAGACAAACTTGTAGGTGTACCACAGATAGACTCCCGGCTTGAACGAGAGGGGATGACCAACATCCCCTCCATACTTATCCGGCTCCCGGAGGTACGCCCCTTCGCCTGCGCTGGTGTAGACAAAATAAGGCAAGGAGCCTGCGAGCGAGTCAAGCGACTTGCGACCGGGGAAGATAAAAAAGGTGTGGGCGTCCTGAGTGTGGCTTGTCATCACCTGACAGGAGATGACAAGCCTCTGGCCAAAGCGTAGTGGAGGAACTTTGACCGCAGTGGTACGACGATGCCAGCGGTCCATCCCGCTATCGATGTGAAGGACGAACCCGTGCACACCTGAGAGGTTCTCGATCTTGCCTTCCGTAGTGCTTGCCCATGCTGGATCGAGCTCCCAATCTGCAAGCGACTGGGTTCCGCTTGAAAAATCCTCAAAGAAGATCTGGCTTCCACTTCGCAGGTAGACAAGGATCTCATCGCTCACCCACGCGTTTCGTCCGCCGGCATCCTTTACACACAGCGTCACCCGATAGCGTCCTGGCTCAGTGTAAATGTGGCTTGCTTCCCGACCGGAAGCAACCTCCCCAGCTTCAAACTCCCAGGTGTAAGAGACTATCGACTGGCCACTGTAAGAGGACGAAGCGTCAAACGTCACCGTCTCCCCGGCGTAGACGACTACGGGCGTTACCTCAAAGCGCGCCACCGGTCCGGAATTAAGGATCGCGCACCCGCAAAGAAGGATAGCCAACCCCAGTAGCAAGCCGAGCGCCAATCCGTTTCGTATTCTCATTGCTTCAGCCAACCTCGATCAGGCGATCTTTGGGCAAGCTTGTCAAGACTTCGCTGCCGTTCTTTGTCACTACCAACAAATCCTCTATTCTCACCCCACCAAACCCGGGAAGATAGACCCCCGGCTCGACCGTGACGGTCATTCCAGGTTGCAGAGTATCTTTGCTTAAGGGGGAAAGACGCGGCCCCTCGTGCACCTCCAGGCCGACCCCGTGACCGAGGCCGTGGCCGAAGTGCTCCTTGTGTCCCGCTTGGGCGATCACGTCTCTGGCGACGGTGTCGACCGCCACCCCGCTTGCCCCAGCTCTAATTGCCTTTATACCAGCTTGATTTGCGCGCAGGACAAGCTCGTAGATCTCCCGCGCTTGTGACAACACTTCTTTCACCGCGAAGACGCGCGTCATGTCAGAGCAGTAACCATCAAGCTGCGCGCCAATATCGAATAGAAGAAGATCCCCCTGCCGAAGCGTTCGCTCTCCGGGCTGGTAATGTGGGAGGGCACTGTTCTCCCCGGCAGCGACGATCAGGTCAAAGGCGATCTTCTCCGCTCCATTCTTCCGCATGATGACCTCCAGCCGCAAGGCAAGCTCTCGCTCGCTTACCCCGATCTTGATCTCACCTAAAAGCGAGGTGAGTGATGCCTCGGTGAGCCGGGTCGCCTCCCTAATCCGTGCAATCTCCTCAGGATCCTTCAGCCTTCGCAAAGCCATCACCGGATCCTCAAAAGCGATAATCTCCCCACCGAACAACTCACGCAGCTTCTCTACTACGTAGTAGGTCATTCTCTTGGAGGAAACTGCAACCCGTTTGAGCTTCCTTGCCTTGAGTATGGTCGTAACTTCCTTAAGGTAGTCCCCTTTTATCTCTTTGACTGGAAGCCCGGGAACCTCACGGCTGGCCTGCTCAGTGTAGCGAGAGTCGGTCATAAGGAACGCTTCCTTCGCCGACAAGAGGAGCGCCCCCTCGCCGGTAAAACCGGTAAGGTAGAACATGCTCACGCTGTCTGAGCCCTCTAGGTTGACAATGAGGAACGCATCGGTATCGAGACTTTCAAGTAACGCATCGCGGCGTTTATCGTAGTCGATCATCTCTCTCCTTACTGGCCAAGGTCATAAAAACTGTCTCCTTCATCATCAAATGATCATACTCCCTCTGGAAGAGCCTTGTCAATAGCGGATAGGGTCGCTATAATCTCGTTTCTATGGCTCAATTGGACGATTTACGTAAGCAGATAAGCCTCGTGGAGAGCGACCTTGATGAGGGGCTCTTAGGCCTCACCGATCAGCAGACACTAGAGACGTTCCGGATCGAATTCCTCGGCCGCAAAGGGCGTATCGCGCGGTTGTTCAAGGTCCTCGGAGAGCTTGACGCTGATGCGCGGGCTGAGGCAGGAAGACTCCTGAACGCTCTTAAGGACCACGCTAACACTGCCTTTGATAAGTGTCGGGACAAGCTCCAGATCGTGACCTTGGAAGGGAGAATCACCAAAGAAAAGGTCGATCTTACCCTCCCCGGTGTCTACCACTCCCTTGGCCACCTTCATCTTCTCACCCAGGTACAACAAGAGATCGAGTCGATCTTCCTGCGCATGGGGTTCGATGTCGCCACTGGACCAGAGATCGAAAGCGAGTACTACAACTTTGAGGCACTTAACATTCCCGAAGATCATCCGGCTCGCGAGGAGTGGGATTCGTTCTATATCGACGGCTCGCATTTGTTGCGCCCCCACACCTCTCCGGTGCAAATCCGGGTGATGGAACAAACCGACCCTCCGGTGCGGATCATCTGCCCCGGCCGCTGCTACCGCCGCGATACGCAGGATGCCACCCATTCTCCGGTCTTCCACCAGGTTGAACTGTTGTGGGTGGAGGAGGGGCTCTCCCTTGCCAACCTGAAGTATGTGATCGAGCTGTTTGTACGCGAGTTCTTCGGCGAGGGGTACAAGATGCGCCTGTCGGGTGACTTCTTCCCGTTCACCGAGCCCTCGGTGCAGGTACACATGCGCTCCCGTGGATCGTCGGACTGGCTGGAGTTGGGGGGAGCAGGGATGGTCGACCCGGCCGTTCTCACGAATGTAGGGTACGATCCGGAGAAGGTGACCGGGTTCGCATTCGGATTTGGGGTCGAGCGGATGGCGATGCTCCGCTACGGGATCGACGACATCCGCACCTTCCTCACAAACGACCTACGGTTTATCGAGCAGTTCTAACCCCCAAAGAAGCTATCAGCCATCAGCGATCAGCTACAAGCCCAAGATGCCGGAATCGCTCACCACCGTCTCTGGAGCCTGGCAGGAAAGCCTCACTTCCTGCACGAATTACAGACCATACTTAGACCAGAAGCTCCGCTTGCGGCCGTGGACCTCAAGGAGGTCCTTTTTGTAATCCTCGTGGGAAGGGAGACCGCGCCAATCTTTCACTGAAGGAGAGAGCACGTCTAACTTCTTGAGGTAGCGGACCCCGTGGTGGTAGTAGCGCGACTGAGCGCGATCGAGGATCGATTCGAGCAACGAGCGGTAGACCAGAGTTGCCCCAAGAAAGCGTCCCCCCTCCTCCAGCGCCTTTGCCAGTGGAAGGAGGAACTGATACAGGTTGCCGTCTAGCTGATCGCGATACCGAAAGAGGTACTCCGAGGCGTCATCCAGCCGGCCCATGTCCACCAGAAAGGCCGCATCGTCATAGGAGAGAGTCGCGCTTCCCATGATCGGTTCCACCTGCTCCTCGATCACCCGATCCCGCTCGGATTCTCCCAAAGCCCGCAGGAGCATATCCAGTGTACTGCGACTGCGGCAGTTACGGAACATACGCCACGCCATCTCTGCCATCCTCTCGCGGTCCCCAAGTCGCTCGTGAATCGAATAGAGGAGCTGATCCTGCGCATCGGCGCGAAATCGATCCGTGGGAGAGATCCGTTCCATCCAGAACAGAGCCATCTCGGGGTCGTCATTCTCCAGGTACACTTCCGCAATCTCCATACACGTCGGGGAGGAGAGCTCGGGGTTCGCGGTAAGCTTCGCCTTCTCAAACAGGCCTGGGTCTCCCAGCTGGCGGGCGAGGAGTTCCACTCCGATCCACCACTTGCCCGCTTCGTAGGAGTCCGGTGGTTCGCCCTTTCCCCGCTCCCAGAACTCAGAGGCGAGGGCACGCATCTCCTTTTCCGGCAAGAATCCGGAAGCCTTCGCCACAAGCTCCGTCCTCACCCCGTAGTCGTCATGCTCATAGAGCCGCAAAAGGAGGTCGCAGACAAAGCCCTTGTCCGTGCACCTGGATGCGTAGGCGACAAATAGGTTTCGTGCGTCGTAGCGGAAAACATCGCCGATCAGCCCGCTTGAGTCGTCACTCCGTTCGAAGATCGCACCATCGCACCCAAAGAACTGTCCTATGAGGTCCAACCCGGTCTTCGGGTCATCCACCCCTTCATGCAAGGTAGCGAGGATCAGTTCAAGCTCGCGCGCAAAGTCAGGGGCGGCACGCCAGTCGATGTACTTCCGCCTCCTCTTAAGACCAGCCAACTTGGCCTTAAACCGCTTATGGGCCTCTTCCGGAGTGAGAAGCAACGCCTCCATGTATTCGGTGCCCCCTTCCGTTCGCGACGAAACGTAGAGGAGCGCATCCGCCAGCCTTGTTGCTCCCAGTTTGCTGAGCTTCTCCCGCAGCTCGTCGTTATCGGTGATATCCATGGTGTGATTATACCCGCGACGTATCTGTCGAGATAATCGCACAGATATCGATGCGCAACCTTTCAAATGGCCGACACGCAACCTTGCAATTGGCCGACCTGCAAAGTTGCAATTAGGGCAAATCTATGGACTATTCATAGCCGTTTGTAAGCGCTCATCGAAAGTGGCAAGTGGAAGACCAAGAGAACGCGCTAAGTATAGATAACTGGCGTCGTAGGTGGTAAGCCCAGTGTCCATGGCCAGCGCAAAGACGGCTACATGATCGACCTCCATCCAATGGATATCGAGCAATAACGCTAGCTCTAATGCCTGCGCCAGTTTTCCATGCTGGTCCGGATAGACCCGCGCTTTCTTTCGAGCAACGCTGGCAAGCTCGTAAGCCAGCAAAGAGGGGGCGTAGAGTTCCTCTCCTCTTAT
>Ga0307434_1000298_pt1 | contig 38473 bp, 56 predicted proteins | sample SalMarWE160220MG_FD_202156 | JGI IMG/M metagenome (GOLD analysis project Ga0307434, IMG submission 202156) | Salt marsh sediment microbial communities from the Plum Island Ecosystem LTER, Massachusetts, United States - WE1603-220 | ecosystem: Environmental > Aquatic > Marine > Intertidal zone >... | reverse complement strand
TAATCATTTTCCATTTAATTTTATAGGTATTTAGTAATTATCTACTAAATACCTATTTTAATAATTTAATTTTCGACTTTATGCTGGAATAATAATGTTTTTCTTTTTGATGAATAGGTATTTAATGCAACTTTGTTTATAAGATCCATGTTTGTACTTACTAATACAAATTTTGTTTTTGCTCTAGTAATAGCGGTATATAATAATCTTGAGTCAGTTATCATATTAAAATCGCTTAAATCACATAATACAAACTTAAATTCCGATCCTTGAAGTTTATGTATTGTAGTTATGAAAGCTGGTTTAAATTTATTGATATCTACCCAATCCATGTCATATTCTACAGTTCTATTCAAACCTTTATAATAAACACTAAATTTAATATCTTTTATTTGCTTACTTAAAAATTCACGACTTAAATAAAAATTTTGTAGTTCCTTTGGATCTGTTATTATCTCATCACCAAAATCATTATTTTTTAATCTATATGAATATGATGTTATACGACCGAATTCTCCATTGTATATATCATTATCATAATCGTTTTGAATACACATAACTTTATCATTTAAACCAAATGACAATGTGTTTTTACCTAATTTAAGTAATACAGTATTTGTAATTTGTTTTTGTATTTCGGTATTTATAAGATTGCATTTTCCATTAGTCGAAGTACACATTTGGAAATCATCATATAATTTATCTAAATCATCATATTTATCATATAAAGATTTAAAACATCTTAATATATAATCTGTTGATTCAGCTGGACAAGCAATCATAAAATCTTTTTCATTCATTGGTCTTAATGGGTTTTTATTTCTTACTAAGTTTGCCATATTAATAATATTACTGTCTTCGCCTTGTCTAAACGTTTTGGTTAATTCAATTACATCAATATATTTATTTTCAATAATATCTGTCATAACTTTTCCAGCTCCAACGGATGGCAACTGTCCAGGATCACCAACTAAAATAATCCTGGTAAATGTATTATCGCTCTTTTCCATTGCTTGTAATACATTGTGGAATAACAACGTATCAACCATTGAAAATTCATCTATAATTAAAGTACAATCATTATAAGTTATCCATGGGACCGTTTTATCATTAAATTCATTATTAAATTCAGTTAAGTAAAATCTATGACATGTATAGGCTAAACTTTCAGTTACTTCTGTTATTCTTCTACTAGCTTTACCAGTAGGAGCCAAACAAAGGACACTATTATTTAATCTATTTAATACATACATAATACATTTAATTATTGTGCTTTTACCTGATCCAGCACCACCGCATATAATTAAGGCATGTTTAGTAATGGATTTTATAACAGCTTCTTTTTGAACCTCATGTAATTTAATTTCATTTTTCTTTTCATAATCAGCAATGTATTCCTCTAGTTGTCTCATTTCACCCTGTGTAACTAGTGTGTTAAGATCCATAAAATCATTTAATTGTTTTGGAATTTCTATTTCCGCATTATGGATATTTTTTAATTGAACTATATTTTCATCTATATGTATTTTTGAATTATCTGACTCAAATAAATCATTGTATTCATTTACATTTATATCATGTACGCTCATAGCTTCTGAGAATGAATTATAATCTGTATAAGTATTACCAGACTTTAAAAGTATATTTTTTGTTGCATATTCACCTAAATAATTTATCCTACTTTCTAATTCTGGATCACAATTTAATTTTTTTTGAGCTAACAAATCAGCCGATTTAAATTTAAATCCTAATTCTTCTATCAATATTTGATATGGATCGTGTCTGAATTCTTCTATTTTAATCTTTTCTTTAGTCATGTACTTATGTAAATTATGAATTTTATTACTTGATAGATAATTACCTAATAATGATATTAATTCTTTTAATACTGCATTATCCCTAAAGAATTTCAATCCTTGGTGTATTTTTTCTATTGTTTTAGGTCCTATACCTTTTATTTTTGGTGCTTCTTCTTCATAAAAAATTTCAATATTATTATCTGGAATATTATCTAATATTCTCTTTGCTGTTTTATCCTTTATTCCTGTAATGGAACAAAGTAAATTGTATTTAGCATCATATGAATTTTTATCGAATTCTTCATAATCAGCTTTAAAACTTGGCTGACCTCTATATTCTGTCCAGGTACCGACTAAAGTAGTTTTACCAGGTCTTAACTCAAAGCCTGGAGTTGTTATACCTATATCGTTACCATTATATAATCCACTATATACATAAAAACTACCATTATCGGATGCCCATCTTTCATTTATTATTTTTACATTAATCTTTTCACTCATTATAAAAAACCCTTTCTTATTATAAGTTTATTTTTTTAATTATAATCGTATTTTCATCAATCAAATTTATCCAAACTGAAGATCCAGTATCCAACTTACAATATTTCATATATTCAGGTGGTATTGTAATTACATAGGATGAATTCTGTTTTCTAATTTTTCTTATATTGTTATTTTTTAATTTTTCCATGATTCAACTTTTTCTCTTTTTAAATATACATCTTCTATAACTACACCCTGAATCCTAATATCATAATTACCTGGATCTTTTAATCCACCCGCTACTTTTATGTAACCTGGTAGAAATAAAAAACCAGGTTCGATATCAAATTTATTCTGGATTTTTTCAAATCCCTTTTTATCTGTTAGTAGTCTTACTTTTAATTCTTTGTTTTCTGATATTTTAATTAAATTAGTATTCATGATTACCTCCATTTTATAGTGTTAAGAGGGTTTAAACCCTCTTAATTTTTAAGTCCAATCTGATTCTGGTGTTTCTTCAGGTATTTCATCAATATGTTTACTATCTGATTGTATTTCTGGTGTTTTAGTAGTTGGTCTTATATTCGGCTGTTCGCCTTCTTTATTAAAATCAGATTTTAACGGTCCACCACCAACTGTATTTACTCCATCTTTTTCCATTTATTCCCCTCCAATACAATAGTTATTAATTAGTAGTTATTGTAACTACTATAGTTATTATATCATGTAACTATTATAGTTACAATAGTTATTTGATAATTTTTTTCGACAAATTTATCGGTATTGAAACTGGAATATTCCAATTATTATCATATGTCGGTGTACATTTTGGCAGTGACCAAATAGCAGCGGTATTTGTTAATATTTCTATATACTTTTTATATTCAGGATTTATTTTTAATATTTTCTCATGAGGGTATTTAAATATATATTTTTTATTACCGTATTCTAATGTTTTATCATTCCAACATTGAAAAGTTTCTAATTTATCTAATTCTTCTAATAAAGGTTTGATAATTTCCCATCCTTCTTTATGTTTTCCAGTTTTTTTATCATAAATGTCAACATCAATAATTAAAAATTTTCCTTTTGGAGATAATCCAAAACCCTTACAATATGTCGATTTTAAGATTTGTGTTTTTTTATAATGAATTAATGTTTTTATAGGTGTATTATCTCTAAAACTATCATGCTTTAAATCTCCTTTATAACCTTTAAAATTAATTAACTCACTACCAAACATTCTATATAATTTTAGTTTGATTTTATTTTTAATCTTATTATTTTCATCTGAATCTGGAGTTAATACACATTCAATAAATGGCATTATAGATTTAGATTTAGTAAATAAAGTAAAATCATATATTTTCTTTAATGTTTTTTCGGCATAAAGTTGGTATATTTCTTTATCAGCTTTGTCTTTATCACTTGTAAAATAAAGTTTTTGATTATCTATATTTAATATCAGTGGTTTTACTAGTGCTTTAATAGCTGGATAACCTTGTTTTTCATTTGTCAAATAATATGGTATATTGGTACCATGTTTTATATCTATTTTTTTTCCAAAGTAGATTGGATAACATTCTATTTCTTTATTTTGAAAAAGATTTAAGGCATTTTCTAAATTTACACTTAATTTTTCATCTGTGTTAATCTGTTGTTTTATAGATATATTGTATTTTCCTTTAGTTTTCATTCTGCCATTAACTACTTTTATATAGTTATTTACATTGTTTTGAATTATCTTTTCAATTTTAGTATTATCTAATTTGAAATATCCATTTTCATCTTCTTTTATAATCTGGTTTACATTTAAGCTACCATCATTTTTCCATATAACGCCATCAGTATTAACATTGATAGGATTTATAAGTTTTTCTAATAAATTTAATAATAAACTTTGACATTTAAGACAAATAAATCTACCTAGTGGTTTACAGCTTATAGGTAAATTAAAATTACTATTTATTAACCCATAAGCTGAATTTAATATTAATTTTAATCCTATTACTATTAATTCACATTCTTTATATTCATCAGAACCATATTCTAAAGTTTTTAATTTTGCTTTATATTCTACACGCATATTATAAATGGCTTCATATAAATCTACATCTATAATATTTTTAAATAATTCTTTATATTGTAAAATTACAGATGGATATTGACTTGTATAATCTAAATGATCCAGGTCATCACCTATATAATCGGCGACAGCTGCATGAATACCACCTAAACCAAACACAAGTTCTAAATCCTTATAAAAGAAACTATTGAAAGATCCAACCCTAAGATCTACATTATTTCCATCAACTATATTCTTATCATCTTCTATATAATCAACATTATATTTTGCACAATACATTTTTTTAATATCTCTATCTTTTTCTATTGAGCTATTTTGATTTACAAAATTCACAAAATCATTAAAAGGTTTAAAATTAGTTTTAATATAATTTGGATAATCTATTACTATTTTTTTATTAGGATTATTTATACCTAAAATACCACAGATTAAATTAGTGTTATTTTCTGAAAAAATCATATCATTGGTCCATTTAAAATCTGGTTTTATTTTCTGGACCGCTTTTATTGCATATATTCTTTTTCTAATATCATCTAATGGTTTATCCATAAATAATTTTTTTAGTGATGTTATGTCATTTTTACTATATTTGATCCAATCATCATATAAGCCATCCTCTTTTACTGCTGCAATAGTTTTATATTTATTGAAATCAAATTTTACATTATAGCCTTCTCTAATCAATTGTAATTTCTTTAATGATATTGACGGTCTTACTTCTTTATCTTTATTAATCACTATATAATCATAGATCCTGGGTATTTCATTTATAACGAGTTTTTTAAATAATGGTGATTTTCCAAATAAAAAATGATATTTTTCTATAAATTCTAAAGGTTTTCCAGTATATTGAGTTTTTATTCTTTGTAACGCATAATCATAACAATCTTTAAAATCCCTTGTTGGATTATCTTTTTCATATTTTATTTTATATTGCCAAAATTCCCTATTTAATCTAAAGTAGTTTACTTTGTCAGCTGGTACTTTTGGAATCAAATAATTATTGATTTCTCTTAGCATTTCATTTATATTTACATCTTTTAAAATACCTCTATTTATTTGTTCTATAACTTTACACATTGCATTTAACATTGTTTTGTCATAATCTATGGAAAAAACATACATTGGTCTAGTACTTTTTTTTAGTTTATTATATAATTTAAAAAAATGGCTGTTTTCAGTACACTCTATTATACCTACTATGTCATTTTTTTCATTGGATACTTGGAGACTGAAATAATCCTCCAAGCATTCCAAGTCAATAATCGCAAATTTTATATCAAAGTCCAGTATCTTCATTATTAAATTCCCCTTTCAATTCTATTCCTATGAACCAATCTATACCATTTGATTTTTTATGATGTATACTGGCTTCACATACTACTTTTTCATAAAAATTCTGTTTTCCTAATGGTTTAGTTCCTGAATTTATACAATGTTGTTTATAATATTTATATAATAATGCTCGTTTAGTTTTCTTGTCTGGGTTTATATTACATTCTTCTTCAAGAAATAATATTATGTTATTGGCTTGTTTTTTCCAGGTTTCAATAGCTGCATCATTCTCCTTAAAAAATTCACCGTTATCAATTGTGTGATTATCTACCATTTTATAACCCTCTACCATCCAGTTAAACAATGTACTATAAACAACATCAGTATTTAATTTAAATTTTAATGTCGGATCTTTTTTAGCTCCACCTTTTCCACCAAATGTTAATTGACAATCAAATATCTGCCATCTACGCCACCAACCACCGTCATTATTTTCAAGTTTAGGTAGTGTATTACATGCTATCCAAGGTTTGCAATTTGCATTTATATTTCTTGGAGGTTTAAAAGGTTCTCGTATTTCTATAGTTACACCTGATATCATTTTTCTAATTATAGCTGTTCCCTTAAGGTACATTTCATTATAATCAGTATCAACCCATAATTTTTTATTTTCAATTAAGTTATGTGAAAATGTATCGTTTAATCGTGTGATTGATGAAATAACTGATAGATGACTGAAAAGACCTCTATAATTATTTTCTTTACAGCCTACTAATAAACCTAATATCGTATCTTTACCATTTGATCCATTTTTAGTACCTCTTAATACAAATCCTTTTTCAAATCTACATGTATCATGTATAGAATAACCTAGTGCTTTTTTAAATTCTGTTATCATTTCATCTTTATTCCCAAATATTTGTTTTACTGTATTATATAGTAATTCTGAATTAGCTGCTGGATCATAATTAGCTGGTATTAAATAAGTAAAAAATGCATTTTGATCCTTTTCTAATAATTTATCTTCTTTAATATCATAGATCCCATTTTGCATATTCATTAAATGACTATCAGCAAATGGCTCTGGATTATAATCATTTCTTATTTCCCCTAATAAATCATTGTATTCTTTTCTATCTGTTGGTTCGCATTGATCGTATATGTATTTTTCTAATCTACGAGTTGATAATTTAATCCAGTAGCCTTTTTCATCTGAGAACTCATACATTTCAAGATTTTTATCTACTTTAATTGGTACCTGTAATTTATGGGCTTTTTCAGATAATAGTTCCTGATTTTTATTTTTTTTGGCTTCTTTTATTAAGGTTCTTGCCTTATTAGATAATGTATTGAAAAGTTTTATATGTTCTTTATCTGTAGAACATGTGTTTCTAAATGCATTTATTAGTCCTGTATTGTAAAATATCTTACATTTTATATCGTGCTGATTACAGATAGGACAGTCAAATTCTATACCATCTTCCTTATGAATACATACCGCTATTCCCTGACTTTTTAATAGTTGAGTTATAATATTACTTGTTTCAGTATCACCCTGGTTTTTAACTTCTGTAATTGATTTTCCGTTTTTATCACAATTTGTAATTTGTGGTAATAAATTCAATCTGTTTATTGACTTGTCATTTTCGTTTTCAATAATGCAACTTAATGTAACGTTTTCAACATCTTTATCTATGCTGATTATATTAATTTTTTGATCCGTTAAATTTTTTATTTCTGCATCAAAAAGCATATTTATGTTATTTCTATCTTCAATATATACTTCAAATGTATCATCATCCATTTGACTATATTTTTCGATATCTAATAACGTCCCTAGATCATCAAATGAGATACGGTTGTATTTCATTTAATCAACTCCTTTTTTATAGTTCTACCTCAAAATCGTTTTCATTATTATCATCAATGAAAATTTCTTCAAATGTTGAATTTAATTCTTTTAAAATGATTTTTATTTCAGGTAGTTTTAATCTATTATTATACTTTATTTTTTGTCCCATGATATAAGAAGTTACACCGCATTTATCAGCTAACTTTTTTATCATAATATCTTTTTCTAATAATTTAATCTTTAACCTTGTCATGTTCTCACTCCCATTTAAAATATACCTTAATTATACTACATGTTTTTTAATATTACAACTATTTTTATGATATTTTTCTTAGCTTCCTTTTATGTAAAATATTAGGATGTTTCGTTTGTACTATGTAATAAAAGGAAGCTAAGATATAAATGTTACTTGTTTAGTGATTTTCTGAAAAAAAGCAAATCACTAATTCCCCTATCCAAGATTATCACTATTGTATAATGTATTTATTGTAATTATTTCCATCTCTGTAATACTGTCATATTCAAAGTGATTTTAGTGATATTTCAATGGATCTATACGCATAGAAAAAAACAAAAAATTATAAATAACGTAACCCATATCATTCCATTAAACAAAAACAACAAGACAAATGTATGCTACAATGAAATTCTCTATAGAGAGCTAAAATAAATTTGAAACATCACTAAAATCACTATGTAGTAGTAGACTTGGTTTGAGGTACTTTTAGTTCATTATTTGTCAAGGTTTACCTTTTTAAAAATCACTATGTAAAGTTTAAATGTCATAAAAAATCACTTTCAAAAATCACTCCATTGGAAATTATAAATTAAATATATTCTTAGCTTCCTTTTTTATGTAATTTTATGAGGAAGCTAAGAAATTAAATTAATTATTGAATTAATACATGATAATTGATATAATAGTTATTGTAATACATTATAAAAAGACCTTTTAAAAACCTTGAAATTTTAATGTCGTAGGAGAAAATTCTTTTTTAATGGAATGTTAGAAGATTTTTTAATTTTTTATTGATGTAATATAGTTTGGTTTGATTCCCGTCCAGACCAAACTATATTAAATAGTTAGTATACATTGGAAGTTGATAAGCTCAAGGCGGGAAAACCAGAGTTTATACAACTTCTTTTTACTTACAAGGCATTCAGTACCACGTGAGGGAAATGTTGTAAGACCTTAACAAATAGAGTGGTAGTCAATCCTCTCATAGGTAGACATAGTGAGTTACTAAGGTGCAAGTCCTTACGAAGTCAATTGACTTTGACAAAGTCGTTGTATAAGGTGCAAGTCCTTACTACCTATTAAGGTAAAAGTTTTTGATTATTTTTAAACACCTTAAGTTAACTATACTAGTTGGGAATGTTAACAAAGCATATTAATAAATAATAGGTGGCAGGATGGTTCTAATTAGTAGGGTATATAGGCGATAATGAACCTATATACTTGAAGATTAGAAATAAAATAAATCTAAAACCCAAGAGCGTTTTATAATATGGTATGGAAACAAACCGAAATGCAAAAGTAGGCTGCAACATAGACCATAAACAAAAATTCCAGTATTGGGTATTAGAAATCTAAATAATTATATATTATTTACTTAGCGATCCAGATTCATTTTAGTTAGAAAAAATTATTGTTTGTGTCCAACCGTTTACTAGTTTCATTTAGGGACTGAATCAAGTAGAAACTAGCCCAAATAATTTAAATTTATCCATATAAATTAGTTTATTCGACATTAGATGTTATTGATATTTTTTACTTAGTATCGTAACATCTAATGTTATTTTAAATACATTTTTAAAAGGAGGGTAATATGAGTAATTTGCAAAACAGACTTAAAAGTAAAATCGTTTGGGTCAGTATTGTGTCAACTATATTATTAGTATTTAATCAGTTTGGAATTTTAAATGCTATACAATCTGATTCAATAAAAAATGCAGCTGACGCAGTATTAACCATTTTTGTAGTATTCGGGATTTTAAATAACCCTAAAACACCAGATAGATTTTAAAAGGAAGCTAAGAATAAATCATAATGAATGGAGGAATGAAAGATGGGTTATAAGATAGGTTTAGATGACGGACATGGTTACGAGACAGCGGGAAAAAGGACTCCTGATGGATATAGGGAAAACATATTTAATGAAAAGGTCAAAAAGTATTTAATTCCAGAATTAAAAAGAAATGGTTTTAGTGTTATTGACTGTTCGCCAATGACAAGTGATAACAGCTTACAAGATAGGTGTAATAGGGCTAATAATGCAAATGTTAATATATTTGTATCAATACATGCTAATGCTTATGGTTCTGGCGGCTGGAATAACGCCGATGGGATAGAAACATATTACTATCCAGGTAGCTCCAGTGGAAAAAAATTGGCTACTTTAGTCCAAAATGAATTACTTAAGGGAACAAAGCAAGACAATAGGGGCGTGAAAAGTGCTGATTTTTATGTATTAAGAAAAACAGCAATGACAGCAATTCTTATCGAAGCGGCATTCATGACTAATAAAAGAGAAGCTGAACTTTTAAAGTCAAGTGCGTTTCAGAAAGAAACCGCTAAAGATATATGTAGAGGTATTTGCAAATACTTTTCAAAATCATATATCAAAGAAGCAACAACAACAAAACCAAAAACAGGTTATACAGGTATTTTAAAACATGGTTTTGATAATGGATGGTTTACTGGAGAAGATTATGAGGAAAAGACTAATATTGATTTTGGTAAACTATGTTACATCTTAAGAAATTATGATAATTATTTAAAAAAGAAATATAATTTGAAATAATTTTTTACCTATTCCCTACCCTATTATTTAGTAAAAAAATCATATAATAGGGTAGGTTTTAAATAGGGGATAGAGGAGGCTAAGAAATGATTATTACCATAATCAAGGTTGTTTTACAAATAATTGCAAATAGAAATAAAAACGTTACAATTTATTTTTTTACTGAAGAAGAAATAGAAAAATTAAATTTATCAGATTTGGAAGAAAAGGAAGATTTTCCAATATATATGGGTGATGAACAAATTTAATTGCCTGGATTGTTTATATTACTTCAATCTATGGTATAATAGAACATATATTTGTTAGTAATATAGTTATTAAAAAAAAGGAGGTAATACAAATTGGATAATAATAATAAAGCTAAGACAGGTACTCAAGTAAAAGGTTATGCATTTAGAAATGATAAAATACAATATCCAATAACTAAGAAGATTACCAAATCATTATTAGGATCTCAATTAGAAGAAAGTATCTTATTTAATAAACAAATTAAAGAAGATGATTATTTAAATAATGATGGTAGTAAAAAACTTAATGATAATGGCAGTATGATAACTAACTTAGATGTAAGAAAATCATTAGTTAAATGTAATAATAAACCATATGATATTTATATTAAATATTCTGTAGATAGAAATAAATATCTGGTTAGTTGTGGACATGATAATGGTAAAACTACAAGCTTATCATTTTTTAACAATATGTTTCAAGGTCTTGGGGCTGCTTATGAATTTATAGTAAAACATAGTATGGCTAAATAAGGTTAATTAAATGTTAGGTTTAAATGCCTTACAAGAAAAATTCTGTATTGAATATGTATTACATGGTAATACTATAAAAGCAGCTCGAAACGCTGGATATTGTAAAAAAGCTGTTAAAAAAGCTGAAAGAGAGCAAACAAAAGAATCAAAAGACAATGAACATAGTTTATTAAGACGACAAGCTTGTTTACTACTAAACAAGCGGGAAATAAAAAAAAGAATAGAAGAAATAACCAATGAAAATTACAAAGATAAAATAGCATCTAAAGAGGATGCCTTAAAGTTTTTATCTAATAAAATGTCAGATGAAAATGCAAAGGATGCTGATAGAATAAGAGCCGCCGAACTAATTTTAAGAAGATATCCAGTATTAGATGATGATGAAAAGGATGAAATAATATTTGAACGTTAAATTAAGGGATCATATAACACAACCATTTCAACCGCATGTAAATACTATTTTAGATGCTACACATATAGAAGTGGTTAACAAAGGCGGTAGGCATTCAACAAAAAGCTCTTTTTCGACAGAAATTACAATATTTGGAATGATGGAAGATTTTCATGTTAGGAATGAGAAAACCCATGCTACATGTATACGTAAGATTGGGAATACATTAAAAGGTACAATATATTCTAAAATTATATGGACTTTAAACAATTTTGGAATATCACATTTGTGGAAATGTACTAAAAGCCCTTTGAAATGTGTGTATAAACCATCAGGTCAGGAAATAAGGTTCCATGGTTGTGATGAACCGACAAAATTAAAGTCAACAGAATTTGAGGAAGGATACTGTAAATATATTTTATATGAGGAAGCTGAGGAGTTCGCTGGTATGGATGAAATACAAAGTGTTAATATTTCATTAGCCAGGGGTCCAAAATCAATAATAATGTACACTTATAATCCACCTCCAAGTAAGCAACATTGGATCAATATTGAAATGATAAAAGAATATCCTGATAGAATTATGATCCATTCAGATTATACAACTGTTCCGTCCAAATGGATTAATCAAAGACAAATAAATACTATAGAACGTATGAAAAAAGAAAATTATGAAAAGTATTTAAATATTTATGAAGGACAAGTAACTGGAACAGGTGGCGAAGTTTTTAGAAATGTTAAACCTTTAAATATGAATGATATTCCATATATGATAGAAGATTTTGACAGAATTTACAATGGATTAGATTTTGGGTCAGCCCATCCAACAGTATTTACAAGAAATTATTTGTATGAAAATGATTTATATGTATTTGATGAAATTTATAGGAGGGATATTTTGAATAAAGAATTGAAAAAAGAAATTGATAAAAGAATATCCTTTGAAGAACTTATAAAAGGTGACAATGCAGCTAGAAACCAAATAAGAGAACTATGTAACATGGGATTAAATGTTATACCATGTACAAAAGTCAAGGGAAAAGATGGAAGGGATCATAGTTTTAAATGGCTGCAAAATCTTTCAAATATTTATGTTGATCCTAATAGATGCCCAAATACATTTAGAGAATTAAATTCTTATATGTCTAAAAGAAATAAAGACGGAATAATAGTGGAAGAATTTCCAAAATTAAATGATGATTGTATAGATTCAATCAGATATGCATTAGACGAACATATATTCGTTGATGGCTGGACCGTACCGAAAGTTAAACCTGTATATTATTAATTAAGGAGGTGAGCAACATTGGATAAGGATACAATATTAGAAGCAATTGATAAATTTAAAGCATCTAAAGATTATAAAGATATACTGGAAGCTGAAAGATATTATGAAAGTAAAAGTAAAATTAAGAATAGAATATTTAATTATTTTTATAATAATACAGTAAAAAAAGATCCATATAGAGCCAATAATAGAATTGCCAATAACTTCTTTAAAATGATAGTGGATCAAAAAGTAAGTTATTGTGTTGGAAAAGATATTACATTTGAAGATTATGAGCCATTATTAAATATAAATGATTTTATTGACGAATCAGCAGAGGAAGCTAGTATCAAAAAGAAATCTTGGCTACATATTTATATCAATGGGTTATCTGAATTAAGTTATAAAATAATACCAACTGAAGAAGTTATACCATATTATAATGATTTAGATGAATTGATTTTTTTAATTAGATTTTACAAAAAGAATAATAAAGAATATGTTGAAACTTATGATAATAAGGTCAAATCTACTTTTATATTAACAGCAAGACATGAACTCGAATTTCAAAATAAAATCAATCATGTTTTAAGTAAGGATCAGGAAAAGCAAGATAGCGAATTATCATTTGGTAGGGTTCCATTTATTTGTTTATCTAATACTAAAAGAAATTTAAATGATTTAGAAATTATAAAGGATCTAATTGATGCCTATGATATTTGTTTAAGTGATTTTGCAAATAATTTTGAAGATTTCCAGGATATTATTATTAAATTAGTTAATTATAAAGGAAATACAAAAACAGAAGCGGATCTAGGTCAATTATTAGAATCTATAAAAAAATATGGCATAATTAATGTTGATGAAAATGGTAATGTAGAATTTCTAACAAAAGAAATACCAGTCGTCGCAAGAAAAGAATTTATGGAAATAGTTAGAAAAAACATTTATTTATTTAGTCAAGCTGTTGACACCGATACATTAACAGGATCAAATTTAACTAATATAGTAATTAAAAGTAAATTTGAAAGCTTGGATCAAAAGGCAAATAAATTTATTAAACAACTTAAAATGTTTATTAAAGAGATAATGATTTTTGAGAATATTTTTAGAGGATTAAAAAATTTAAAGGAATTAGATATTGATAAAGCAAAGATTATATTTAATAAGAGGTTATTAATTAATGAATCTGAATTAATTGATAATTTAGTTAAAAGTGATGATATGTTATCTCAAGAAACAAGGACCATGTTAAACCCATATTCTACTGAGGACGAATATAATAAACTTAAAAAAGAAATGAATGGAAATGGAGGGTCAGAAGGAAATGAAGATCCAGAAGATGATTAATGATTTATTTGAATATGTTAATAAAAGATTATTGTCTTTGAAACCATTTTTTATAAAAGTTATGGTCAAACCTGTAAAATCAATTAAAGATTATTTTGATAGATTATTTAGGGTTTTAGCGAATGATACACATAAAAACTTACTTAAAAGATTTAATATTAAATATAATGAAATAAATTTTGAAGCTGTAATAACTAAATATAATTTTAAGAAAAGAATAGATAATCATTTATTAAAACTTCAAAAGAAAATTAATATTATATTTAAAAATGTTAGTAGAGAATTTAAATTAAATATTAAACAAATATCTACTAAATTTGAAAAATATGTAAAAAAATCGTCTGCAGAATTGAAAAAAGGATTTAAAACATTTTATAGAAGAATTAGATTTATAAAAAATCAAGAATCACATAGAATAAAAGAAAATGTAAAATCTATTACAGCAAAAATAATAAATAAAAAAGTAAGAGTTGGTTTGGAATGGATCTCAAAAGGTGATAAAAAGGTTAGAAAAGAGCATACTATACTTGATGGACAAATTAGAACTATATCAGGAACTTTTAATTACCATGGCTATGAAACAAAATTTCCTGGAGGTTTTGGGATATCAAGATTAGATTTAGGCTGTAGATGTAAGACAAGAATCGTAAGATTATAAACTTTTTAGCTAAGAAGTTTAAAAATTAAGTGGAACTAACACCACTATAAAAAATAATTTTCAGACTAAGGTCTATAAATAGGAGGAAAAATATGGATTGGTTAAAAGAACTATTAGGCGAACAACTGTTTGCAAAGCTAGAAAAAAGTGAATTTTATAAGGAGTTTGGGCAAAAACTCAAAGGTAAATATCTTTATGATAGTAAAAAACATATGCCTAAGGAAGAGTTTAACAAAAAAAATAATGACTTAAAAGATTATAAGAAACAATTAGAAGATACAAAAGCATTATATGAAGCTGAGAAAAATAAATATAAAGATATGATTACAGCTGATGAACATAAAGCAAAGTTGGCAGATATGGAAAAAACATTCAAAAGTGAAATGGAATCAAAAGAATCAACTTTTAAACAACAAATTGAAACCAGGGAAAAAGAATTTGAAAATGCTACTAAATTATCATTAGCTGAAAAAATGTTAATTGATAATGGTGTTAGTAAAGAGGATGCAGATCTTTTAATAAATAAAGTTTCATTGGATCAATTGGTTGTCAAAGATGGTGAAGTTTTAAATGAAGATAGTATTATATTGCCTATGAAAGAAAAATATAAAAAATATTTTGGAAACTCAAATGTTATTGGTACACCTCCAGTCGGTGGATCGAAAAATAATTCTAATATGTTTGAAGAAGCTCTACAGGAAGCTAAGAAAAGTGGCGATATAGCAAGGGAAATTTCAATTCAAATGCAGTATGATGACTGGAAAAAAAATAATTCGTAAGGAAGTGGAATAATGGCTTATACAGGATTAGATACCAGTAATTACGCTGGTAATATTTTTAAATTAGGTAAGATTAGGGCTCCATTTTTGGCAAAATTACTAGGCATACCTGTTGATATGACTAATTGGAATATTATGACAGCTATTTCAGCGGGAAAAGTAAGAATTGTAAACTCTAATTTATTTACAGTAGCACAAACATCAAGTATTACAGCTCCAGCACAGACTAGAGTAGTTGCCGAAGATGACAGTAGAACTCCGACACCTACTACATATACAAGAGGACAGGATACAAATGCAGTCCAAGTCCATCAACAAGTTGCAGAAGTACCAGATATTAAAGAATCTAACTATGGTCAAAGAGCTGGATTAAATGTTAATGAACCCATTCAACCAGTTAGCGAACTTGATTTTCAGGTTCAATCTAATATGACACAGATAGCAGTTGACCTAAATTACTCATGTCTTAATGGTAGTTATCAGGCGGCTGCTGCAAGTACAGCGGGTAAAACAAGAGGTTTAGCAAATGCAATCTCAACAAATAATGTTGCGGCTGCATCGGCTGATTTGGAAAAAGCAATGATTAATGAAATACTCAGAACTATGCAATTGGCTGGAGCTCCATTGATGGATATTGTTTGTGTATGTTCGGGGATTCAAATTGAAAGAATGAATGATATTTACGGTTATCCAGTACAGAGTAATTCTCAAGGTGGATATAACATACAAAGAATATCTACTCCATATGGTGACTTTACATTAATAAATGACTATAATACACCAACTGATGAAGTATATTTTACTGAAATGTCGGATCTAAAAATTGTTATTCAACCTTTACCATCTGGTTTAGCAGTAGTAGAACCATTAGCAAGAACAGGAGCAAGTAATAAAATTCAAATTCTATTACAGGCGGGTTTGGATTATGGTCCAGAAGAACATCATGGATCAATAACTGGTTTATCAACTTCATAATAAAATCTTGGAACTAATGTATTAAATAAATTTAATACTACAGGAGGAATATAAATGAGTACAAATTTAAAAACTAATATAGAACAAAAAGTAAAAAATCCTCAGCTTAGAGAGTTATTTTTACAAATATTTGATAATGCTGTAGGTCACGATCATGACGGACTGAATTCAAAGGCTATTAGTGAATCGGCGGGTATTCCTGGAACTCCAGTAAACGCCGTTGCTGCTGTAGGTACTTTGACATTATCAGGCGTTGTAATTGATGGTGAGACTGTCACTATTGATGGTGATGTTTACGAATTTTTGGCAGATGCAGCACAAACAAAAACGTCAGCTAGTAATATAGCTGTTGATATTACATCTCATTGTACAGCTGCCCAAGGTACATTGACTATTACCGATCAAGTTAGTGCGGATGAATCATTTGTAATAGGTAGTACTACTTATACATTTAAGGCGGTCGCAGATGAAGCTGGTGAAATTGCAATTGGTGTTGATGAAGCAACCACAAAATTAAATATAGTGGCTGCTATAAATGGTACTGATTTAATCAATAGTGCCCACCCTAGTGTAAGTGCTGCGGCTTTTTCTGGTGATACTTGTGTTATTACTGCCTTAGTTGGCGGTACAGCTGGTAATTCAATTGTATTTACAAAAGATATTACAAATGGATCAGTTGATGGATCAGATGTATTAGGTGGAACTACAGCGGGTGCAGATTGTACAGCTGCTAACGCTGATGGTGATTTAATTGGAGCAGACGAGGGAACAACTTATTCATTATCACAAGGAACTGGAACAAGTGTAACTGTTACAGCAGCTACAAAAGGAACTAGCGGTAATTCAATTGCAGTAAGTGAAAGTATGGCAAATGGTACTTTTGGAAGTGAAATTACAACTCTAGGTGACACTGTTGCTGGGGTTGATGGCACTGTAGGAAATAAAGGTGATGTTAAGTTTGATGGTTCTTATATGTATTTATGTACTGCAAATAACACAGTTGCTGGGGCTAATTGGGCAAGAGCAGCTATTACAGTTGGTTATTGATTGAGGTGTTTATAATATGATGGAAAATAATTTACAAGAATTTTTGACTAGATTTAGATTCAATAAAAGAGAATTTTTAAATAATGCGGGTGAATTTGGTAAAAGTAAAATGGACCATCATGTAGCAGTTGACACAGGATATCTAAAAAGTAGAAATGATTTTAATACAAATGGTGTTGATGTATTACAATTTATCAATGATACGTCTTATGCTGGATATCAGGAATTAGGTACTTACAAAATGAGAGCTCATCCATTTGTAAGACCATGTGTTTTCAATTATATTCCAAAATATCAACAATTAGCCAAAGAACTAGGTCGGGGACTATGATAATAAATTTAGAGGGGAATGATGTATTATGATGCCATTGGTCAAACTTATGGAATATATAAAGGCTAGAATTAAAAGTGTTGTAAGTTCTGGAATAGATGTATATTCTGAGGAAGCTGACACAGATGCAGATTTCCCTTATATAGTTTTTAAATTACCTAGTTCTAATATGGAAACATTATATAAGGATAAATGGGTATTAGAAATTGATTTTTGGGATAATACAGGTAACTCAACAAATATAGGAATTGCTTCAGAAGCTGTAAAAGATTCATTACATGGATCATATCAAACAGAGTCAGAAGGATTTTTTAGAAGTTATAAAATATTTGAAGGGATAATTCCAGATGATACACCAAAAATAAAGCGGATTCAACATAGATACGAAGTGCATTTATATTAAAGTAAAGGAGGTAATATTTATATGCAAGGAACATTTAAAAGTTCATCACCAGCAGTCAATGGTAGTGGTACCGTATTTAGCGAATGTTATCTATTTGCTAATTGGGGACTTCCAGAAAAAAAAGAATTAGGTATTATAAAAGGAAAATGTAAAGCCGATATTGAAAGAGTTATAACTATTCATAATTCCAACGGTCATTATGGAATAGTATTAGATGAAAATGGCGTACCTTTAGTAAGTACAGATAAAATCGGAGGAAAAATAAGTGCCGATTTAGTCGCTTTGAAGGCAGAAAACAAAAAAAGATTAAATTGGTGCGAAGATTCAACAAATACGGTGGATTCAATTTGGGAAGATAACGATTGGGGCGGTAATGGCGGTACTTATGCAGAAGAATCAACATTAGTTAACAATGGTTTATTGTCGGCTAAAATGACAACAGATACGGATACCTATGGTATACATACTGTTTTTAGTTCAGCAAAAGACCTAACTGTTTTTGATAATGGTGAGGAATCTGTAAGTGCTGATTATGTTGGATTCAGTATTTATATAGCAGCTCAAGATTTAACAGATTTAAATGCAGCTGCATTAAGATTATATTTTCATAATGATGATGAAGGTACATTGACAAATGGATATTATAAAGATATTGCGGTTGGTGATTTGGTTGCCGACTCATGGAATAATTTTTTAATTGCTAAATCTTCATTTACTCAAGTAGGATCTGGAGCATGGACAGGCGTAAAAGGTATAAGTCTTGTTATTGCTGGATCACCATCAGCCGAAGTAATCGCATATATTGACTCTATATCATTAATTCAAGCTGAAACTCAATCGGAGATATTACCTGTTAATGGTGGTTATGGTATAACTTGTACAGATGAAAGCACTTATTATAAATTAATAGGTCGTATTAATATAGAAAATGATGAATATTATGAAAATGTAGCGATTATAACTTCGACACATGACGGACTTCCTATAGTAATTGTTTTTGAGAATTCATTAATAGTAAATGATATTGAATTATCAATGCCAGGTAATAGGGAAGATGTTGTAACTCCAATGGAGTTTGTACCACATTACGGTGATACTAAAGAAGATGAAGTACCGATCAAATTTTACTTTTATACATCTGGAACAGTAGCGGAGGTGATTTCATAATGGCTAAAAATACATGGACACCGTCGGTTGCATTAAGTAAAGATATTTTATTAGGTCATGGAAAAATATTTAAAGATCTTGATGAATTAACAGAAACTGAACTAGGACCTACTATGGGTGGGTGTAAATATAAAGCTGGTAGAACACTAAAATTAATAGAATATGATGGTGCATATGGACCTAAGAAGGGAATGCAAAAAGTCGAGGTCTGGAAACCTCAATTAATTTTAAATATGTTGAAAATAGATTATTTAAATTCTTTTTATGGTATTCCTCATACTGTCAGTGATGGAACAGATGTAAATGGAAATACTTATAAAAAAGTTATACTTAGGTTAAATTGGTTATCTACTGATATTTTAACTAATTTAGCATTCGTCGGAGAAAAACACGACGGATCACCTATAACCATTTATTTATATCGGGCAATGGATATTACACCAACCATATCATATGAATTTGGAGAAAAAGGGGAAATAAAAACAGAAAGAACCTTTGAAGGTGCCTATGCAAGTACAACACCTGTTACACCACCGTTTCAAATTAACCAAACAAACCCTCCTACTTAATTAAAAGAAAGTGAGTGACTATAAAATGGAAAATACAAATAAAGAAAAGGACATGATAGAACGATTAACAGACAATCCAAAAATAAGACAACTTACTATAAGTGAATTGGCACTAGTAAGCGATATTTCTAGATTAATGGGTTTGAAAATTTATCAGGGTTTTTTCGTAAAGTATTGTATAAAAACATATAGCGATAAAACACTAACAATTAAGCAAAAACAAATTATTTTGGCTACAGATGTTTTAACATTTATACAAGATAATTGGGGTAAGGCTCATAATGAAATTGTAAAATTGATTTCATTACATAAAGAAAAACCTATTGAAGAAGTAGAAAAATTTACAATAGATGATTTGATAACATATGTTTTTGAATTAATCGAAGCTATAACACCGATTAGATTACTTAAAAAATTAGGAATGAATATTGATGATATCAAAGGTTTATTTAAATTTTCTGATAAGGATCTAGAAAGTGTTAAGTCGTTAATAAAAAAATGATAACTTTTAAAGATGTAATAAATGTTTGTAACATTTTAAATGATAATATAGATTCTTTAAATTTTAATTTTGAATTTAAACCTGTATATAATGATATTGATTTTATAATTTATGATTATTTAGATTCCTTCATTCTTGAAAATATTAAAATATTACAAAATACAGATTTAAAAACCTGGAATATTGATGATATTTTAAAAGTATTTTTTGAAATAATATTAACATTAAAGAATGATAATGATGATGATAATGAACCTATTAATAAATCAGTGAATGATATAATCAATATCATTCATTCTTTTATTAAAAATGTATCAAATAATTTTTCAGAAGAAGAAATAGACAACATGTTCATGAAAATTTATAAAGATTTTAATTATTATAATATTCTTTTATCTAAAGAATTTAAAAAAGCATATAAAATTTATAAAAAAGGTGTAAAAGATTATTATGATAAAGAAATTGAAGATAAATTATTTAAATTATATATTTCTGCATCTGAAAATGGATCGTTTGAAGGATCATTTGAAGAATACAAGCGAAAACATAAAATTAGCAATATGACACAATCAGAAAAAGATAAAATGGCAAAAAGGATTGATGAAAAGTTCTCAAGAGGGAACAAAAATATAAATCAAGTTTTTAAGGTGGGATAGATATGATAATAACATTATCAAAAGCAAAAACCTTATTACAATTGAATAATAACACATATGATACTTTAATAGAAAATTTAATCCCATTAGTAGAAGAAGTAATAGTAGACTATTGTAATAACTATTTTATTGATGAGGATATATCATTGAATGGAATAAGAATACCCAGGGCATATATGTATAATAATGATTTACAATTTGTTAATAGTACCCATAGTATAGATAATAGTGTAAGCGATTTGACATCATATGATTTTAACGTTGGTGATAGTATACGAGTATTTAACAGTAAATTTAATAATAAAAGTTTTACTATAGAAAGTATAACTACTGGAAGTATTATTTTAGATGATATTAACACTGTCAAAAATGAATCGGGTAATACAGTAATGGTTGTAAGGTTAGAATACCCAAAACCATTAGAGATTGTTGCGGCTCAAATGATAAAATTTAATATGGCTAAAATAACACCAGGTATGTCATCAGAGCATATTGATAGTTATTCATATAATTTAGGAGAAATTACAAGCAGTGGTTATCCTAAAGTAATTATGAATGGTTTAAATGATTATAGAAAACTTTATCTTGAAAGAACATATGAAAATTTATCAACTGAGAAAATACTATGATTGAAGATTTTTATATTTCTTGTACTCGTAAGAGACCAACTAAAACATATGATGCTAAAGGAGAACCGGTTGAAACATTACCATCAACAGCTATTAATGGATATAAGGGGACACAATCATTTATTAGACAAGTAACAGCGGGTAAACAACTTTATAAGGCACAATATAAATTTTTTACTGATGATTTTGATATAAAGTTTGGTGATATTGTAGTATATGAGGGCGAAAATTATCAGGTTATATCAGATACTGAAAACACAGCACATTTAAACCACCATGCATTGGTATACTTAGAAAAATTTAAAAACGTCACATAATAAAGTGAGGTGAGAATAATTGGAAATATTTAGAGTATTTGGTACTATGCTATTAAGAGAAGAAGGTGACATTGAAGGTCGTATATCTGAAACAACAGAATCGGCGAAGGGTTTAGATGTTGCTTTTGGAGCTGTTGGGAAAACATTAGGTATTGCTGGGGCGGCAATAGGTATTGTTGGCAGTATTCTAACAGCCGCTTTATTGGTACCATTAGGAAAATCAATTAAAGTTGCAGATGAATTTGTTGATACATTAGGGGATCTGAGTGCTTCTACAGGTACAACAGAAGGTGCAACCGAAGGTTTAGGAAAATCATTAAAAAATGTATATAAAGCTGGGTACGGTGACGATATTAGAGACGTTGCCGAAGCTATGAAACAAGTAAAACAACAGACAGGATTAACAGGAAAAGCACTGGAAGATCAAACAAAAAGTATAATAACTTTGTCAAAAAAGATGGATGTTGATTATGGCGAAGCGGTTAAAACTGTTGATAATCTTACAAAGAATCTAAATATAACAAGTGAAGAAGCCTTCGAACTTATTGTTCAAGGATGGGAAAACGGTCTAAATGCAAATGGTGACTATTTAGATGTATTAAATGAATACGCTGTACAAATTGAAAAGGCTGGATTAACTACAGATGAATTTTTTAGTATAATGGTAGCTGGTCATGAAAATGGCGTATTCTCACTTGACAAGTTAATAGATGCTCAAAAAGAATTTAATATAAGATCCATTGATGGAAGTAAAGGCACTTTAAAAGCCTATGATGATTTAGGATTTAGTTATGATGAATACTCAAAAAAAATAGCTAAAGGCGGCGAAGAAGGTAAAAAAGCACAGCAAAAAATAATACAGGCTTTATTAGATGAAGATGACCAGGTTAAACAAAATGAAATTGGAGTCGCTTTGTTTGGTACTATGTGGGAAGATTTAGGACCTAAAGGTATATCTTCTTTATTAGGTATAGACAATGGAATGGATAAAACTAAAAATCATATGGATGAATTAAATAAAACTAACTTTGATAGCTTAGATGAAGCATTAAAAGTAATAGGAAGAACATTAGAAACCGAAATATTATTACCAGTTTCTGAAAAAATCGTACCTGTATTAGTAGATGGAATAAAAAAAATAAAAGATAAAGTAACGGATCTAACGGATCATATACAGTCAAAATTTAAACCATTGTTTGATTTTATAAATGATAATGCTGAAGATGTAAAAAATGCACTTGAAGGATTATTTGAATTTATGGTAAATGGTAATTTCGATCAAAGTTTTGATAAAATGAAAGAATCGTTGAAGAACATTTTCCCAAATGCTGACATTGATGATTTCGTTTTAAAGTTAGCTGGGTTAAGAGAGACCATTGAAATAATTATTGAAAAGATCTCTGATTTATGGGATTCTGAAAGCATGGAAAATTATATGATGCTTTTGGAAGCAGCATTACCAACTATTGAAGAAATGATTGGAAATGTAATAAATGCCTACTTTGACTTTATGGATGCAATTGGCGATTTTGCACAAACTCCATTTTTTGATGAAATAATAGCATCTATAGAAAGATTAGTATTATTAGCTTTACCCGCATTAGTTGGTGGTGTTGAATTATTTATAGGAATAGGCACCGCATTTTATGATACTGCATCTTTTATAGTAAAAGCTATTGATTGGGTAGGAAATACATTTTTGGTTGTTAAGGAAAAGATAAAACCAGTTACTGATTTTTTAATACATGTAGGTAAAACTATATTGGATGGATTATTATATTGGTTTTATAAATTGTATGATGAATTAGTTGGTCATTCAATTGTACCTGATTTAGTAAATGGTATAATTACATGGTTTTCAAAATTACCTGGTAAAATTGTGGATCTTATTAAGGATCTAGTATCAAGGGGAATTGATAAATTTAATAGTTTAAAAGATAAGGCAATAGATGCAATAAAAAAAATGGTAACTGGATTAATAAATAAGTTTAAGGATCTAGTATCAAAAGGTAAGGATAAATTTGAAGATTTTAAGAAGGCTATTACAAAAAAATTAAAATCTATTGATTTATATGATATAGGAGCCAATATTGTACAGGGTTTAATAGATGGCTTGGGTAGTTTATTACAATCTGTTAAAAATAAAGCTTCCGAAATAGCAAAGGCAGTTGAAAAAGCATTAAAAGATAAATTAAAATTAAAATCACCATCAAAAGTCATGTATGATATAGGTTTAAATATAGTAGAAGGTTTAAATTTAGGATTAAAAGACAATAATGGAATATCTAAAATAAAACAAGCAAGTGATGTAATATATAATAATTTAATGCCACAATCAACAAGTGTATCAAATGTTAATAGGACAATACAAGATGTTTTTAATATAAATATGAAAATAGATCCATCAAATTATAAGGATTTAGATGATTTTATTGAAATGATAAAAAGTGTGAAAAAGTATAAAAGTATGATGGGAAGTGGTTAAATGGGTTGGCATTATAGTAATGGTGGTGGCGTAGGATACGCTTATAGTTTACTAAATACATATAATCAACATTGTGCCGCTATTGGTGGGCTTACACCTGGAACAGCTATAATAAAGATAATGGTAAAAGCCGCTGGTTATACTGGTGCGGTTGCTACTAGACTTGTAGCTTGGGGACCTGGTGGTGTTGCAGTTACTCAGTCTGGAAGTTTTACAATGGCTGATGGTAGTGCATCAACTCAGTATGTTTATGAAAAATCTGTGACTGCTCATATTATGGGTGGTGATACTGTTTGGGTAGGTTTATATAGAAATCCTTCGGGATCTCATGTTTTTAATACTACAAGTGGTAGCGGTAATGGATATCGGAAAACTAATACTAATAGTTTTCCATCTGTATTATCAATGTCGGGATATAATACAGATGCCAATGATGAGCCATACGTCGGGGTGTTTATGATAGCTGTTCCTAATCCTCCAACAGGGGCGACCGTAAGTCGTAATAGCGATACAAGTCACACAATAGATTGGACTAGACCAGCAAGTTCTGATAGACCAGTTTATACACAACATTTACAAAGATGGGATAATGTATCAAATAATTGGTATACAATAAAGACAGTAACCACAGATTATGTTGTCAATGGTACTCATTCTTATACTGATAATACAACAGTCGCAAATAGACAATATAGATATAGAATGAGATCCCATAATGATGCTGGTTATTCTGCATGGGATTATACAAATTATATACATACTACTCCAGCAAAACCAACTAATGTAGCAGCCGCCCGAAGTGGTTCAAATGTAAAAATTACCTGGACCGATAATAGTTATCAAGAAGATTTATTTAGAATACAAAGAAGAGAATCAACAGATGGCGGTGATACCTGGGGAAGTTGGTCAAACCTTGACACAGTTGGAACAGGGGTAACAGAATATACGGATTTGTCACCGTACGCATACGGACAATATAGAGTACAAGCCGAAGAGGGAACATATCAAAGTCCGACTTTATTATCGGGATATACTGAGTCAGGGGAAGTAATAACATTATCACAACCAAATGCTCCAACAGGGTTAGTTGCTGATATCGGAATAGGAGACGAAGATAAAATATTTAGTTGGAATCATAATCCAACTGATAATACAGCCCAGACTAAATTTAGTCTTAGAATAAAAGTTTCTGGTGGTACTTATCCTAAAGAAATAGAATCTTTCAAAGATTATAATGAATGGACAGCTGTTGGATCTGAATTAGCTGATTTAGTTGAAGGTCCATTTCCAAATCAATCTGTTTATATGACTGATGAAGATGATAGCGAATCATACGTCGGTATGTATAAAAACCCGTCATCAATTGATTTAACACAATTTGACGATGCAAGTGCATCAACAACGGCTGATTTGATAGTATTTACGGTTTATATATTTGATAAAAGCTATTTTACTAATTTATCTGTTAAACTAGGTGATGATAACAGTAATTGTTATTATTATGATGTTGATCCATCTGTTGACTTAGTAAATGGATGGAACCAAATAGCAGTCGCAAAATCGGCGTTTTCAACAGCTGGAAGTCCCAGCGGTTGGGATGATATAACATATGTAAGAATTGAATTATATGCCCTTGATGATTCAGCTTACAATAGTTATATAGCTTCAAAATATTTACAGTTGGTAAAAGTAACTGATTTTACAAATTATGCTGGTGATTATTTTATACAATATCACGAAGTGGAATTAACAGCCGAACAATTAAACATTGTTGCTAATTCTTTAAAAAATGGAAATACCTACAATTGGCAAGTTAAAACTTGGGGCGAATACGGAACAGGTTCAGATTGGAGTAATACAGAAACATATTTTACAGTATCACGACCAATTGGAGTTATAACATCACCTACGGATTCCGCTAATTATGGACTATCTCAATTAACAATGAATTGGAATTATACCCAGGTAGAAGGCGACGAACAAATCCAATTTTTAGTAAATTTATATGATTCAAGTAATGCATTATTAGAAAGTCATTACGAATCAAGTAATGTTGCCAATGGTGGTAGTGATAGTTACACCTTTGACTATACTTTAGAAAACGAACAAACTTATAGGGTTACTTTACAAGTTCAAAGTGAGAATGAATTTTGGAGTGAAGAAACCGAAACAGAATTTACAACTGAATTTTTGCAGCCAACAAAACCAACTTTTTCTTTATTGTTAGATGAAACATCAGGATCTATTGATATAGATATTACAAATCCTGAAATAATTACAGAATACAATAATAATAGTACTCAAGATACTTACATAGACTCAGATAATACAGGAACAAACTATAATGATAATGGGCAGCTACAATTAAATAATGATACAACAGGGGGCACAACAGTAAAAAGAATATTATTAGATTTTGATTTTTCTTTCTTTGTTGGAAAAACTATTGTTTCCGCTGACTTGCAATTATTTAGAAAAACTACTTTAACACCTGGAATTGCAAGTAAAGTAAATTATATAAGCACTAGTTGGGACGAAACATTAGTTACAGATGGAACGGTACCGACATTGGATACAACGGATTATGACGATCATAGTCATTTAGCTGGTGAAATTGAAACCTGGGATTTAAAATTATTATTAGATGATATTGCAGATGGTACTATTACAGATTTTGAAGGAATTGCAATTGTCGCAAGTACAACGGATGGATCAATTGATGAATTTTATGATAGTACTATTGAAGGTAGTGAGCCTGTAATAACTATTGAAATTTCGCCGCTAAATGCTGAAACTGATTATAATAAAGTTTATCGTAGTATTGATGGTGGTGAATGGTTATTAGTAGAAGATAATGTACCAGTTAATACGACTATTAGGGATCATATACCCACTGTAGGAGGAAACAATAATTATTATGTACAATCTATTAGTAGTACACCATCAAGTAATAATTCTGATGAAGTTGATTTAGATGTATTATTAACAGGTGCATTTTTTATAAATGGTGGGAATAATTTTGAAGATTATGTAAAATTAGATGGTGATGTTTCATTAACTGAAAATAGGAACAGGGAAGAAAAAGCTAAACAGTATTTAGGAAGGACCTATCCTGTAAAATATCAAGGAAATAATATAAATCATTCTTTTAATTTTAGTGCATATTGTATTGACTCTAAAAGAGCTACTTTAATAGATATAATAGAATTTATTGGTGATATATATTATAGAGATTGGCGGGGTAATTGGGGTTATGTTATGTTATCTGGATCTAAATTTACAATTAAAGATCCACAAGCATATACATTTAATACAAGTATGACAAGAGTAGAAAAGGTAGAGTGATAATATATGAGTACGATTTTTGATAATGGAGGATTGGAAACTTTTAAATTTGAATTATTAACCCTACAAAATAACATATATAAACATAGTCAATTTATAACTAATTATGTCGAAAATGCAAATATTAAAATGGATTTTGAACAAGATATTATTACAGGTGCCGATTTCGAGATTAAACATTTATCAGAAATAAATTATTTAAAAGATTTAATAAAGCCATGGTATTGTTTAACTGTTGATGGGATCACCTATGAAATTCCATTGGGTCATTACATGTTATTATCACCAACAAAAAATCTTAATACAGGTAATGTAAGTAGAAAAATAAGCGGATATGATTTATTAAAAGCATTAGACCAGGATAAGACATTAGTTAGTCAAACTTTTTCAGAAGGAACTAATGTAGTTTCTGCAATAGAATCATTATTAGATTCAGTTGGGACTTGGGTAATATATAATATAGAATCTAGTGACGAGACATTATCAGAGGATATAAGTTATGAATTAGGGCGAAGTAAATTATTTATAATAAATAGTCTATTAAACATGATAAACTATTATCCGTTATGGGTAACAGGAAATGGAGTTTTTAAAGGGATTCCTTGGAGTCCTACTCCAAATATAGCTCATATTTTTGAAGATAATAACAGGTCATTATATGAAGATAATATAGATTTAGATGTTGATTATAGTGATGGATATAATATCGTTAAAATCATAGTAAATCAATTACAGCAAGATATACCACCACTTGAAGCGACTTTATCAATGGAAGATGAAGGATTAGGAGCACATCCATTTAGTTATACAAGTATTGGAAGGTATGTTCCTAAAATATTTCAGTCTGAGGCAGTAAGTCAAGATTATGTTGATTTACGTGCTAGACGAGAATTGAGAAAAATGTTAGAACTAGAAGAAGCAATTAGTTATAAACATGCTTATGTTACTCCAAGATTAACGGATGGTATTCCCTGGCAAGGAGATGCTTATCGATTTAAAAATACGGATCTGGGACTAGATTATATTTATAAGATTGTAAAACAGTCTTATAAATTAGAACCTGGTGTTAGTGTAAAATCTATTATCAGGAGGTTTAAATTGTATGTATAATATGTTAGACACATTGAAATATTTGGTTAATAAAAAAGTAGAAGAAATATTATTTACTGGTACTGTTTACGCTTTAGATCCATTACAGATTAAATTTATTCCTTCAGATGATCCGATTAAAGTTAGATCATTAAATATCATTGGTTTAAAAATAGACTCAAATGTATTGATGATAAAATATCTTAATAAATTTGTTATTATTGGTGTTATAAATAATATAATACCATCACATTGTTTATTAGAAAGAACTACTACACAAAGTATACCTAGTTCTAGTTTTACATACTTAGATTTTAGCTCTGGAACTACAAGTATAGATCCTTCGAGTATGTTTGATGGTGCTAATAAAATTACAATACCTGTAAATGGATTATATAATGTAAATGTTGGCTATAGATGGCAAGACTCCACTACTTCAACAATTAGGATTACTGAAATTCTTTTAAATGGAACTATAATAAATAGTAAAGCAGGTAGACCAGATGCAAATGGGCGGTATGGTGTGAATATAAGCTTAAATTTAAGTTTATCTACAGACGATTATATACAAGTTCGTGTTTACCATGCCACAGGCAGCAATATAAATGTAGGTCGAGTAACTTCTAGTTATGGTAATACTTTTTTTAGTATTGTACCAATAAAAATATAACTTAAATTATTATAAATTAGATTATAAAGGAGATAAAAATAATATGAAAAAATTAATTAGTTTTGTGCTTGTAGTGGTATTTTTAGTTTCATTCGTAAGTTTATCTTATGCCAATACAACTTACGAATATAAGGTATTTTTTAAGAAAATAACACCTATTGACCAAATAAGCAATCAACCAGAATACGATACAAATGTTACAATTGATGGAAATAAAATTAATATTGGTGAATCTATAACTACGACAAATCCATATTGTATAATCGATATGAAAAGTTATAAAGATGATATTTTAGTTTATGCTGGTTATAGTGAAAAATTCTTAAAAAAAGGTTTAAAGATAATGTTTGTAAAAGTTGAAAAACAAAATGAAATAGCTGAATATGATAATTTATATTATTGGTTTTATTTTGTAGTTAGCAGATATGAAATAATATCAACGCCGACACCAACTATTACAGATGAACCAACTATAACACCAATAATTACTTTACCAGTTACACCACCAGAACCCACAGAAACAATTATAACACCTACTTTAAATCCTACTATTTCCCCAATATTACCTAGCAATGAACCTAGTAATTTTGTACTTAGCAATAGCAAAAATAAAACTAGCAAGTCAATTGCTAATAATAAAAACTTGCCTAAAACTGGAGAAGAAAAACCGTTGTTTATGCTGGTTAGCGGTGGATTTATAATGTTGCTAGGTACATTATATTTAGTTGCTAAATTAAAAAAATAATTATATTATATTAATATGATTATGCACATAAATTCTAAATTTTAAAAAAAAGTTACTAGATTAAAAATTTATAACTAGCAAAAAATGAACCTAGCAATGTATAAAGTTGCTAGGTTCATTTTTTAGTTAGCAATTAAGAAATTACTAAATTTGTAATTTTCCAATCTTTTCCTCTTTTTTCAGCAATTGCTTGAAATGGTCTATGTGTTAAGTATGGTACTAAATCTATTTTTTTATAATTTTTTTTAATATCTTCAGGTCTATCCATTTTTAATTTAATTTTTAATATTACTGTAAATAATTCAAAATCAATATTTTCAATAATGTAGTTATGATTTTCTAGGCATTTAATTTCTTTTCCAAAATCTTCAACCATTTGATAATTACTAAATTTTGATTTATTAAGTGGTTCCTTATAACTTACATACACTAAAATATCAAATGTATTCATTCTTTTATTCCTTCTTTCTTATTTTGATAATAATGATAATAGAATAACTTCAATATCCAAAAACCCATGTTATACCTATTAATAAAAAATAGTTGTATATTTTTTCGTTTTAGAAGTAATATTAAATTTGCTATATAGCTATTTATATTAAATCCTGTTCCATAGGTTCCAGATATTAAATTATCTATGGAATCGTTTTCTATTAATAATACTTTTTCACACTTTTCTAATTTATCAAATTCTATATAAAATCTATTTCTTTTTGTTTCTGTTGATAAATTTCCTGATAATTCATTGAGTGAGTTTTTTCGTTCTATTATTATTTTTTGGGGTTTTCCGTTTAAAGAAAACCCATAATCCCCAGCTTTTAAATGTTGGATCTTAAATGGAATTTTATTATTTCTAAAGTAATCTAAGATCCAATAATTAACCTTTTCTTGTTGATCCACTGCAACATAATCTATTTTATTTATAAATTCGTCATATGTTAGTATTTTATTAGTTTTCATTTTATATATTCCTTAATGATATCATAATGATTGAATGCCCATTCATAATTATCTATATATTTGATATCAACCCATTTAACATAGTCTACTTCTTTTTCTGAATATCTGGCTGTTAAATTATGAAATTGTGGATTTACTACAAAAGCTTTAAAACGTGCAGTAATATTTTGTCTAGCATCCTCTTTTGGCTCATCATTTAAATAAAATAACTCAAATCTATTTGGCTTTATTACAAAACCAGTTTCTTCAAAAACTTCTCTGGCTGCTGCTTCTTTTAATGTTTCATCAAAATCTAAATATCCACAAGGCATACACCAATGACCTTTGAAATCAGGTACTTTGTCACCTCTTTTACTAGCTAAAACATAAGCATTTCCTTTTTCATATCTATAAATAGCAGCTACAACAGCCATTGACCTAGAATACCAATATTTTTTACCTTCATGTTCAAATTCAAAATTTTTCATTATAAAAACGCTCCTTTTATTTTTTTTATTTCAAGCCCTCCAATAAAAACTGAGGACTTTAATATTTAATCTAATTACTTTAATATCGTATAAATCATTATCATTAAACCTAGTTACTTTAAATGATATATAATCTTCTAATATATCTACTTCTTTAATTTTAGTGAATAATATATCATTTAAATGATCGAAATCAAAAGAGTTTTCAATGTCTATATTAAATCTAATACGTGTACCATCATCAAATTTTACTATCAATCTTGAACAATTTAATGCATCCTGGTTATCATTTAAGCAAAGTACAATTGATACACATGTTTTATTAACTTTGCTTCTGTTATCACTCATATATTTGTAAATCTCCTTTTAAAATAATGTTAAATTTTCTGGTTTTGTAGCTTCACCACAATCAATATTATGTTTATATAGTACAAAAACATATTTTTCATTTACACTTTTTATTTTACCTATATCCCATAACTTATTAGGGCATCCATCATATGGCTTATAAATTACCATTTTACCTATATTATTTTTAGCTTCATCAATAGTCATTATTTTATACCAATTTCCTTTTAATTTTATTTTTTCTTATAACAGTCGGAACAAAGTCCGCTGTCAATCAATTCTTTTATTGTTGTAATTACTCTGGCACCACATTTACTACAAGTAAATGTTTTAGATGCACCAGTGTTTTCTTTTTCTTCCATTTAATCAGTCCTTTTTTTATAATTTTAATAATCGTTTCTTATGTACAACTCACAGCAATTAGAACAGTATTCCATACCTATACTTATACTTATATCTTGACTGTAATTAGTCAATCTGTTCACATATAAATCTTTATATTTATTCCCATGCAATTTAGTTTTACACTTTGGACAAATCCTCAACCAATAATCATTTTTTTTGATTTCATGTCTTTTTCCGTCGCTTATACTTCTAAAAAATAGATTTTCCATTATTTTTCTCCTTCCTCAGGTTGTTTACATATTATTCCATTAACATTTTGATACTGATAATTTATACCATATTTGGTTTTCTTTATCATATACCTTTGTTTCTAATCTATAATTATCATCTATTAATTTTGTTAATGGTATTATTTTTTTAATAATTGTTTGTTCTTCTTCTTCATAAACAATACATATTGTTTTTTCTTTCATATTTACACCTCACAAAAATATTCATTTTTATATTCATCAAACCATTGAAAAAGTTTATATGAAGGTAAAACCATATTTTTTAGGCAATCTTCACAAATACCATGTGATGCATGACCTTTAATAATCATAATATGGATTTTACCTCCACATTCACACTTTATTATTTTTTTTTAGATTGTTCCTTCTTAATTAACATTGATATTGTGTCTTCATTACTGTGACCTTTGATGTTTTTCTTTTCATTTCCATCATAATATTCCATAAACTTGTTATAATCTGACATCAACCAATCTTCTTTTTTATCAAGGTTAAATGCTTTTTTGATTAATTCATCCATATAAGGAACATCTATCTGTCTATTCATTGAAATAGCGTATAGCCTTTTTAATTGACCTTCAGAAACTTTTTTATCATTTGGTTTTGGTGTTTGCGGTGTTGGTGTTTGTGGTTGCTGCGGTTTTTTCGGTGTTTGTTGTGGTGTTTTTGGTTTTGGTGGTTGTGTTGGATCATAATCTGGATCAGGTTCTTTTATATTAAATAAATTATTCAATAAATTTTTCTTTAAAAATGTTTTACTTACATTTACTGATTGTGCCAGACTCATTACTTTTGGATTGACATCAATCAATTGGGAATCTTCATCTTCTAATTTTTCATTAGTTTCTAAATCAATTACTTCCAAACATAAATTATATATGTTGTCTCTTATACCTCCATGTTTAAATCTTAATAGTAATCGTCTTTCATGCAATAACGGTTTAAGGACGGTTAAAACATCCTCAATATTATAAAATCTGTAATGTCCTGATTTTGACTTATCCTTAGTAATTTCTAACAATTCAGAGATTTCAAATATTTTTTGATTTAATGTCATAGTTTTCTTTTGTTCTGCTGTTGTATTCGCCATTATAAAACACCCTTTCTTTTATTAATTTCTTTTTCATGATATTGAGTAATTGCCAAATCAATAATTCTACTATCTGATAATTTTAATTTTTTACCCAATTCTGTTAGAAGTCGTTGTGCTGATGGATAAATAGTAATAGTTTTATTTTTTGCTTTTTCCATTTTTTCACCTCATTTATATTCAGTGCCACAATTTTGACAATAAGTTTTATCGTTTACAGTTGTTATCATTGGATTATCACAGCATAAACATGTATCTAATTCTTTACTAGTTAAAACTTCATACATAGACTTTAACCAACCCATTTAATCAACCTCCTAATTTTTGCCATAATTTATTTTTTATTTTATTTTTTAGCTTTCTTTTAACAGGTCTTGTATTGCCTTTTGTCACTTCATTAATTGCATTTACATCTGATATCTTTTTTGTAATTTTAGATACTTTTTGACCTAATTTGTTTAATTCATTTAGATTCATTTAAAATATTTTCACCTCTTTCATAACATGGTAGATTTGATATATGACTATCAAAGGGAATATTAAAACATATAAATTCTTTTTTACATGTGATAACATAAGTTTGTTTACCACCTGGTGTTAATGATCCTTTACTCATAGTTTTATTATATTTACAATTCCAACATTTTAACATTTAATACCTTCTTTCAATGTGGGACTATGCCCACATTTTAACATTTTTTCTATGATGGCAAACTAGACTATTAGCTAAATGCCATTTGTTGTAACTTTGTCCCCAATAGAAATGTCTTATATTTAAATCATAATTCATTTGATTTAAAATCATTTTCATTTCTTCACTATGGATATTATTTGAATGTTTAATATATTGTTCAACCCACTGTAAAGCTTTATTTCTTAATTTTTTGTTTTCTTGATTACGTTCCCAATTTTCTTTTTCTATTTGTAAATAATGCTTAATGTTTATTGAAAGTTGTAACCTATAATCTAAACTGTTATCATGTTCAACCATTGCTTTTGTTAGTTTATGAGCCTTTACCATTACCAAACTTGTTATAATACATTTATATTTTGTCATTTTTTAATTCCCTCCGTTTTCTTTACTATATTTATATTATACATGGTTTATACGTATAAGTCAATGGTTTTATGAATAAAATTATAAAAAAAAAAATAGCTGCAACCGCAGCAGCTACGAAATAATTTATTTTGTGTTTTCTCTTTCTTTTAATTGATTTCTAACTCTTAATAAGTCAATATCAGATTGTTTTCCCCATTTTAAAAATTGTCCGCAATTATAACAATATAAACCAATATGGGGACCAACTTCTTTAATATAAAATTTTTTTCCGAAGCATGTTTTACAATGAAACATAATCAACCTCCAAATAGTATTTTAGCCAGTCCTATTAAAATACTGCCTACTGCTGCTATGGCTCCACTAATAGCAGTAATTTTTTTTATTGACCATTCCTGTTTATTGTTACATGTGGATCTAAATGTTTTACATAATTCTTTATCTACCATTCCATCAAGTTTTTCATTGACGGATTTAAATCCACTTCTAACTTCTGTTTTGAGATTTTCAACATTAGTATTTAACATTTCAAATGCTCTATCATCTATCATTTAATCATCTTCTTTCTTTAGGTTTATTAGTTTAATAAGACTGTCTTTAATCATATAAATAGGCTTTTTTAACATAATGTTATTACCAAAAATAATTAACCATATAGCTATTGTAATTAATAAACCTAATTTTATATATAAAATAGTTAGACCAACTATCCATATAATAAAACCTATTAAAATATATTTATTATATTTCATCAATTTATTCCTCTCTAAACCAATCTATACTTGGGGCAAATAGATCTTCCATAACCATATTACCGTCAAAATCACCTAGTACTTTTTTAGAAAATTCTTCAGGTGTAATTAATTTTTCATCTGGAACAATGCCAAGATTTCCGTCCATGGAATAACTTCTTATGATAGAAGGCATATGCTTCCAATAAATTCTTCTATTTAATATTTCATTTTCATAATTTATATGACTAAATGATATAGGATGTTCCTGTATATCAGTTATTAATACCATGGCTTTATGGGCACCATATTCCAGGTCACGACAACTAAATGAATAAAATCTTTTTCCGTTACGCCTGATAATGACTAAATTAGTACATAAAACTTCTGTTTCATCCCATTTTGATTTTGTATAATTTTCTTGTTTAATTTCAAAATCCCAATTACATGCATTACCGTTAAATTCTGCTAAATTATCAAAGGTCGGCTTTTCATTTCTAGGACAGCACCATAAATCATTATTACCATATTTTCCACCTATACAATGATAATAGCCCTCTATTTTATATACATCTAAAAACACAGTATTTTTATAACATACTGCATCCCAATTATAAGGATGTAATTTAACCTCATTTAGATTTGTTTTTTTAGTTATTAATTTAATATCCATCTAATCATCATCCTTCCAGAAACTTTTTATTAATTCTTTATTATCTATTATCACCTGATATAAGGTACTTTCTAAAACAGAAATTTTATTATGTTCTAAATTTAACTCAAATTCAAAGTTAATTGCTTCAATAATTTCATGCAGTAATACTTTTCTTTCAACATCTGGTTGTAAATCATCATCTAAATTAATACTTGCATTATTACCGCAGCATTCGCCTAAATGACCTTTATCTCTAGCTAAATCTTTAATTTTTGAAATACTATATAAAATACCACCTATTTTAACTTTATCACTCATTATCTATCACCTTGTCTACCTTATTTTTTAATTCTTTTATATATTCTTCTTTACAGCCTGTTAATACTTTTATTTCTTCATCTAATTGTTTTATTCTAAAATTCAATCCAGATGGTGTAAATTCTAAAAAATCATCTTTATCAGGTCGTACTATAAGCAAACCATCATTAATCATTGTTTTAATACACTTTTTACAAATTAATAATTCATCACCGTTAGTAAATGATTGATAATCGCATATATTATCATTTAAAACATCTTTGCAAAATTCACATTCATTATAATCTAACATTTCTTAGTTTCCTCCTTAAAAAATTATAACTAACTAAAGTAACCATTTAATTCTTTTTAAGTATTTTCTATAGCACCATGACTTTAATTGCATACAGTTAATACAATAGATATACATATTTTCCTTATTAATCTCATTACATTTAACTATTAACCAGTAAACATACAATCTTATTCGTATACGCTTAAAGTATCTTTTTATTTTTCTTTTATAAATATCATTCATTTCTTAGCTTCCTTTTAATTTCAAAATCAACATGTTTATTACTGTTACTGTAAAATCCATATCTAATATCATCTGTAAATAAACAGATTTTAAAACTTTTATATTTCCAGGGACTTATAAAATATAAAGCTGTATATCTTATATGTAAGCATAATAAACAGTTTTTATATTGTGTATGTAAGATATTTTTTCTTATTGATATTAATTTCATTAATAATCATCCTCTAATTCTTCTTCTAATCTAAAATATTCGTCTCGAGTTAATTTGCTATCAGGATAAAAATTGTTTATTTGCTTTAATTTACTATAATATTTATTAGTATCAAAATTATGACCTAAATATATTTTTCTTAGCTTCGCCTTAGCAAAATCGTGATTGTGTCTGTTATGTTCCTTCCCAATAGCAAAGGTACAAGCCCATGGCGTAGCATTTGGACTGAAATATAAATAAATCGGTCTAAAAAATGGTTTATTAATTGAAAAGCTAGGGAATGGCAATCTAAAACATATATAACCGTATTTTTTTGTTCTAATATTTATTCCCCAGTGCATGGCGTTATGACCATGTATTGTTAATTTTCCTATTGATATATGACTACCTAAATATTTATCAAAAAAATACTCTAAAGTCCTTTCATATTTCAATTGTTTTATCCTCCAAATCTAAAATTTTCTTAAAACAAGTTAAACATCTTTCTTGAAAATCTTCTTTATAGATTTTATTTAATTTAAATAGTTTTAAATGTAAGCAATTATTCGATTGATGTTCGTATAATATATCTTTTATACATTCGTTATTAATTAATAACTCATAATACTTTCTATCATTTAGTATAAATTCTATAAATTTTTTATTATTCATTTTCATTACCCATATCTTCATATTCAACAACTAATATTGATTTTAAAGTCCAAAATAGACTTAATTCCATTGCTTTTATTGCTTCTTCTAAATATGATTCGTCCAAACCATAATTAATTATTTTTGCTGATAGATTTTTAAAATCCATCCTTATATCTTCAATTTTTATTATCTGATTGTCATCTGGTGTAATGTTTGTTAAGCTTTTCATAGTTTTAAATAATAAATTTGATTTGTTATACTTTTCTTTATCAGCCATTTTTTAATCATCCTCCATTTAATTTTATAGGTATTTAGTAATTATCTACTAAATACCTATTTTAATAATTTAATTTTCGACTTTATGCTGGAATAATAATGTTTTTCTTTTTGATGAATAGGTATTTAATGCAACTTTG
>Ga0307434_1000297_pt1 | contig 38531 bp, 46 predicted proteins | sample SalMarWE160220MG_FD_202156 | JGI IMG/M metagenome (GOLD analysis project Ga0307434, IMG submission 202156) | Salt marsh sediment microbial communities from the Plum Island Ecosystem LTER, Massachusetts, United States - WE1603-220 | ecosystem: Environmental > Aquatic > Marine > Intertidal zone >... | reverse complement strand
CAACGCCACCTTAACTGAGGAACCCATCGATGTCTTCAAGTAAACTGACCTAAAGTTTTTGATTCCCCTCTTAAGTTTTGCTTCGATTCGCCTAACAACCGCCTGAACGTTTTCAGCTATCTCCTCATCCTTCATTTCTTCGTTTCCTACGCGACACTGAATAACTGGCTGCCCCCGCATCCTCACCAACACCATCTTCTGATGCTTCTCAATATGCCCCTTTATGTCAGCGTTGGGAGGCACAGGCGTAGGCATCTTCCCTCTAGGCCCAAGGGAGGCACCAAGACTCTTGCCCACAAGCGGCATCAGAGGGGCTTCAGCAATGAAAACATCATAGTTGCTGGCGAGGTCTTTCTGTTTTTTCTTGTCGCCCACCAAAGCTTCAAGGGCAGCTTTTTCGAGAACCAAGCTGGCTCCTGCCTTTTTGGCTTGCAGCGCCATCCCGCCTGTTGCGATAACACAGACTTTCAGTTCCTTTCCAACAGAATGCGGCAGCTCGATGTTTTCCTGAATTCTGCCCTCAGGCTTCTTCATGTCAATATTCTGCAAGTTTATGGCGAGGTCTATAGACTGAGAAAACTTCCGTTCGGTACCCTTGCTTTTAACTTCCTTCACTGCGGCAAGGAGATTTTTAGTGTTCAATGGCATTCTATGAGCCTCGCGCCAATGACGTACAAGAGCCAGTTATAAAAATCTTGTTACTCTTAAATTTATCCCGTTAGTAAGGCGTCGTGTTTTCCTTCATTGATTTCCTTTTGAACTTCCCGCGGGTCTTTGCCTTCCACCGTTACGCCCATGCTCACGCCTGTCCCCAAAACTTCGTTAACCGCCGCCTTCAGGTCTCTAGCTAGGACATCGTCACTTTTGAGTTTAGCAATGCGTATTGCCTGCTCCATGGAGAGGTCGCCAATCTTTTCTGTGCCAGAAGCCCCTGAGCCTTTCGCTACTCCCAACTCGCTGATAATCAACGCCGAAGTTGTGGGTGTACCTACAGTCACCTCGAACTCCTTATTATCGGTGTCAACGCTGATTTTCACGGGCACCTTCATGCCAGAGTAAGCTTTTGTTATTTCGTTGATTTTTTCCACGATAGCTAGAACATTGACTCCCAAGGGTCCAAGCGCGGGTCCAAGGGGAGGTCCGGCGGTAGCTTGTCCGCCGTTAACTAAGGCTTCAACAATCTTCTTTTCTCCCATGTTTCTATTCTTCCTTTTTGGCTTTCTCCACAAGTTTCACGTAGTCTGCGTGAACTGTGATCGGTAATGTGAATGTGGCTTCCAAGAGCTCAAGGGTTACATCCTCCTTTGCCTTGTCGACCCTTGTGATTTTTGCTCTCATTCCCTTGAAGGGTCCTCCAACAACTTCCACGAGGTCGTCTTCGTCTAATTCTTCGATAACTGGTTTTATTACTATGTATCGTTCTACTTCCGGAAAAGTCACAATTCCAGGGACTCTGGATCGTACATGTTTGACTCCGGCTATGGCTTTCTCTACAGAGTGGGGTCCATCAGCCTCAATGAAAACGTAGCCCTTCAGCAGCTCAGGCACAAGCACTGCTTTTATCGGAATCTCACCCATTTTCGCTTTTGCTTCAATTAGGTTTGCCACGTTTTTTTCTTGCCCTGCGGTGGTTCGTACAGCAAAGACTGCTGTTGAAATTTTCTCTTCCTCGCCCATAATTGATCATCCCGCGCCCGGCAATACAGAACCTATGAGTTGGATTATGAAGCCGATTCCTCCGATGACGATGGTGCCTAGAAAGCATATTTTCATCGAGAGCCACAGCTCGGTTCTTCCCGGTTTTGTGGCGAGCTTCAGCAATCTGGATGCTGACTGAAAGAATGATTTTAGTCCCAATGTTCCTCGCACCTTTCAAAACAAATTCTAATATGTAAACTTATCCCTGAGGGCAACCTACTTCTAACATAGTTTTGGTGTTTCCGCCAGTTTCAGGTGGTTCACAGGGCACAACAGAGGTTAAAAGGCGAAAAGTAGCAATATACATTCGGTGAAATAATGTCGAAAGAGAATGAAATGCTGAAGGAGCTTAAACAGATACGTGAGCTGTTGGCAGCTAAACCTGCTCCGCCACCGCCGCCTCCTAAGGGTCTATGGAACGAATTCAAAGCTTTCATAGAAAATTACAAGGTTATGGGTTTGGCTGTAGCCTTTATTATGGGCGTCTATTTGGGATTGCTGATTCAATCACTCGTCAAAGATTTGCTGTTGCCAGCGATAGGTCTCGCAATACCTGGACTTGATAACTTGTCTGAACTCGCATACGATATAAATGAACAAATATTCGGCATCGGAAACTTCTTGGTGGCGCTGATAACCTTCATCATAGTAGCCTTTGTCATCTTCATACTGGTAAAGATCACCAAAAAATGGGGAATAATGTAAAGTTCCCCCACCTCCACATTTTTTCAGCAACTAAACTTTTTCTGAAGGAACACCAAGCTTCTCCAGTGCCGCAACTATCTTGGGTTTGTGTTCGCCCTTGATTCCCTTCCAGTCAAGAACCGCAGAATCCACAGTTCCCACGGTTCTTTCCACACATTGCTGTATTATTTCAGCGCCAACTTCTGGAAGAGCATACTTCGGAATCATGTGACCGAATGCCCTCTGGGTGGTCAGAGCCAGTTTCGTGAACTTTTTGTTGTAGTGGGGTCCGCCGATTCCCAGCACCACAGAACAGCCGGAACACTCAGAAACAGCAGCCACAGCCGCATCCGCAACAACCTCAGCAGCCTTAGTGTCCTTCCACTGCTTCGGCATGCTTCCCACCTCCACAAACATGGCTGGCGCATCCAAGGATGGACCATGGTGGGTGCCTTCGTAGGAAACCTCGTAGTCAAGCCCTCTTTCATCCCTAAGTTTCGCCATTTCTGAGAGTGCGTTCCTCATGGCGCAGGCTGGGGAGAAGGATACTTTTCGGGGTTTGCCGCCGAGTTTTGCTTCTGCGAGGTTGCCGGGGGTGTGTACGGATAGTGTGGGTATTCCGCTGGCGCTGCTGTGTCGGGACAGGAAGATTAACAGTTCGGGGTTGAAGAGGTCGCCTAGGAACTGGGTGTCAACTATTTCTGTGTTGACGAAAAGCAGTTTAGTTTCCTTGCTGTGCAGCGTTTTTGTGTATACTGGGTTGTTGTGGAAGGTTTCTGAGAGTTTTTCGAAGTTGTGGTGTTCTATGAGCTGTTTGGCGATGTTCATTCCCGCCGTGTCTTCTGTTGAGGCTATGAACAGTATCAATGTTGTCTTCGTCCCTGAGCGTTCTATTGAGGTAATTGGAAGATTAAGGTTTTCATGGAAGAGAAAAGCATTTGAAAATATGTATTCTGTCAAGAGACTGAACTTCATCGAGCACTTGTTTTGGATTCTAAAATCTGTTGATAGTTGTCTAGAGCTTAAGTATAGAGAAAGGCACCATGACCGCTTATATGAGAGTGCATTTCATTGTATAATCCGTGCGCCAAGGAGAGGGACTGCAGAGATTGAAGAAGATTAGGATAAAACGGTATCCCCCACGAAATTTTCCAGCAAAGTCTCTGTGGGAGATAATAGCTGCTCCCCCACATTCCGAGAAGGACACCGAGTTTATGATGCTGTATAAAGCGAACCCTAAACATCCCGCAATTATAAAGAAGATGACAGAAGTTGTTGAGTTCGAAGTTAACGAGAATGCATTCAAGGAATTGCTTTGGCTATTCAAGAAATATAAAGTGCCCTGTAGACCCATCAAAGAAGGGGTAGAGGTTAAGCATATAAGAACCAAATCCAAATACATCAACGACAAGAATCGCTGAAACCCCACAGTTTTTTTAGGAAATCAAACCTGTCTACATGAATCGTTCAAGCTTCGTTAATCCAATAATCTCGTCGAAGTCCAGCCCCAAGGCATCAAGAATCTGATCGAAGGTTGAGCGCAAATATGCAACATACTTGTCCACATCTACCTCGCTGTTGGAGGCTATCTGCACGGGCTTAACGTGGGGCTCATTCACAACCTTGACAAAGCTTATCAGGTCTCCGGTCTTCATCTCGTAGCCCATCTTCTTCAGGATAAGAGCCGCTTTCACATGCTGAGGAGTAGTTTTGGTGTAAGACTCTAACGGTTTGCCGAGAACAACATGGAAAGCCAGTTCCTCGGGGGTTTCTCCCCATCGCCGTTGCTTCAACCGCAAGTATTGGTCCCGGATGATTTTTTTGATCTCTTTTTTTGCTTCCTCGAATTCTGTGGGCGACTGCACCTGTTCCAGCCGATCTTCCAGCGTGTAGAAAGCCTTTTTGATGTATGGGGGAATGTGCCGTTTCTTTCCGGTCATTCCCTTGACGTCAACGCCGCCGTCCTTCAGGATTCCAAGATAGTTCTTTTTGCGGGAGCTGAAGACCGCGTACCGATAGAACTTTTCCACTTCCAGCTCCATTCCCATCGTCTTCTTGGACCATTCTGACATGATTTCTACTTGTTCAGGGGAGGGGTTCTTCAGGAAGAGGCTGTCCGTGTCGCCGTACAGAACTTCAATGTTTAATGCTTTGGCTTTCTCTATGGTCTGGGTTATAACGTGCCGTCCTATGGCGGCTGTAGCCTCAGCGACGGGTGGGCAGTACAGACCGAAGGCGGGGGAGCCGAAAACTCCGTAACTCGCGTTCAGGATGACCTTGAGGGCGCTGGGGATAACATTGTACCAGCTCCGCAAATCCTTGGGTAAAGTCTTGTCCTTAGATTTAGGCTTGTACCATTTGACTCTGAGGTCTCTGAGGCTGCCGATCAGCAGGCTTTCAAGAGCCTTATTCTTTGTGCATATCCAATGCGACGTTTCAGGAACCTTGTTTGCTTTGCATTCCTCATGCTTGCAGAGCAGGGTCTGGTAGCCCAGATTGTAAACTTTTATTATAGACGGGTACAGGCTGGCGAAGTCCATAACTGCCACGTTGAAGTGGACTCCGGGCACGGGATCAACAACTATGGCGCCCTTGTACTTCTTTCCCTTGATGATGGCCGTGGTGGTGGTTCCGCCTTTGATGGTGAGTATGTCCTCGGCGTTTGGAATCAGCATGTTCCGTTGCCGATGCTCATGATACAGAAAGTTTCGTATCCACCGGGAAACTCCCTGGCGGCTCACGTCCTCCATGGGCATATGGGCTATTCTTGACAGGGCTAAGACAAGTTTCATGACCAAGTTGTCGTTGAAGGCTGTTAGGTTCAGTGTGATTTCGGAGTCTCGCAGGTTGTATTCGGCAAGTTCGGTGTAGCTTAGTTCTGACAATGGTTTGCTGAATTCTATTTTTGGCAGCCCTAGCAGTGCGGTGCCGATTGCGTCTAAGGTTATGTCGCGGTATTTGTTGCCGAAGGCGTAGATTTGGATTGACCTGTTGAAGAAGAACTTGTAGAGGTCGATGTGGACGCCGTGGCTGACGTGGAACACTCTTCGTCCAACTTCTATGGGAATCTGGCTTCGTTCAAAGCTGAAATGGTCTCTAGCTCTGTTATACAGGTACGGCAGGTCAAACTCGTCGCCATTAAAGGTCAAAACGAAAGGATACTCACGAAGAGCCTCAAACAGCTTCTGAAGCAACTCTTTCTCGGAATCAAAATATTTGACAATCGCGTCGGCGGGCAGTTTCTTGTTTCCTTCTCTGATTCCCTCTCGCCTCAAAACAAAAAGCTGCTTTTTCTGGTCTGAACCGTACAGCGCCACACAAACCACAGGCTGGGCAGCCTCATTGGGGTCAGGAACGCGGGTTGCAACTGGCGAACTGACCTCAATGTCGAGGGCGACTCTTAGAAACTCGGGGGCAGGAGACTCGAGCAGACGAGCCCACTTTTCCACGCTTTGCAGAAACTCTTCGGATACTCCGGAGAATAGGCTGAGGATTTTTTCCACAGTGTCTTCTGTTGCCTTCTGCTGTACGGGTACTAGTTTTCCTTTCTGAATCTTATACAGCATGCCCAGCGCTAGGTCGTTATCGTAAATGTAGGATTGGTAATATCTGATGTAGGATTCCCAGACTTTGGGCGGCTCCTCTATTCCAGTTAATTTCTGGTAATCCTCAGGGATAACGTCTCTTATGCAGCCGCTTGACCTGCCGCCTATCGCCAACGGGTCCTTAGCCACAACCTTTGTCACCGTCACCTGCTTATCCAACAGAGGATCAAACTTCTCCACAACCTCGAAGTGGTCAAAGCCAGAATGCCCCGTTACTCGCCTGAGTTTCTCAAGTTCTTTGGGAGGAAGGCTTGTGAGACAGTAGGGCTTGTGTCCGGTGTTGTCGTCCCAGAAGTAGATTCTCTGGGACTCTGGCTCATACAGTTTGAGTGTGGCAACCTGCTTTTTTCCGTCGTATGTAACGGATACGAGGTATGAGGGGGGCAGGTCCTCTGGAAAATCGGGGTAAACAACCTGCTGTTTCTTTAGTTGACGCTTCTCTTCAGGTGGAGGCGGATACTCTTTTTCAGGCGGGGGCGGAGGCGATGGCGTCGGCTTCTTTTTCTTCTGTTTTTCCGGATCGCCGAAGAAGGAAAGCAAACTCTGCTCAGTCATTTTTGTGTGTGTCCATTAAATGCTATATTTCGTCTCGCATTAAAAAAAGCTCTGCAACCTTTTATGGTCTTACGCATTCAGCTTTGGCTCTGAAGGGGCGCTTCTTCTTGGGTCTGCTATGCTTCTTGCAGCGCTTAACGCAGACCATTATGCCCTCCTGAACCTCGAAAACACAGCCACAGATGTCTGTCCGCCGCTCAACCAAACTGCAATCCCCATTATCTGCTTAGTGGACACAACTTTCATATAAAAATGTTCTAAACACGCTTTCTCTATTAGGAGCCTAATAACAGCGTATTGTTGAAAACAGTCTTTTTCGTATTTTTCCATAAAAAACCTCTGCACCTGCTTCGGACAGCAACCTAACTGTTAATCGCTTGGTCCAACTATTCTGCGTTGTCGGTAATTCTCGTAATCCGGTATGATTCGAAGGTATTCCTTGTCCATTATCGTTGATGAGACCATAAAGTCTGCGGTGGAGCGGTTACATGCCACTGGAATGTTCCACACCACAGCCATGCGCAAGAGAGCCTTCACGTCGGGGTCGTGAGGAAGAGACTCCAGCGGGTCCCAGAAGAAAATCAGAAAATCAATTTCGCCGTTTGCAATCTTGGCTCCAATCTGCATGTCACCGCCCAAAGGACCGCTCTTGAGTTTATTTATGTTCAAACCCGCCTCCTTTTCGATGAGCTTTCCTGTAGTTCCAGTTGCATAAAGCTCGTGCAGACTCAAAAGATACCTGTTGAACTTCACCCACTCCAGCAAGTCTTCCTTCTTGTTGTCATGAGCAACTAAAGCAATCTTCTTTCTTTTTTCCATCAAAACCGTTTCGCTGTTCATTTTTCTCTCCTCTCTTAACAACACGTTCTTACCGAAGGGATACAGAAAAGATTTTGCTATTGACACTATTGTTTTTCCTTTCTGGGCGAAGTTTTCGGCTGGTAGAGGCACCATGGGTCTTCTGCCAGATAATCGCCCCGAGATTCTGTTGGCTTCTGCAGGGCACCACAAAAGTCCATCTGCTCTGTTGACACGCCATAGGCTCTAGCACGGCATCCCCCGCACACATCACGATACTCGCATACCCCACATCTTCCCTTCAATCGGTCAAAGTCACGAAGAGCCTTGAAAACCTCCGAGTTGAACCAAATATCTCTGAAGGATTTCTCTCGGATATTACCAAGATTCAGTGGCAGATAGGGGCAGGGAGTAACCTCCCCCGAAGGATAGATGCGACAGTAATACAGGCCAGCCATGCAGCCTCGAACCCAACGTGACATGTCAACGCCCTGCTCCTTGGCAATCCGCATAAACTGGGGGGCACATGAAGGCTTCACATTCAGCTTATACTTCGTGGTTTTTGCAAGAGTGCTCGTAATCATGTCCTCATACATTCTCGGCATTAAATCCTCTATGTCTGTTCCTCTTCCCGTAGGCACCAAGAAAAACAGGTGAAAATTCTCCACACCCAAATCTTCCGCCAGCGACAGTATATCATCCACTTCATCATAGTTCTGCGGCGTCACTGTGCAGTTAACCTGAACCACTATCCTACTCTTTTTGAGAGCCTTAATAGCATCTACAGCGTGTTCCCAAGCACCCTTAACGCCACGGAACTCATCATGACGCTCCGGTATGGTTGAGTCTAAACTAATTGCCACCGTCTCCATTCCAGCATCTTCAAGTCTTCGGGTAGCCTCATCGTCGATGAACCAGCCGTTGCTCCCCATTCCCATCCTTAAGCCACGGTCCGCACCGTACCGAATGATCTCATAGATGTCCTCTCTCAGCATTGGTTCGCCGCCGCTCAGGATCAGTAGCGGTCTGCTGACTTCGGTGATTTGGTGGATAAGCATCTTCGCAGCGTCGGTGCTCAGCTCGTCCGGCAGCTTTGCCCCTTTAGCGTTGATGTAGCAGTGTGCACATTTCAGATTGCACCTTAATGTCACGTTCCAAGACAAAACCAGAGGAACATACTTCTCTGTAGTTGGCGCAGCAGAAGCGGGGGCAATCCTGATATGGAACTCGCATCTTCCGTCAGTTGCCATCCTCTGCGGCTGCGACACCTCCACGGGGAAGGGAATGAACTTTTCGAACATGGCTTGGGCGTGCGCCTTGCAGAAGCGTTTGCAGAACAGCTGAGATGTTTCAATTTCCGTGTTTAGTTTGTTTTCCACGTAGATGTGGCTTCCGTAGATTGGACAATTAAGGAATCGCATGAAGCCTTCTAAGTTTTTCATATCCATCTTGAATTCTATGTTATGGTCGCTGAGCATCAGTTTCTGCAATTTTGCCTTTGGTATCCCAACCTTTAGGCTAACGTTGAAGGCAGAGTCAACTGTCTCCTCACCGAACCTCTTCTCCGCTCTAGCCATAGCTTGCTCAACCCATTCAACACCCATTTCCTCAGCTAATCTGTGCACAATCAGGAAACCCTTTATCGTCTCGTATTCCTGACGCAAACGCATCTCAACAACGTGTCTGGTCCACTCCAGAAACAAGCTTTTGAGGCGGTCTGCAGCTTGGGAATCCTTTCTATCCAGCATTTCCTCAACCTTTTTGGTTTCTTCACTCAACCTCCTGAAGAGACCAATCTTCTCCTCAACCCCGAGAGCTGGCTTCTTAACGGACATTACCAAACTATCTTCTAAAGTTATGACGTCAACCAAAAGCTCCTTAACATCGGAAACAAAATCACCGTAAAAACGCCACAACATCCTGTCTACAGAAGGAGCATCAACCTTCAGTTCCTCCAGAACCACCCTAGATTCGGCGCCCATCTTGCTTATCATAGCCATGTGATACAACAACGAGCCTTCCATGCCCGCGTCGCTGATTTTGCCAGAGGCGCCGTGGAAAGCCTCGTCAACCAAACTTTTTGCTGTTTCAAAGTCTCTGGAATCTACGGCTTCTACGGATTCGTCGATTTTCCGTTTTCTCTCCTTCAGCAGAAGAGCCCACTTGTGGCAATGTTTTTCATCAAATTTCGTCAAGGCTACCCTCCTTCCTATTAAAGAAAGTTCTTTCGCGTTAAATCGCTAAAATAGTTAATAAGTTCTCTGATTTACAGAACTTTCGAAGGAGCAAGCTAATTCAAGGTTAATATTTAGGATACTTTTATCTGTAATCACAAAGAATTGTCGACGTAGACGGGGGCTTGCTCAACCGTGAGTGAAAACAAATCGAAATTAGCTGTTAAGCTTGAGGCTGTTTCCAAAAGCTTCGGAACGGTTCAAGCAGTCAAAAATTTGGATCTGCAAATTGACTCTGGAACTGTTTTCGGTTTTCTGGGTCCGAACGGTTCAGGCAAATCAACGACCATGAAGATGATTATGGGGCTTCTGAAGGCGGACTCTGGAAAAGTAACCGTTTACGGAACCGACGTTTCAGCCAATTCTTGGGAAATCAAGAAGATTGTGGGCTATGTTCCCGAAAGCCCACGCCTATACGAGTTTCTCACTGGACTTGAATATCTGGACTTTATAGCCGACGTTTACGGCTTGGACGCAGAAACAAAAAAGACCCGCATAGAAGAGTACCTTGATGCATTTGAGTTGGAGAACCGCGAAAACGAGATGATCAGCGGCTACTCTCACGGTATGAAACAGAAAATCGCCATCATCGCTGCTCTGCTGCACAAGCCAAGGCTGTTAATCCTCGATGAACCCCTAAGCGGGTTAGACCCAAAATCTGCCAGAATTGTAAAAGATTTAATTCACAAGTTTGCAGAGGAGGGCGTAACCACCATCATGAGCACTCACGTTCTAGAGATTGCCGATGCTGTTTGCGACAGGATAGCAATCATGCATCAGGGAAGAAAGCTTTCTGAAGGCAAACCCGCAGAGTTGCGTAAGGAGGCTCAGATGCCGGATTCGACGCTTGAAGAAATCTTTCTGAAACTGACGGGAACAAGCGACATCAAAGAGATTGTTGAAGCCCTCGGAAAATGAGGAAGCTACCGTGAATTTCAGACTTATATTGCATCTGGCTAAGGTTCTGGCTCTTTCTTCGGTGAGAGCCAACAGAGCAAAAGGCTCGGTTCCTGCAGGCTTCGCGAAATCTCCGCTGATTAACATTATTGTGGCGGTAATCGCTTTTCCAGTTGCAGCTGTTCTGGCAAACCGTTTTGTGGGTGCCTTCCTTGAGGGCATAAGTGTAGGTATGTTTTTTGTGCAGTTTTCGATTTTTCTTCCATCTTTCATGATTTTGGCTGCAATAATGTATGGGCTGCTCTTTGAGTTCAGTCAGTCATCGGTGGCGGGGTCATCAGATGTAATCAATTGGCTTCCCGTCAGGGCGGTCGAGTTTGTTTTTGCTTCAGTGGTTTCCATGATTTACTTTTTGGCTCCCATACTTGCGGCGGTTTTTGGCGTAACCTTCGGACTAGCCTTATCTGTTAACATGGTGGACATAGGCTTGCTCAGCTTGGTTTTCGGCGTCTTAGGAATGTTTGTGGGCACTTTCCTGATTGAGATTATCCGAGCAATAACAAACCGTGTGTCAGCGTCATTCTACAAGCGCAGCGGCAGAACAACCGTCGCCGTGAGAATGCTGGTGTTCCTGGTTGTCATGGTGGCTTTCATACTTGTCTCTAACGTCAATTTCCTGTTCGCAATCCTCCAACAGTTCATGGGCGGAATAGGAAATGCGTGGTTCATACCCATACTCTGGCCCTCTCTGGCAATAATGAGTTATCTGAATACAGAAACTTTGCAGATGCTCTTTTTTGGCGTATCCAGTGTGGGACTTGCAATCGTGCTTCTGTGGGCAGGCGTAAAACTTAGAGAAAAATACTGGGTTCCAGCTCCATTCTCGATTAAGTTGAAGCCCCCAAAATCATACACTCCTAAACGAGGTCTGCTCGGCAGTCTAGGGTTTACTGCCGCTGAAGCGGCTTTGATAAAAAAGGATTTGCGTGGCTTGACTAGACGTAAAGAGATGATTATGTGGATTGCCATACCATTGGCGATTAGCCTAATCTCTCTCTTTTCTTTCCAAACCTCTTGGGCGACAGCCACATCTACGATCGCTAAATTAGCGCTATTCTATGGTCCATTAATGGGAGTTTTTATGTTTGCCTTCTACATGGCATTAACGGGGATCGGCCAGGAAGGAAGCGCCTTTCTGAACCTGCTAGTTACCCCCTTGAGAGAGAAAGAAATCGTCAGATCAAAACTCACAACAGCCCTTTTCCCCTCACTTTTTGCTCTGGTTGCCCTCACAGCTTTCATACAGGTGATGGCTCAGCTTCGATTGGAAGCCCTAATCGTAGTAATTGTAACCTTATTTGCAGCGCTTTTCGAGTGCACTTTTGTTGGTTTGGCTGTAGGCAGCCGTTTCCCAGACTTCACTGAAGTTCCAAGAGCACGCTTCGTTGACCAGAAAGGCGTGTTGCTAGGTATGCTCCTTATCGCTGTATGTGTAGGCGTCACTTTCTTTCCCCCTTTTCTGTACAGTCTTCACATCTTAGACTATTTTCCCATCTTTGCGGCTCCAGTTCTGTCAGCGGTTGCATGTGTTCTTATATGCTATGCGAGTTATCGAGCAACCTTGAACAGTTTACAGAAACTCGCACATCAACCGTGAGATTAATTTTTTGCGGCTGTTTTTTCTTGTTTGGTTTTGTTAAAATTTTGTGGGATGCCGTTTTTATTGTGTATAATTTACCGATAATCTTAAATATTGGATGTTAACTATATCTAACATGAAGTTAGAAATATATAATAAAATGTGATAAATAAACAACGGAGGAAAAACGTTGAAAAAATGTAACAACATCATCCGCATCCTGGGAATAGCAACATGCCTAATCGGCGCATATTTGATGGCTTTCGGAGAACCAATCATAGGCACAGACCACACAGGCATCGCAACTGTTGTGGGCATAACCGGAATAGGCTTGATAGGCACTGGCAACACATCCTCGTTTGCAGGAAACAAAAAGGAGGCACGTAAACAATGACCGGCTTTACGTGGCCAATAATCTTAATCGTGAACGCAGTCCTTGTGCTGCTGGTCGGCGTCTTTGTTTTGTGGAAAATCCATAGAGACAAGAAAGCGGGTTATCCTACTCAAGATGAACGCACCCTAAAGATCATTGGAAGAGCAGCCATTGGGACCTATTACATCAGCCTCGCTTTCATGGTATCACTATTGTTGTTCATAATATTCGGAACAGAGTTTCTAGGGCAACTTTTGCCAGAACTTGAAGCCAGCTGGGCAATAATTGCAATAATGCTCGTCAACGGCATCTCATACGGTTTGTTAAGCTGGTATTACAGCAGAAAAGGCGACCTCTGATGCGGACAAGAATCAAGGAACTGCGAGCGAGACACAATCTGACACAGGAAGATTTAGCGAAAAAGGTTGGAGTGCGCAGAGAAACAGTCCTATACCTAGAGAAAGGAAAATACAATCCTTCTCTGAAATTGGCGCGTGACATCGCAAAAGTGCTGCAAACAACTATCGATAACCTGTTCATCTTTGACGACGAAGACAACCAATAAACAATAATCTCCAACCCATTTTCTTCACTTCAGTGGCTTTCAACAAGAACTTTTAAGTTGATAGAACAAAATGAGTGAAGATAAGAGGGCAACTCATTTGGACCTGCAAAAGAGAATCGAACTCACAACAAGAAACACGGCGGAAGTTGTGACTCCCGAAGAAATCCGCACGCTGCTCGAAACAAACAGTAACCCCCGCGCATACTGGGGCTTCGAGTGCTCTGGTCTACTGCACATCGGCATAGGGCTGGTCTGCTCAGCAAAGATCAGAGACATGGTAAACGCCGGATTCAAGTTCACCATCTTCCTAGCCGACTGGCACTCGTGGATAAACAACAAACTGGGCGGAGACATAGAAAACATCCGCGCATGCGGAGAATACCTGAAACAAATCTTCACAGCCCTAGAATTAACACCAGACAAGGTGGAGTTCCGCTGGGCATCAGACATAACAGACAAAGTAGAATACTGGGAAAAGGTCATCCGCATAGCCAAAAGCGTCTCAGTGAAAAGAACATGGCGTGCCCTACCCGTCATGGGACGCGAAACAAGCATAACCGACATGGAAACAGCTTGGGTGTTCTATCCGTGCATGCAAGCGGCAGACATTTTCCAGCTTGACCTAGACGTGGCCTGCTCGGGCATAGACCAGAGGAAAGCCCATATGCTGGCGAGAGACGCAGCGGAGAAGCTTAAGTGGAAAAAGCCTTCATGCCTCCACACTCCCTTACTTATTGGACTTCAAGGACCCAAGACCACAGAAAAAGCATTCGACGAAAACGCGGAGTTGAATTTGGATATCAGCTCCAAAATGTCCAAAAGTATTCCCCAGAGCAGTATACTAGTTCATGACAGCCCCGAAGAAATTGCAGAAAAAATAAAGGACGCTTACTGTCCCCCCAAGGTAGTGAAAAATAATCCTCTGCTTGAATTAGCTAGACTCATAATTTTCCCCGAAACGGACTGTTTGGAGATTCCGCGTCCAGCCAAATATGGGGGACCTGAAACTTTTGAGAGCTTCGAGAGCCTTGCAAATGTCTACAGCGAAGGCAAAATACATCCTCTGGACCTGAAGAATGGCGTCGCCGAGGCTCTGATTGAAATCCTGAAGCCTGTCCGCGAGCATTTCCGAAAAAATCCTGAAACGCTGGAGAAAATGTTGAAGATAGAGATAACTAGGTAGAAGAGTTGTCAACGAAAACAGAGAAGAGACTGGAGAAAATCCAGAAGCTCTTGGAGAGACTTGCAGCGCAATCCGCGAAAGGCACTCCAATCGTTGTGGAAGGAAGAAAGGATATCCAATCTCTCTGCAAGTTGGGGATAACTGGCGACATAATTTTGGCGAAAACTGCAGGGAAATCTTTCCTCGATGTTCTCGGCGAAATAGAGGAAAAAGAAAAGGGTGAGGTTATTCTTCTGTTCGACTTTGATAGGCACGGCAGAGAATGGACTCGCCGCATGACCAGTCGCCTAGAGGGGATGAAAATAACACCTAATCTTCTGTTCTGGAGGATGCTTTTGGGTTTGGTGGGGCGTGATGTAAAAGACATTGAGGGTTTGGCGGCTTATCTTGAAACTTTGAGAAGTAGGAGCGCCAAGTCGTAAAGTATAATAGACACTGAAGAGATTAAACAGAATCGTCTCAGTTTTAATGGGGACAAAATTATGATTGAGGTGAATAGAAACGAAATCAGCACAAACTTTTACGATAAAGTATGTTATTCGCGCCCGATTCGAAGTGGAGGGAGTGGTTGAAAAACCGGATGTGATCGGGGCACTTTTTGGACAAACAGAAGGATTGTTTGGACCCGAACTTGACCTCCGAGAACTCCAAAAGTCGGGTAGAATCGGAAGAATAGAAATTAGTTTAGACTCAAAACAAGACAAAACCACTGGCAACATAAACATACCCACAAGCTTGGACAGAGTCTCCACAGCAATTATTGCAGCCAGCATCGAAAGCATAAACCGTGTGGGGCCATGCAAAGCAAAGGTTATTCTGAACAAAATAGAGGACGTACGGGACGCTAGGCGGCGGGTCATCATAAATCGAGCCAAAGATGTTCTTCGGAAATGGACCGTCGAAACCATGCCTGGCACAGACGAGATTTTCAGAGAAGTCTCGGAGATGTTGAGGCTGGCAAGAGTCGAAAAATATGGACCCGAAGAATTGACTGCAGGACCAGAAATCAACAGTGCAAAGGAAATAATCGTGGTTGAGGGACGGGCAGACGTAATCAATCTGTTAAGGGCTGGAATACAGAACACCATCGCTGTCGAAGGCGCCAAAATTCCAGAAAGCATAATCAAGCTGTGCCAGGAAAGAGAAGCCACTGCATTTCTGGATGGCGACCGAGGCGGAGACCTTATTCTCAAGGAACTTCAGCAAGTAACCACTGTTAAGTATGTTGCTAGAGCACCCCGAGGCAAAGAAGTGGAAGACCTGACTTTCAGCGAGATCGAAAAAGCTCTGAAAAACAAGGTTCCTGTCGAACAGGTCAAAGTAACGAAGAAGAAGCAGGAGCGACGGAAAAAGCTGGTTCCCAAACAGATCGTTGAAACCGCAAAAGAGTTAACTGGAACGTTGGAGGCTGTGCTCCTTGACAAAGATCTGAAACAGGTGGATCGGATGCCAGTGGGAGAACTTGCGGAGAAACTTCAGCAAGCAAAAGATATTGACACGGTGGTCTTTGACGGCGTAATAACTCAGAGACTCATTGACGTCGCTGAAGAAAGAAACATCAGCTATCTTGTAGCTGCCCGAATTTCGAAAGCGATGAAACAGCCACTGAAAGTTAAACTGATAACCTTCGAAGAAATCCAAGCTTAACAGACATTACGGAGGTAAGATTGCCTCCATTTTCCTTTTTTATACTTTTATGAAGTTATCATCACCTTTTTTAGTAGTTTTAGGCAAATTACATATTGGTAAAAAGAGGATAGAGTCTGTTTGAAGATTTTTAGAATAGACCTCAAGAAGGGCTTCGCGAAGGTTATGCCGGAGAGTCTGGACGACCTGTGGCACCTGTACAACATAATCCTCGAAAGAGATGAGGTTCACGCCCGCACCACCAGACAGGTGAAACCGGATGATCAGTATGCACGACCAACAAAGGCAAAGAGGGTTCCCGTCAATCTTGGTGTGCAAGTTGAAAAAATGTATTGGGACAGGGTGCTCAACCGCCTGAGAGTAAACGGAATAGTCTGCGATGCACCTGAAAGTTTGAGCATAAAGGGTTCACGGCACACAATAGACATCACAGTCAATAAGCCCGTAACCATCATCAAGAAGCGATGGCTGAAACATGAGCTAGACAGATTAAAACGGGCAAGCAAAATCACGGCTGCGCCCCTCACCATAATTTCGTTGGATGATGAGGAGTATTGTGTGGCGGTTCTGCGCCAATACGGTATTGAAACAAAAATGGGCGAGAGAACTAAGCTTCCGGGAAAGTTTGAGGCAGAAAAAAGAGAGAAAGCAAAACAGCTGTTTTTCAAGGGTGCACTCAAGTCTCTGCGGGAAGCGTGGGCTCCTCTTAACAGCCCGATAGTTGTTATTGGTCCCGGATTCATGAAGGACGATTTTGTTGATTACGTTAAAAGAGAGGCTGGAGACGTCGCTGCATCTATTGTGGCAGTAAAGGGAGTGAATAGTGCAGGCTTATCTGGAATACAAGAATCGCTTCGTTCAGGCATCCTCACTAACGTGCTGCAGAACCTTCGGGTGGCTGACGAAATGAACGCCATGGAAGACCTGTTGGCTAGGCTCGGAAAAGGCAAACAGGACGTGACCTATGGGTTAGGTGAGGTTGAAAGGGCGGCAACCTATGGCGCGGTTGAAAAGCTGTTGGTTGCGGATTCGACTTTAAGAGAAACCACAGACGAAAAACGGAGAGCGCTGGAAAAGATAATGAAAAACGTTGAAGATGCACGTGGAGACATCATGGTCATCAGCACCGAGCACGAAGCAGGAACAAAACTGCTCTCACTAGGAGGCATCGCAGCCCTCCTACGGTTTCCTCTGTCCCCAACCTGATTTTAGTATTGGTAAATGATGGGTGTACGATTGGGTTTGGGTGATTAAAGTTTGGGGGTTATGCCTAGATTACGATTTTCAGTACGTTTCGTGGGCAGGCTTCAACGCATTCCATGCATCTTGTGCAGCGAGTGTGGTTGATTGTGGGGGGCATCAGCTCTTTTATGGCGTTTTCTGGGCAAGCATTTACACAATAGTAGCAGCCGCCACACTTTCCTATTGCAGCTATGTAGACGCTTTTGTCGTATCTGGATTTCTCGACTTCGCTTGATTTCAACAATTACCGTCCTTAACTGAAGGGGTCTTGACTGAAAGGCTAGCTGCGCAGCAATTTATTAAAATTGTGCATTGACCCAAAAATCACCCTAAAAGCATCAAACGATGGCTCCTCTGAATATTCCAATGATTGTGTGAACGTTCGAAGAAAATCTTGTGTTATGCTGCTGAATTACAGAAAAAAAGACTGTTTTCAACAATACACTGCTATTAGGAGCCTAATAGGGTCTGCCCGCATGATTCAGTGATATCAGAAACTTGTGAAACCTGCTTTTCAACAAGGAACAACCAGATTTTATGATGAGGCTTAAGATGGGTAAGAGGATTCATTTATGTAAATTTGAAACTGACAGTTTAGCTGACGGATTAAACTCTCTCTTTAGGCGTAAGGTTGAGATTCCAAGAACAAAGCACGGAAAAAGACAAACAGTTGGCACATTGATTAACGAAGAGGCTCTATTATTAGCAAAGTTTCTGAGGAATGAAAGAAAAGAATGGAATCCTAGAATTCAGAATGAATTGATACAATGATTCAGGATAATCTATATTACTCGAAACTAATCTTGATGTTTCTATTTACCTTAACAAATATGCCAATTTCAATAATTAAAATGACTATTGAAATACTAAAAGAGATGACTACCCAATGAATGAACAGCCATGAAGGAGCTAACCAACTCAAAATAGTTATACAAAAAATAGAAAACGCAAACATGCTTACTACGGCGATAAGTAAATACCAAAAAAAGAAGGTGGATTTAAGTAACTTGCCAGCTGGTCTTGTTGTTGGTATTTCTTTTAGAAAACTGAATGAATCTTTTTCATCGCAGTTAGTCATAAACCAATTCCGAATCTCAGCATTTACAATTCTATAATGTTCATATCCTCTTTTTTGAAGAGACAAAAAAATACAGAGAAAAGAACCATACAAACATAAAAAACCACTACCAAACATTATCGGTATTCTATAGTTGATAACTGTGTCGTTAAGGATTTTTTGACCCAAAGTCGAGTCTGGAATTTGAACTAGGAAAGATAAAACACTAATCACGGCGCCTGTTATAATAAGAAAAATATTTGCGTGCTTAAGGCGAATTTCTTCTATGTGTCGAATATATGACCAATTTTGTTTTAATTCTTCAATTAAAAATGAAGCTACTTGATTATCTTTTGTCATCTTCAATAGACCACCTAAATAAATAACCGTAAATCATTATTTTTCAAGACATATAAAAAGTTAGTACTCCTGTGTGTTGTGTGACAAATTCAGTACAGTAGTTATCGTAAGAGTCAGGATAGTTTGGGTTTGGGTTAAATTTTAACCCCAAATTTCCAAGTTGTTTATTTTTTGTGGGTTTTTGTGCGTCTGCGTACTGCTGGGTTTTGGTCTGCGAGTTTTTTCATGGCTTGCTCAAAGGTTTCGTCGGGTGCTAGTTCTTTTTCGATGAAGACTCCTGTTCTTCCGATTTCGTCGCGGCGTATGAGGGCGTGTACGCGGTCCAGTACGGTGTTGAGGGAGACGCCTAAGAGGTTGGCAGCCTCTTCTTCTCGACCCATAACCGCTGTTTCTATGTGTCCTTCTTTTGTGGGTTCGATGAGCATAAGCCGCTTATCCACGCCGGCAACACGTTCATCCTTTTTGAGCATAGAAAGAGTTGCTTCGCCACTAAACCTGTAAAAGTCCTTCTCTACGGGGCGGAGCTTAACCAGAGGAAACGACAGGCTGGTCTGCGGGTCCAATCCAATGTATCCTTTCAAGGCGTAGATGGGCGTAGCCTGAACAATCGTCCGCTGAACAACCCGAAAACCGGACCGCTCAAGAGAAGTCTCTATGACAAAGGAGGAGGGCGGAGATGGCAGGAACACGTCGATGTCGCTTGTTTCTGAAACATCCCCGCGGACGATGCTCCCATGAACGATAGAACGCAGATGACACTTGTCCAGCGTCTCCATTATCTGAACTGCTTTTTCCCTCAGTTGCCTCAAAAGTTTCCAGTGTCTCTCATCGTAGACGACCTCTAGCCGTTCAGCCCGTTTCATCGGCTTCTTAGCCAATTCACTTCACCGGCTCGAGGCAACCCTTCAGCCACTCCAGGTAAGACGGCGAGCCATCCACTATGGGAAGCGCCAGAATCTCCGGCACATCGTAACTGTGCAATTCCGCCACTCTCTTCGACAGCTTCTTGAATAGCCCTTCACGCGACTTCATGATAGCCAGAGCCTCTTTTTCCTCCTCTATCTTTCCCTTCCACCAGAATAAGGAACAGACAGATTCAACGATGTTGCCGCAGGCGATAAGCCGCTCCTCCAGTAGAGTGCGAACTATCTTAGCCGCTTCTTCCCTGTTGCTGGCTGTCATCAAAACAATCAGGTATGACATAGGTTCTCCCACAAGAACTACAGATGCATACTGTTTTGGTTAATAAAAAATCTTCCCACCAAACACAAAACAATCAACCGCAAAACATTACAGTCAAAAGTCACAGAACAAATAAAGAAATATCGGACACTAGATGTAACGGTTAACGAAGGTTTCTGGTATGCTGATCTCAGGAGTTGACGAAGCCGGTCGCGGACCCGTTATCGGTCCTTTAGTTATAGCAGGCGTCTCCATCGACGAAAACGATCTGCCTAAACTAGCAGACCTTGGCGTGAAAGATTCTAAACTGCTTTCTCCCCAGAGACGCGAAACACTCGCCGCACAAATAAAAGAGTTGTCTTTTAATTGCCACATCGTGTCACTGTCTCCACATGAAATTGACCGTGTTGTCGAACGTGGGAGAAGGCTTCACAAACTGAACCGTCTTGAAGCTCAGGCAATGGCTAGAGTGATAACAGTTCTTACGCCAGACGTGGTCTATGTGGACGCAGCGGACATTCTAGCTGACCGATTTGGAGAACACATCGCAGAAAACCTCTCGTTTAGCCCCAAAATAGTATGCGAACATAAGGCAGACGCAAGCTATCCCATCGTCTCAGCAGCGTCTATCATAGCCAAGGTGGAACGGGACAAGGTGATTTCCCAGCTACAGAAGAAACACGGCAACATGGGCTGCGGCTACCCAAGCGACCCAAACACAATAAAATTCCTAGAAGACTGGATCAGAAAGTTTGGCGACTACCCAGATTTCGTAAGAAAATCGTGGAAAACAGCAAAAAGAGTCAAGAGCAAAGCAAACCCAAGACAAAAAAAGCTGCATTAAAACTTGTTTAATCTGTTTTATGCGGAAAAGTGCTAGTTAAGCTGCTCTAAAAGCTCTTCTGGACACTTCATCTCGGTAAGAACCTTGTAGCAAATCAAAGGAACTCCTTCATCTTCACTTCTTTCTCCATAGCTTATGAAAACCGCATGAGCACCGATAACCTCACCAAGACTTTTAACCTCTCTTATCCGCTGATCCAAGTTCCGCTCCCCCGCCTCAGCAACTCCCCCAATTATTCGCAACCCTCTTTCTGGACATCTAGCGATAAAGTCGAAGGGCGCTCTTCCTGTGGAGGTCACCTTAAAATCGAATTGTGCAAGCTTCCTAAAAACTTCCTTCATAAGATGATGTTTAGAAATTATTCGTCGGGCTGTGGCTAAGAAACATATCCGTTCAGGACCTTGAAACACGTCTGTGGTTTGCACCACCGGGGCTCCCAGAATCCATTCAAGCTTGTAGGCTGCGGGGACTGAAGCTTTAGCCATTTCATTCTCATAACCGTAAAGAGTTCTCCTAGAGATTCCAACCATCTCAGCCAACTTTCCAACAGAAAGCCCGAGTTCTTGCCTCCGCTTCCTGATAAGGGTCCCGTCAAGTTTTATGTAGTAGCCTCCAGGTCCAGCCTCAACCAAAGGATACACTCCCCGGAGGAGCATGTCTTCCAGAGTTTTGGCAGTTATGGCACAGACATCATACCTGCTGTAGACCGTGTCATCCTCGAGAGGTTTTCTTCGCGTCTTCTCGCCGACAATAAGCGGTATAGCAAAAAAGCATCCTGAGATCTTCTGAATCTCCGCCACATCATTGAGGCACGTATTTCCAATATTGCTTTGAACCCTCAAAAAAATGAGCTTTTTTTCTCCCCGAGCGGCTAGATCAAAGCAGCATGGTCTGGAGCAACATCTTTGCGACAAGCGGAATCCAGCTTTTTTCAGAATACGTTCTGTGACACCGAGGATCTCCGATCTTTTCATCATACAGCCTCAGCTATGCAAACTTTTCTGGGGGTCACTTATAAACATATATACAATATCAAAAATCAATTAACTCGGTTACACAAGAGTGAAAAAAGCTAGTTTGATGAGTGCCCTGCAAGACTTTTCAGTCTTCTATGCTGTTATTTGGGCGAATTCATTTTTTGTTTCTTAATCTTTTCTTTGTTCTTTGATCTCATATGGCATCTCTTTCTATTTGTGTGTATGCAATGCTTTTTTAGTAGCCTCTGCGACATTCGTGCCTGGTTTGACTGGTATGATGGTTATGTTATGCTGCTTTAGTAATTCAGACGCGCCAATTCCCAGTTCGTTAGCGAGTACCACTTCAACGCCTTCGTCAACCAACATTTTAACTGCGATGGGTCCAGCTCCATGGTGATATGATACTGCAGAATTCTCTAGTATGGTTACGCCTGTTATCTTTTCATCCTCAGCATCCACTATAGTGAATGTTTTGGCTCTACCAAAAACGTTTGATACAACGTCTCCTAACCCATTCTTTTCATTCGTTGCAACGGCTATTCTGAGCTTTCCCAAAAAAATTTCACCTCCCCCTGACTAGTAACTTCCTTAATGGGCACCGCGTTCACGATCTTGCTTGCTGCCTCTTCACTTTTTAAGTTTTGCTTTTAACTCTTCGATTCTAGCTTTGACGCCGCCCATTTCTTGTTCAAGATCTGCTTTCTCTGCATTCAATTGTTTCTGATAGTTTTCTAAGGCTGCAACCTCTTGCTGTGGAGACTGCGGTTGTGCTACTGGCGGGTATGCTTGTGGGTAAACGGGTTGACCTACTATAGCTGGTGGATACGTATATCCGCCTCTACCGAAACCTCTTCCCCATCCTCTGCCGAAGCCTCTGCCGCGTCCTCCGCCCCATCCTCTTCCGTATCCAACTGTTGGATTCATGTAACCGGGAACGGCATTACCTGTACAGTATCCGGCTGCTCGTCCAGTCATGGGTCCAGCGCCCCAGGGTCCTGTTCTATCTCCTCTTGGCATGATTCTTTCACCTCTATTTTCGTGTTTATGCACAATTTATATTTATTAGAATATGCACAGAAATATATAAGAGTTACGGAACCACTAGATTAACCCATACGAATTAAAACACAATAAATCAGCTGATCACAATGTCTCGAAGACGATGCAGAAGAGGAGGAAGAGGAAGATTCCCCAAACCAGTCATCATACCAAACCCCTCAAAAGTAGAAAAATTCATCCCAGAACCAACAACAACCGCCAACCCCATTTCAATCGAACCAGCAGAACTCGAAGCCCTAAGACTGGTAGACCTTGAAGGCTTATCTCAGGAACAGGCAGGCACAAAAATGGGCGTCTCACGAGGAACAATCTGGAGACTTCTACAAAGCGCAAGAAGAAAGGTTGCACAAGCCCTAACCGAAGGAAGACCCCTCAAAGTCACTCAATAAACAGACTTTCTGCTTTGTAACTTCCGCATATAGTATACTTTTCCCGCATAATCAAGTTCTACAAGCTTGTCCTCCAGCAAAAGTTGCTCAATAATTGACCAGCTTGCATTTGCATTCTCTAAAAACTCCTTAACCGCCTCTTTTCGCATCGGATGTACCGAAGTTATGCTCAATAAATCTTCTTCAACTCTCCCTGTGAAACTGAAGGCGTTTCCCTCATAGCCAATCAAATATTCCACCTTGTCAGCGCCTAATTTTTCGGCAAATATCTGAAACGCCTCATTCACTGTCTCTTCTTTGGCGGGTGTAACCCAACTTTCTGCGGGAGGCCTTGTTGGAATGGCGACGTATGCCTTATCAAATCTTTTCAGTTGTTTCAAGAATTCTGCTATCTTTTCAAATTCGTCAACATAATCTATGCCATCAACAAGCATTGTTTCGCTGGTAATTACGCCTCCAAACTCGCTTGCAAAATCGCTTATGCCCTCCAAAATGGTATTTAACCGCAGGTCTTTGTGAGGTCTGTCTATTCTCTTCCACAGTTTTTCGTTGACGGCATCGGTCTTGAAAGAAACGAAATCTGCCTCCAGTAAATCCTCCTTTGTGTCATTCTGCCAACTCAGAGAGGAGTTAGTTATGACTGCTATTGGAATTCCAAGTTGCTTTAGAAGAGTAATCTCCTTGCCTAAATTAATGTCTAAAGTTGGTTCTCCGTCTGCAACAAAAGTTAGATAGTCAATCTCCTCATTTCTTCGGATTGCTTCGTTAACCTTCCTTTTGACCTGCTCGAAAACGGCTTCTGGCTTGTAGAATGCTCTCCTTGCTATTGTCATGTCTAGTGTTTTGCCTACCTGACAGTAAACACAAGAATATGAACAAACTTTTGGCGGAATATTATTTATTCCTACGCTTCGACCCAATCTTCTTGACGGGACAGGCCCGAAAGCTACTGTTCTCATTTCCTCCAAATCAGTTATCTCCCGCTCAAATGAGTTTCACTATTCACTCTTTCTTTTGGTTTATTATATGGAAGCGGATACCCACAAAAAGAAAAACAGCCAGATAAAATGTTAAGACTGCCATATTAAATAGGGCCCCAAAAAAGTTCTCTCCTCCTAAACCGCCTCTCGTCAATTCGATACTATGGGTTAAGGGAGAGAAGATAGATAGAAGCTGCCCCCAAACGGGTAAATCCTTGACTGGAATAAAGACGCCGCTTATGAATAATAGTGGAATGCGAACGAAGTTTAGTGGCATCATAACTTGTCCTGGATTTTGACCGGGTATCGAAGCGAACATGATTCCCATAGCAGCGAAACATAAGGCTGAGAGAACGATGCCGGCCAGTAAGGCTATAACGTCTGTAACAATTGATTGGAAGAATAGGATACCCACTATTATAGGAAGTATGGATACTCCTGCGCCATAGATGAATCCTGCAATTGTCTTGCCTAAAAGAACTGTGGTGAGCGATACTGGAGCAGAAAGAAACCTGTCAAAGGTACGGATTCTCTTCTCCAGAGGTATTGTTACTGGTCCAATAGATGAGGAGGCAAAGAAGAGTGTTTGGGCAACAAGCACCGGAATCGCTTCGTTAATAGGTATGTTTCGTCCTATCACAAAGGATAGAAACATGGAGAATGGAAACAGTATTCCAAACATCACAGATGCGGATTTCGCATAGTATATCCGAATGTCTTTCTCTCCGATAGCCCATGCAACTCTAATGTTCTTCAGGATACGTTTAATTCCTATCACAAACAACACCCCACTTCTTATGAACCGGCTCTTCTGCCTAGTTCACTCCCTTTACGCTCCATTTCCGGCATTATGCCCGTAAGCTTCACAAACACATCTTCTAGGCTTGGCCCCAAAGTATTCACCGCATGGATTTTCAATTCATTGGCTGACGCATATTCCCATATTGCAGAGAGTACCTTTGGTGAATTCTCGGTGTTGAGCCTATATTTGTCTCCATGCTTTGCAACTTCGGCGACACCTTGAAGTTTCTCGAGATCTGCAGTTAGGTTCTTTGCGGCATCAATGAAAGAAACCTCGATGAATTGAAGCTTTTTTATGGTTTTCTTGAGCATCTCTGGAGTGTCGATGGCCGCTATCTTTCCTTCATTGATTATGGCAACTCGGTCGCACATCTGGTTTGCCTCTTCCATGTTATGCGTTGTAAGGAAGATAGTTAGCCCATCCTCATTCAAGGTTCTAACCAGATTTCTTATCGTTAAGACGCTTTGAACGTCAAGACCTGAGGTCGGCTCGTCAAGGAAAAGAACGGATGACTTGTTCATGAGAGCCATTGCTATACAGAGACGCCTCTTCATCCCTCTCGAGAAGCCCTCTACACTTTCTTTTCGTCGATCAAATAAACCAAACAGCTGTAACAGCTCTTTTGCTCTCTTTTCCCTCTCAACTTTGGGTACATCATATAGCCTTCCAGTGAAAATCAGATTATCCCAAGCGGATAAATCTGTGTAAACGTTAGATGTGTCCGGCACTATTCCCATCAGTTCCTTAGCTTCCACCGAGTGCTTCTGAATGTCGTAACCCATAATTTCTGCTGTTCCGTCTGTAGGCTTAGATATGCCCGTTAACATTCGGGTTGTCGTCGTTTTTCCAGCCCCATTAGGACCCAAAAAACCGAAGATTTCACCCTTATTCACCTCAAAGTTTATGTGGTCAACAGCCAAGAGCTTACCATACGATTTCGTTAGATTAACTGCTTTTATTGCCGTATCCATCATTTTTTACGTCCTTACTATACTTCTCTAATCTGGGAAATCAATCTAGTGAAACATCATCTATCTCTTGCTTTTTATACATTTCACATCAAAAACTTAGCGGGTATTCTTGAGACCTTAAGAAAGGTAAGTGTTTCTTTATGTGAGCACTCGCGAAACTAAATTAAGAAGAGAAGTGATAGTTATTATTGACTGTAGATGCCAAAGAAAAATAATTCTGTCGACCTGAAATTGCACATGACTGTAAAAACCTTAGCGGTTCTGCAAGGAAAAATAATCTGTATTCTAAATGAACTTGTTAAGAAAGCTGAATTGCTTCGCGAAAAAGAAGAAGAGGGAGAGGACGCAAACCATCTTCTAGGAATGATCTCTGACAACTTGAATGAGCTGCTTGAACTTTTTGAGCAGAAAAAAGACTTGCGAAATCAAATTGAAAATCTAAAGAAAATCGAAAAATATCAGATCAAACGTTAAACTTGAACGCAGCCTTTCTCTATTGGTTACTTCGAATTGTGCGTATGACAAAGCAGTCTTCTCAGATTTGCGTGTCAATAAGATATAAACGTGGACGACTGATATGTTAATGTAGAGAAGAAATGTGTGAGCTTAAGGTAATCGTGGAAAAAGAAGTAGCGTTTGAAAATGTGATCTACGCGAAAGCTGTTGAAAACAGAGTGGTTGTCAAAGATGTTCTGGGAAAGTCAATGGAGTTCAAGAATCACATGATCACAGAGATTGACATAAGCAAAGAGCAGCTTGTTCTCTCTTCCATAAAAACACAAAAATAGAGTTGCTGTAAAGAAGCTGTTCCAAGAAACTTTGGAAGCTACGCTCTAGAAACGGGTATAAAAGCTAGATTAGCACAGTGCTGTTCTGCAGCAAATTGTTTCTATATGTGTTTTAAGGTTTGTTTCCACAGCTCTGCAATAGCCTTCGAGACCCTGCTTTCCAGCGAATATTCTACTATGGGTTTTCCTGCAACCATGGATTCCGTAACAATCTGGTCAAAAGGTATCTTTCCAACAACCTCCACGCCGTTGGACCCACAAAACTCAACTATTCTGGACGTGTTTTCTTCGTTTAAATCATGCTTGTTTATGCAAACAAGGGAAGGAATCTTGAAGTGATTTAGCAAGCCTAAGGCACGCTCCATATCGTGGATGCCCGACAATGTTGGCTCCACAACTATTAAGCCCATGTCAACTCCACCCACAGACGCTATCACAGGACAGCCGATTCCAGGTGGTCCATCATTAATAATCAGCTCGCAGTTTTCTTTTTCAGCAATCTTTTTGGCATTCTTCCTCACCAAGCTCACAAGTTTACCCGAGTTTTCCTCTCCCGGATTCAATAGAGCATGGGACATGGGACCATACTTGGTCTTTGAGATAAAGGCGTACCCAGAAACCCTTTTCTCCAGCTCTATTGCAGCTACCGGGCAAACGTATGCACAGACGCCGCAGCCCTCACATAGAACAGGGTCGACAACAAGGTTCTCTATGGCGCCGAATCGGCAATGCTCTTCACATTTTCCGCATTGGACACACTTTTCTTCATCTATCACAGCAACTCGTGAGGCTTTGAATTCCTGGGTCTCCAGCACCTCAGGCTTTAATAGCAGGTGAAGATCTGGCGCATCCACATCACAGTCAGTTAACACAGTCTTTTGGGCTAATACTGCAAGAGAGGCAGCCACACTTGTTTTTCCTGTTCCGCCTTTTCCACTCAACACCGTAATCTCTTTCACCATCATCTTCGCCTCTTTATGTCATCCCATATTTCCAGAAACTTCTCTTTCCATTCAGGCATCTCAGCCACGAATGGGACTCCGCGGGAATATAGCTCTGCGATTTTCTTGCTAAACGGAATCTCCAACAACACAGGAATGTTCTCTTTTTTGCAGTATTCGTAGACTTTTCTGTCTCCTAATCCTGCACGGTTTATTACAACACCCATGGGAACTCCGAGGTCCTTCAAGACCTGGACGGTTATCTTTAGATCGTGCAAACCAAAGGGAGTTGGCTCTGTCACAAGTATGCAGTAGTCAGTTTTGTGGACTGACGCAACCAAAGAACAGGCAGTCCCTGGTGGGGCATCAATCACAACGTTTTTGTTGCTTTTCATTTGGTTTTTGACCGCCCTTATAAGCGGGACAGCCATGGCTTCGCCAACATTGAGTTCCCCGTAAACCAGCTCAACACCCTTCGCTTCTCCCTTTTTGACGACGCCTATCTGCCTCTCCTTTTCGGTTATTGCATTCTTTGGACAGACAAGTGCACACCCACCGCAGCTGTGACATAATTCAGGAAAGACCATAACCGTTTTTGGCGCCACAAATAGAGCGTTATAAGCACAGAACTTGGAGCATTTTCCGCAGTAATCACACAGATCCTCCGAGATTACCGGAACCCTAGTGTAGACTGGTTTTGTTTCATGGATTTCAGGTTGTAGTAAAATATGGGAGTTCGGTTCTTCAACATCACAGTCAAGCAGTTGCACGTTTTCTAGGGACAGCGCCATGTTGACGGCAACTGTTGTCTTTCCTGTGCCACCTTTTCCGCTGGCAACTGTTATAATCATCAGTTTCCTCTTCTTTTTAGGCATTACCCGGTTTGCTATACAGCTTTTCTAGTGGTGATGAGCCTCATGACAGCCGTGTGTCAGCTCTTGAAGCTCATTACTGTTGTATGCTCTAATGACATCTCTGACAGTGTTTGCTTCAGTTCTCAATACAGCAACCCCTGCATCTTGGAAGACTCGTAATGCTTTTGGGCCTAACCCATAAGTGATTAGAGCTTTTGGTCTCAATTGTAGAATTCGGTCAGGTGGAACGCCTGCACCACCAAAATGTTCACTTGTGTTAGCTATTGTCCCTTGACCGATTACATGACCTTCCTCATCCAAATCAATGATGGCGTAGAAAGGTGCCCTACCAAAATGCTGAGAAAGTTGAGCATCAATACCTCTATCATCTGAAACCGGAACCACAATTCTAACATTCACTTCCTTCCACCTCCCTTTTCCTTAATCTTTCAGAAATTTATCGTCCTCTGCCAAGTCCCCTTCCCATTCCGAAATGTCCACCAACAGTCGGATTGCCTATCTCCTTGAGTTGCCCCTTCTTGTATTTCTCAACAACCTCTCTGACAGTACCAGAGGCGCCTGTTACAATCTTTATTCCTGCAGCCGAAAGGACACTAAAAGCATTTGGTCCAACGTTACCTGTTATAACCACTTCGACACCCATATTTGCCACGGTCTGAGCGGCTTGAATTCCTGCTCCATGTGCTGCATTAATAGAATCATTTGAAATAGCGTTAAACTCCATAGTCTCAGAATCCACAATCACAAAGTATGCACATCTCCCAAATCTTGAATCCACTTCAGCATCCAGACTGCCTGAAAATGCTGAAACACATATTTTCATCTAGTCATTTCCCTCCTGTTTCACTTTGATTACTTTTTGTGTTGAATTTCGCTCCGTTTTTCTGTACTCAAAAAATTCTCCACTTTCTTCACAATCTCTCTGAATGCTTTTGCGGCTGGTGAGTCCACATGCCCCGTTACAAAGGGTACTCCCTTATCCGCCTCTTCGCAAATCTTTGGGTCTATTGGAATTTGCCCCAGAAACGGCACATCCAAGTCTTCCGCTAGCCTTTTTCCTCCTCCAGCCCCAAGAATATTGATTTTCTCACCACACTTTGGGCAGGTGAAGCCACTCATGTTCTCTATTATGCCTATCACGGGGATTCCCATTTTTCTTGAGAAACTCACTGCTTTCCTTACTACATCCTCAGAAACCTCCGAGGGTATTGTGACTATTATTGTACCGTCCATCTCAGGGATTAACTGCATGACGCTTAGAGGCTCGTCGCCGGTGCCCGGCGGGGCGTCGATAAAAAGAAAATCAAGTTCACCCCACATGAAGTCGGATAGGAATTGCCTGATCGCTTGCATCTTTAAGGGTCCACGCCAGATAACTGGAGTTTCTTGACTCTGTACCAGAAAGTCCATGGAAACCACCTTGATTCCCTCTGGACCAGTTACGGGTAAAGCGCCTAAAGGCGAAACCTGACATTTCTTTCCCTTCACGCCAAGCAGTTTTGGTATACAGGGTCCATGTATGTCGATGTCTAGAATTCCAACGCGGTCCTTGTAGCCGTGCAATGAAAAAGCCATTGCCAGATTCGCTGCTACTGTGCTTTTGCCTACGCCTCCCTTACCGCTGATTACAGCAATCTTATGTTTGATGCGGCTCATGTTCCTTTTGAGCTTCTGCTCCTTTTCCGTGAACTCCGCAACTCTTTTCTCGGTGGTGTCGTGCTTCTCCATATACATCTCTCATTAAATTAGTGGGGTTTGTTGTGTTTACAAATCAAAACATTTAATAAACTTTTCGTTTAGTAAAATAACTAATGACGGAAAATGGATAAGATTGACTGGAAACTAATCAAGCAACTCCGATCGGATGGGAGAAAAACATTCAAGGAATTAGGGGATGCAATTGGCTTTACAAGTCCGGGCGCAAAGAAAAGGATTGAGAAACTGCTTAACAAAAATCTTATCCACATCTCAGCCCTCGTAAACACGGATGCCCTAGACCTGCGCCTAGCATTGATCCTACTCGAGATTGAAAGTGCAGAAGCCATGAGGAACATCATTGATCGATACAGTAAATGTCCCAGAGTAATCAACTTCTTCACAACTATGGGCGGATACAACCTCATCGCTTTGGTGATGGCGGAAGATCAAGCCACTCTTGAAAGCGAATCCATGGAAAAGTGCGCGTTGAGGAGCGGTGAAGGAATACGTAGATCCGAGTTTTATCTTATAGGACGGGTCCACCACTATCCCTTCTTACCGTTGAAGACAGACACCTTAAAAGAGAAAGGCGATGTCACCCCATGCGGAGTCCAGTGTAACGATTGCCCATCATTTCAGGATAAAAAATGTGTTGGATGCCCCACTTTGAGCTATTATAGAGGCCCACTTAAATGGTAAATGGCACGCAATCTTGGGGCCTGCGCTTGGATGTTAAGGATTTTTGGAAGAGGGAAAAGCTTTAAAAATGATGAATAAAAGGGATTCTGCGAGGGATATTTCCTTCGTTAAACTCAGCAAGAATTTAATAGTGCCTTCAAGTGATGTCATAGTGAGGTTGGTGGATCATGGCTGAAATAGAATTGAGGCCTCGAATGCTTGTTAAGGATGTAATGTCCAGTCCCGCGGTCACCGTCCCAGAGAACACACCCATTGACAAAACGGCTCAACTAATGAGCAATGACAAATTGGGCTGCATCATTGTGACAAGCAAAGACGGAAAAGCTCTTGGCATCATAACTGAAAGCGATCTTGTGAGACGTGTTTTAGCTAAAAACATTCGACCAAGCAAATTAACCGCTAAGGAGGTCATGTCAACGCCACTGATTACTGTAGATCCAGATGAGGAGCTGACTGAAACGGCGAGGCGAATGAGCAAACTTGATGTCCGACGGTTAGGTGTCATATACAAAGGAAATCTCGTGGGAATAATATCCAGCAGAGACATTTTAGCTGTAACCCCTGAGCTTCTCGAAAACATGAAAGAGAAAGCCCGCATAGAACGAGAACCAGAAGTGGAAGAAGAGGGCTCAGAGTCTGCTCCTTTAGCAGGATACTGTGAGCAATGCGGAAGCTGGTCCGACAATCTCCATGAGGTTGAAGGAACTCTTCTCTGTGAAGAGTGCCAGATGGAACTCTAGAGCTGGCTATTGATGTTATACCTGTTGCTCAATCAGGGTATAATGGACGAAAGTTGGCGCGTATATCTTCAATTGGCGTTAGAGAATTATATTAAACCCTTTTTGCTACTTGTATAACGAATGTTTAAGAGGTTAATAGCCTTACATTCTTGAAGGTGGATGCTTGCCAGTAGAAGCAGTCCTCAATAATGCCAAAATCTTTATTCACGGAAGTATTGTTGAAGCAGGCATTGCCATCGATGAAGGAAAAATAATTAAAATAGCCAAGGATACAAACCTCCCCCCTGCCTCCACAAAAATCAATTTGAAAGGTCGCATAATGCTTCCAGGTCTTATCGATCTTCATGTACATCTGCGAGACCAGCAGCTGGCTTACAAAGAGGACTTTTTCACGGGAACGGCTGCCGCAGCAGCTGGAGGTGTAACGTCTGTTGTTGATATGCCTAACAACAAACCTGTTACCATGGACGCTTTCTCCCTGAAAGAGCGGATGAGGCTAGCCGAAAAGCAGGTGTTAGTTAATGTTGCTTTCAACGCGGCTTTTCCCAAGAGACTGGAAGAAATATCTGAAGTAGTTAAAACAGGGGCGGTGGGATTCAAGGTTTATCTGTCAAACAGGATTGGGGGTATCGATGTTGACGATGACGAATTACTATTTGCGGCGTTTCGTGAGGCTGCGGCGAATGGGGTTCCTGTTGCGGTGCACGCTGAAGACTGTAAAATCGTTGAGGAGCGAAGAAGAGAAATGGAAAAGGCAGAGCGGAAAGATACGGACGCTTACGTGAGGGCTCATCCTCCTGAAGCCGAGGCACAGGCAATACAGCGTATTATTCAGTTGGTAAAGAAATCTGGCGTTCAAGTTCACTTCTGCCACCTAAGCTCGGCATTGGGATTGAATGCCGTTCTGATGGCTAAGAAGGCAGGCTTACCTGTGACCTGTGAGGTTACTCCGCATAATCTACTCTTGTCTTCTGAACAGTATGAACGCTCCGGATTTTTTGCTCTCACCGATCCTCCCTTGCGAACACGAGAGGATGTTTCCGCTCTGTGGAGTGCACTTGAGCGCGGCTTCATCGATGTGATAGCTTCGGATCATGCTCCCCACGCCTTTGAGGAGAAGAACGTGGACTCTGTCTGGGAAGCAAAACCAGGTGTACCTGGACTGGAAACAACTCTCTCTCTTCTTTTGACTCAAGTGAATGAAGGGCGCCTGTCATTAGCAGAGCTTGTGAAACGGACCGCTGAAGAGCCGGCAAAGATATTCCATCTGAGTAACAGGGGATTTTTAGAGGAGGGAAATTGGGCTGACCTTGTTGTGGTGGATATGAAGCGAGAATATGAGATTGATTCTTCATGTTTCTTGTCGAAGGCTAAGTATTCTCCTTTTGATGGGATGTATGTTAAAGGCAAGTCGGTAAAGACTTTTGTTAATGGCTGTTTGGTTATGGATGAGGGGGAGATTGTTGCGGAGGCTGGCGCTGGAGAAGTGGTTGGCGGGTAGAGTGGTGTGGATTGTGCATTAGTTCTGGTAACTTTTAGGTGTTTTTGTCGATTTTTTCTAGATTTTTGTTCTATATTTAATCTCTAGAAAAGTTTACCTTGATGGTTTATATAATTGAGCAAGGTTATACACTCTCGCTTTGAAGTTGGTTCCACTATGTGATTCTTATCCGCTCCAATCAGGAGGGATTTAATAGTGGACGGGATTTCTATGCAAAGAGAAGCTAAGTCTCTTCTGTTTTAGTTGTTTTATGGAATTTCTGTGCAAGTTTTCTTGGTTTGGGGTGAGTAAATTGGGTAAGCATCGTAGTAGGCTGCAGATTTTGGAGCGTGTTCTCTCCGTGATTAGTGGTAATGGGGGAGCTAGGAAGACTCAGATTATGTATCAGGCTTATTTGAGTTACAAGCTGCTGACTCGGTACCTGAATGATGTGTTGAAGGCAGGGTTGGTGGTTTGCGATAGTGAGAATTGTTTTAGGCTTACCCCGAAGGGTGAGAAGTTTCTGGCGAGATTTAGTGAGTATTATCGGTCTCGTGAGGTTGTGGAGAAAAATTTGGATCATGTTGAAGATCAGAAGTTGTTGTTGCAGGAGATGTGTCCTAATAATAAAGCAGTAGATGTGGCCTCAAAAACTGGGGAAAAAGATGGAGCGTAGATTTGAAGATGGGTGTGATGTTATGGGTTTATGGTTGAAATTTTTGGTGGTTTCTGTTTTTCTGTTTTCCCTTGTTTCGGTTTCTGTTCCTTGGGTTAGCGCTGTTAATGGGGATGTGATTTCTTTAGAGGTGGCTGAGGCTGAAGAGGCTTTGGTTTCTGCGTATGATGCTGTTTTAGAGGCGGAGGAGGCGGGGGCGAATGTTTCTGGTTTGTTAGACAAATTGAATGTTGGCAGCGAATATCTGGCTGAAGCATCTGTTTATGTTCGTTTGGGGGATTCTGAGAGTGCTGCGCGTTTGGCTGGTCTTTGCGTTGAGGCTGTGGATGATGTGGAGGATGAGGCTATTTTGTTGAGGGATGAGGCTGTGAAGTTTGAGAGGGCGGATTTTTTGGTGAGGGTGGTTGGCTCTGCTGTTGGCGTAGTTATTGTGGTGGTGGGCGGGTTTGTACTTTGGACGGTTTTTAGGCGACGTTATCTTGAGAAGGTTTTGGGTTCGAGGCCAGAGGTGGTTTCTGATGAGTCTTGATGATTATCGTGTCTTGTTTTTGGTGGCTACCTTAGTGTTGGCTTTGGTGGCTGCTTCTCCTGTGCTTGGGGTGGTAGTGCCTTTTGATGGAGGTTCGGAGCGGTTTTCTGAGCTTTGGCTTTTGGGTGCAGATCATATGGCTCAAGATTATCCATATAATGTGGTTGAGGGTGAAGAGTACACTGTATTTGTTGGTGTGGGTAACCATATGGGCAATTCCGAGTACTATATGGTTTGCGTGAAGTTTTGTAATAGCACTGTGTCTTTTTTGGATATAGATGGTGGGGTGCCTAGTGGTTTGTCTCCGCTTATGGAGTACCGGTTTTTTGTTGGTGATGGTATGGTGTGGGAGTCGGCTGTGACTTTTGGTTTTAAGGATGTGAGTGTTGTTGATGATGTTCTGTCTGTGGGCAGTGTTGTTGTTGATGGGGTGGTTTTTCCTGTCGATGCTGTTGCTGATTGGGATTCTGAGGCTGGCGGGTTTATTTTTCGGTTGTTTTTCGAGTTGTGGCGATACGATGTGGATTCGCGAAGTTTTGGGTTTGATGGTCGGGTTGTTGGTTTGTGGCTGAATGTAGCTGCTTCTTAATATTTGTAGATTAAATTTGGGTATTTTTTGTGGTATTTTGTTCTAGAACTAATTTCCTTATGGCTTTATTTTGTTGTTTATTGAGAGGCTTTTTTGGCTATTGTCTGGTGAATCTGTGATGAGTGGAAACAGGGTTAGCTTATCATCGACTTTGGTGTTGGTGGCAGCCCTGAATGAGGAGGATGGTATTAGTCTTACTTTGGCGGAGCTTAAACGGTATGTGGGTGGTTCCAAATTTGTTGTCGTTGATGGTCACAGTGTGGATCGTACAGTGGCGGTTGCAAAGAGTTTGGGTGCCGATGTATTGCATCAGGAGGGTAAAGGCAAAGGCGACGCGATTGGGTATGCGTTGGAGTGTTTGGATGATGATTTTGATTATGTTGTTTTGACTGATGGCGATTATACCTATCCTGGAGAGTATATTCCTCATATGATCAGGATTCTGGAGAAGAATCCTGAAGTGGGTATGGTGTGCGGGAACAGATTCAATTCCCATCTACACTTAAGCGCTATGCATAATGCCTTCTATTTCGGAAACAGAGTCATAGCGTTAATACATAATTTTCTTAATGGTGTGAATTTGCGGGATCCGTTGACTGGGTTGCGGGTTATACGTTGGAAGCTTGTCAAGAATTGGAAGCCTAAATCTGCTGGTTTCGACATAGAAGTAGAGCTGAATCATCACATTGAAAGGCTGGGCTACAGTATAGCTGAGATAGAGGTACCCTACAGAGAACGAGTTGGAGAAAAAAAGCTGAAACTAAGAGATGGCGTTACCATACTAAAAAGAATCTTAACAGAGAGCATATACTAATTGGTGTAGGCGGTTACTTTGGTTCTGTTGTTTTTTGCGTCTTTTATGTTTTGATTTGGCTTTTGTGGGGGGCGGTGAAGGGTGGTGTTGAATTCGTTTTTTCAGTTGTCTCGATTGCGAAGGAATCTGCGGATGGATTTCGGCTATTTGGAGAAGTTGCAGCGAAAACGGCTTAGGGCTATAATTAAGCATGCTTATGAGAATGTTGCTTTTTACCATAGAAAATTTGATGAGGCTCATGTTAAGCCAGATGATATCAAGTGTGTTGCGGATTTGCCAAAGCTTCCTTCAACTACAAAGGAAGAGCTTCAAGAAGCTTCTTTTGGGAATCTGTTGGCGAGAAATGTAGATTTGAAGAGTTGTTTTAGGCGAACAACAAGTGGCTCGACTGGTGTTCCGTTAACTCTTTTTTTGGACTCTTTTACGGCAGCTTTAGAAGGGGCTGTTTGGACGAGGACTTTTCTTGAGAATGGTTTGAAAGTTCGTGATAAGATGGCGGTCATAGCTGATCCGCGTATTTTTCCGAAGAAAAGTTTTGTTCAGCGTTTTGGGTTGATGAGCCGAAAGTATCTTTCGATTTTTGACAGTGCTGAGCGACAGTTTAAGGCGTTGCAGGCATACAAGCCGGATGCTATCAAAGGTTACTTGTCGTCTCTGTTTATTTTAGCTGAGCTTTACACGACTATGAAAAGTAGTTTTAAGCCTCGGATTGTTTTTACGAGTGCAGAGCTTCTGGATAATGTTGATAGGCGGTTTATTAATTCGTCATTTCATGTTGATTTGTTGGATAATTACGCATGTAACGAGTTTGGTCTTCTTGCGTGGGAATGTTCTGAACATGGTGGCTATCATATGAATGTTGATCGGGCAGTTATCGAGTTTGTTGATGAAAACGGTCCTGTTGCTTCTGGCGAGTCAGGGGAGATCGTTTGCACTAGTTTATTCAATTGGGCGATGCCTCTAATTCGTTACAGAATTGAGGATGTGGGTACGCCAATTGATGAGCCGTGTTCGTGCGGCAGGACATTGCCTCTTATGAAGATGATAATGGGGCGTAAAGATGATTTCTTAACAGCAACTGATGGGCGTTTGTTGTCACCAACAATATTTTTTCCCTATCCTTTTGAGGATTTGAAGGGTATACGGCGGTTTAGGGTTGTGCAACGAAAAAGAACAAAAATGGAAATCCAGCTCTATGTAAACAAAAGTTTTGTAGACGAAACACAGGTTTTTAACAAAGCAAGAAAAGAAATTCAAAGAATTTTCGGCGAAGATATGGAAGTTGATTTTCAGCTCTTGGATCGGATGTCTAAAGATTCTAATGGAAAACTCAGAAAAATAGTATCAATGGTTAAGTCCAATTGAAATTAATACTGCCAGAATTTCGTATCAGTATCCACAAATACTTTTAAACGCGATTTGACGCTCGAATGTTCTCATACTGGAGCAATGACACTTCTTCTGCATCCTCAGAGCTGCCAATCTATTGGCTGTAGTTATAAACGCAGATTTGCATTTTAATCCAGAAAGGTTTCTGGATATTGTCCGTGTATACCCTTTTAGTGAAAATGGAGAAATATTATTTGAGTTATTTTTCTGTTGTTATCTCTACTTATACTAAAGATAGGTTAAGTTATGTTTTGGACTGTATCGATTCTTTGCAGAATCAGTCATTGCAACCCAAGGAGGTGCTTTTAGTTTTGGATTCCGATGTTGATTTGATAACTTTTTATAAAGCTCATGTCCCTTCCGATGTTAAATTTATTGTGAGTAATGGGATTGGACTTTCAAATGCGCGAAATGCTGGCATAAAGAACTCAAATGAAGATTTAATCGCTTTTATTGATGATGATGCGATTGCTGATGAAAAGTGGTTGGAAAACCTGGCAAAGAATTATGGTAACCCTGACATTGTTGGTGTCGGCGGTCTTATCAAGCCCTTGTGGGAAAGTGGTCAACCTAAATGGTTCCCAGAAGAATTAAATTGGTTGGTCGGTTGTTCCTATAAGGGGCTTCCTGAACACAAAACATATGTGAGGAACCCTATAGGTTGCAACATGTCTTTTAGGAAGAAAGTTTTAGAAGAAGTTGGATATTTCCGATCTGATGTTGGTAGATTTGGAAAAAAACTTTTAGCTGGCGAAGAACCAGAAATTTCAATGAGGATTTTTGAGAAGATTCCAAACTCGAGGATTATATACGACCCTTCTGCAGTTGTTTATCACAGAATTAATAAAAGCAGAACGAATTTTAAGTATTTATGGAAGAGATCATTTTTTGAAGGGATTTCGAAAGCTTTAATCACTAATTCGCGAAAAAAAACTTCTTTGTCTTTATCGAATGAGAATCGATATTTACGATATTTGCTAAAGACTGCTATTCCATCAAGACTTAGATCAATTTATAAGTTTGATAGTTTTCGTCAATTGCTGGTTTTGCTTTTTTCGATTATGGCAGTCTTCGTGGGTTTTGTGTTCGGTAAACTTGGAGCGGCTGGAAAGTAAATGGATACAATAGCTAAGATAGTTGACGAAGGGTTGTGTACTGGGTGTGGAACATGTGCCTATGTCTGCCCTAACGAAGCTGTAGAAATGCGACTTGAACAAGGTCTCTATCTTCCCAAAATAGATCCTGAAAGGTGTAATCAATGCGGGCTTTGTGTACGCGTTTGCCCTGGACATTGCTTAAACTTTGAAATGTTAAATTCATTGGTCTTTAAAAAACAACCAACAGACACAACACTCGGAAATTACATAGACTGTTACGTTGGTTATTCAAATGATAGCAATATAAGATATTCTTGTTCTTCTGGCGGCGTTGCAACTCACTTACTGGTTTTTGCATTAGAAGAAAAGCTAATTGACGCTGCCCTAGTTACTCGTATGAAAAAAGATAGCCCCTTAGAGTCTGAGGCTTTTATTGCGCGAACAAAAGAGGACATCATCTCGGCGTCAAAATCAA